>Ga0210018_1000629_pt1 | contig 18112 bp, 10 predicted proteins | sample CryGeyCG2014_010_2_FD_183967 | JGI IMG/M metagenome (GOLD analysis project Ga0210018, IMG submission 183967) | Groundwater microbial communities from aquifer - Crystal Geyser CG09_land_8/20/14_0.10 (SPAdes) (version 2) | ecosystem: Environmental > Aquatic > Deep subsurface > Groundwater | place...
ATCAAAAACAGCATGTGGAATTAACCAGAACCATTGCGAGAAAATTCAATCAGAAATTCGGAGACGTGTTTAAAATTCCCGAAGCAAGGATTCCCAAATTCGGAGCAAGAATAATGAGTTTGCAAAATCCCGCAAAAAAAATGTCGAAGACCGACTCTCGGGAAAGTTATATCGGGCTTTTTGACGAACCGGAAGAAATAAAAGAAAAAATCATGAAAGCCGTCACCGATACGGGAAAAATAATAAAATACGATCCGGAAAAGAAAGCGGGCATTTCCAATCTTTTAATGATTTATTCTCTGTTTTCGGAAAAAACGACAAAAGAGCTTGAAAAGAAATTCAAAGGAAAGGGGTACTCGGAGTTCAAAAAATCTTTATCAGAACTGCTGATTGATTCTTTGGAATCGTTCCGCCGAAAAAAGAAAGAACTTCTCGCCAGAGAAGTTTATGTAAGAGAAATTTTGAATCAGGGTAGAAATCGGGCCCAAGTTATAGCCAATTCCACCATGCAGGAAGTCAGAAAGAAAATGGGGCTGATTTAATTTAACCAAGCACTTCGAGATTTACATTTGTTTTTGAATCCCAGTCTATCTCTTTGTAACTGCGGAGTATTTTCTTGATATAGTTTTTTAAATTATTATATTCCCCCTCTGTTTTCGCTTCAAATTTTACCGTCAAATACGGACCATTCTGGGAATAGCGGATAACGAACATCGCATCCTTTAACTCAATTCTGACTCCGTCGCCCGCCCTTTCATCATCAATCACGTTTGCGGCCGGAAAATCTTTTTTTAACACCGGACTTATTTTTTTTATAAGCTCGGCTTTTTTTTCATCAGCGCAATATATTTTTATTTCCGGACTTGATATGTATTTGGGAAGAGAATCAATGGCAACCGAAAGCGGCAGATTATTTTTTGCCAGATAACTCAGCAAACGCAGGGTTGAATAGAGGCCGTCATCGTGATTGTAGAAATCGGCGGAGAAGAAGAAATGTCCCGATAATTCGCCGATGAAAGCCGCTTTGACTTCCTGGTTTTTTTTCTTCAAAACCGAATGGCCGACCCGCCACATAAATGGTTTGCCGCCGTATTTTACGATTGTTTCGTCAACAACTTTTGAACAAAGCATATTATACATTATTACGGCCCCGGGGTGGTCATTCAAAACATCGATTGCAAAAAGCGCCAACAAAACATCGTTCCAGACGATATTCCCTCTGTCGTCAACTATTCCGATCCTATCGCCGTCTGCATCATAGGAAAAACCGACATCCGCTTTTTCTTTCAGAACTCTTTCTCTCAGACGCTCGGCGACGGCGATACTTGTCGGGTCCGGCGTGCCCAAAGGGAAAGAAGAGTCTAATTTACAATTACTTTCGATCACTTCGCATCCTGCTCTTTTCAATAAATCCGGCGCAATCACCCCGGCCGTTGAGCAACTCGGGTCAACAACCACTTTGAATTTTTTCTCAAAGGGTAATTTTTCAAGCAAATCGGCGAAATATGCTTCGCGGATATCTTGTTTTGTAGCCTTGCCCGGAAAGGCGGCTTTTTCATAATCGTCATTTTCGACCATTCGCCTTAACTCTTGTATGCCGTCTTCGACCAGAGTTTCAGAAAAATCAACGGCGAATTTAAAACCATTATATTCAACCGGATTATGAGAAGCGGTGACATAAACCCCGCCCTTAGAATTCAAGCAATATTGCGACCAATAGAAAGTCCCGATAAGCTCCATGCCGATATCAATCGTATCAATCCCGGCCCAACTTAAACCGGAAATTACGGCTTTGCCGTATTGGGGACTGGTAGCTCTTGAATCACAACCGACAACCGCTTTTTTAATTCCTTTCCTTTTCAAAAAAGTACCGTAAGCCTTGCCGACATTTTCGACGATTTCCGGATTTAAATCTTTATCAACTATCCCCCGCAGGTCGTAACCGCGGAATATATACGGGTTGATTTTCATACAAATTCATTATATCATAATTATATTACTTCTTGACCAATTAATCCCAACTTGCTATACTATTCTTGATTTAATACATGCAACGCTACGAATTGACATATTTAATATCGGACGAAATCCCGGAAGAAGAAGTGAAGTCTCTGCAGAATAAAGTCACCTCTTTAATCCAGGAAGAAGGGGGAATTTTGGACAAGGAAAACGTATTTTTAAGAAGAAAATTAGCCTATCCAATAAAAGGACAAACCCAAGCCTATTTGACTGTTTCAGATTTTCAATTAAATCCCGAGAAATTGGCCGATTTTGAAAAAAAATTGAAGGAAACCGCTCAAATTCTCCGTTATTTGATCTTAGTCAAAAAATCACCCAAGCCTATGAGGGCCTCTTCCCGCGTCAGAAAACCAAAAGAAGTCACCGAGGAAAAAAAGGTTGAGCTAAAAGAAATTGAAAAAAAATTAGAAGAGATATTAGACGAAACTTAAAAGGTCGAATTAAACCCAGTAATACAACTTCCAGTGCGCTCTTCTATAGAAGAGCGCAAAAAAAGCTTTAGCTTCTGGAAGATGATATACTGGGTAAAAGAAATTGAGCAGAAATTAGAAGAAATTCTAAAGGATGGGGCTGAAGAGAACTAAATTCTCTTCGCCATCTTCATCTTCGTTCTTAATATAAAAACTCAGATGAATCTCAATAAAGTAGTTTTAATCGGCAGGCTCACCCGCGACCCCGAAACGCGGGCTCTTCCTTCGGGACAGTCTTTAACTTCTTTTGGGATGGCTACCGACCGTTTTTACACCGATAAAACCGGCCAGAAACAGCAGCAGACGGAATTCCACAATATTGTTTCTTTCGGAAGATTGGCGGAAATCGCTTCCCAGTATTTGACTAAAGGGTCTTTGGTCTTAATCGAAGGCCGACTGCAAACAAGAAGCTGGAAGGATTCTTCGGGAAATCAAAGGTCTCGAACTGAAATCATCACCGAAAGAATACAGCTGGGACCGAGATCGGCGGGGAAAACAGCTCCTTCAGAGGAAAAACCCACTGTCCCCACACAGGACAAAGTACCAACAGAAGAAATTCCAATAGTCGAAGAAGAGGAAGAAATCGATATAAGCAAAATCCCCTTTTGATTATCATCCCATATCGGAGAGGGGTCGGGAGAACCATCCGGTTCTTCCGTGTAGGAAAATATTAAAAACCGAGGGTTGTTAAGGAGCGGCGTTAGCGCGCTCGCCCGAAAGGCGACATTATAATACGCGCGTGCCGCGACCTGACTAAGTATTATCGATATGCCTTGTTATTTTTGCCAAAGAAATGCTTCTGAAATTGATTTCAAAGAAACGCAACTTTTGCGGAGATTTATTTCGGCGGCGGGAAAAATAAAACCAAAAAAAAGAACCGGAGTTTGTTCCAGTCATCAAAGAAAATTATCCCGAGCGATTAAAAGAGCCCGCTACTTAGCTCTGCTCTCACCGAGCTCCAAATAAACGGAGCGAAGGTAAAGAAGAGAACTAAGTTCTCTTCGCTATCCACCTCCAAATAGCAGAGCTTTGATCTTCTTCGTAATTTCCGGGTTTTGTCTCAGAAATTCTTTGCTTCCTTCGACTCCCTGCCCGAGTTTTATATCCTCAAATTGGAGCCATGAACCGGCTTTTTTTATTATTTCCAATTTGATTCCGGTATTCAAAATATCGCTTAGATAGGAAATACCCTCATTGTACAAGATATCAAATTCGGTGGTTTTAAAAGGAGCAGCAACTTTATTTTTTACTATTTTCGCCTTAATCCTGGAGCCGATAATTTCGTCTCTCTGTTTTATCTGGGCAATCCTTCTTAAATCTATCCTGACCGAAGCGTAAAATTTAAGAGCGAGCCCTCCGGAAGTGGTTTCAGGGTTACCGAACATTATTCCGATCTTCATTCTAAGTTGATTAAGAAAAATTAGAACTGTTTTTGTTTTAGCAATGATACCGGAAAGCTTTCTTAAAGACTGCGACATTAATCTGGCTTGCAGACCAATTTGGAATTCGCCCATTTCCCCGGCAATCTCGGCTTGAGGTACCAAGGCCGCCACCGAATCAACGACAATAACGTCCACTTCCCCGGACTTCACCAAGGTCTCAACAATCTGCAATGCCTGTTCGCCGGAATCCGGCTGGGATATTAAAAGGTCGTCAATGTTAACTCCGATTTTTTTGGCGTAATCGGGGTCCAAAGCGTGCTCGGCATCGACAAAAGCGCCTACTCCTTTTTGTTTTTGGGCTTCGGCTAAAATATGTAATGCCAAAGTTGTTTTTCCCGATGACTCGGGACCGAAAATTTCAATCACTCTTCCCCGCGGTACGCCCCCTACGCCTAGGGCCAGATCAAGAGATATGGAACCTGTAGGAATCACGTCAACGTCAACCCTGCTTACGTCTTTCAATTTCATAATTGCCCCCTCACCAAACCGCTGCTTGATTTCATCAACCGCTTCCTGAAGATTTCCGGTATTTGTTTCCTCTGTTTTTTTCTTCACCATATTTTAATATTAACAAAACAATTAACAGCTAACAATCGCTATTTAAACAACCTCGGGCTTTGTTTATTTACACTTTTTGCCAGGTTTCCCCTTCTTCGTCATTATTCTCAATTTCCTGTTTGAAATAAACCTCTCTCGGTTTTGCCCCTTCGCCGGGCCCCACTATGCCCCGTTCTTCAAGTATATCCAATAATCTCGCGGCCCTCGCATAGCCGATCCTTAATCTTCTCTGCAGAAAAGATGCGGAAGCTTTTTTTGCTTCAATGACCATTTTTTTGGCTTCCTGATACAAGGGGTCTTCTTCTACGGGAGTGCCTCCCGATTCCCCAGTACCGCCTTCCAAAGTTTTTTCAAGATCCTGAGCCAAATGATTTCCGAATAATCCCTCCGTTATTTCTATTCCCTCTTCCTGACTCTGGCCGAAATGAACGTTTTCAGTTTTTATCCAATCGACTATTTTTCTTACTTCTTTTTCCGAAACGTAAGCGCCCTGCATTCTTCTGGGCTTGACGGTTTCGGCTGAAATGAAGAGGAGATCTCCCAGCCCTAAGAGTTTTTCCGCGCCCGCCATGTCGAGGACGGTCCTTGAATCAACCTGGGACGCAACCTGGAAGGTAACTCTTGAGGTGATATTCGCCTTAATCAAACCCGTAATTACTTCCACCGACGGCCTTTGGGTGGCCACTACCAGATGGATTCCCACGGCTCTCGCCATCTGGGCCAATCTCACAATTCCCACCTCGACTTCTCTCCCCCTTGCCGCCATCAAATCCGCTAATTCATCAATAATCAAAACGATGTAGGGCAAGGGCTCTTCTCCTTCCTTCAAAACTTTTCCGTTATAGCTTGAAATATCCCTGGAACCGTTTCCCGAGAGGACGTCAAATCTTCTTTCCATTTCCATAATAAGCCACCTTAAGGCGTTTACCGCTCTCTGGGAGTCGAGAATCACGGGGCACAAAAGATGGGGAAGCTCCCGGTAAGCCGAAAATTCAACTCTTTTCGGATCTATTAGAATAAGACGCAGAATTTGGGGAGAATTTTGATAAAGCAAACTTAGAATCAAACTGTTTAAAAATATGGTTTTCCCGGTTCCCGTGGCTCCGGCCACCAAAAGATGGGGCATTCTGTCCAAGTCGGCATAATTGGGATTGCCGGAAACGTCTTTGCCCAGAACGATGGTCAGGTTTGAAGCGGTTTTTTGGAAAGAGGGATTTGAAATCAATTCTCTTAATCTGACTTTGCATCTTGTTTTATTGGGAACTTCGATGCCGACCAAAGGTTTTCCGGGAATGGGGGCTTCGATTCTGATCGGATGACTGGCCAAAGCCAAAGCTAAATTAGTATTAAGCCCCGTAATTTTTGAAAGCTTGATGCCGTCGGCAGGTTTGAAAGCATATTGGGTAACCGTAGGTCCTATGTTGATTTCCGACATTTCAACGCCCAGGCCGAAATTCTCCAGGGTCTTTTTGATTATTGCCGAGTTGTTAATTGTGTCGCCGGCGCTCGGCTTCCCCTTTTCCTCCTCCAGCAAGTCCAAAGGCGGAATCTTATATTCAGCTCCCATAACTCCATTGGCTGCAGTGCGGGAAATTTCCTTTGATTTCAATTCCAAAACCGGCTCCTCCGATTTTTGCGGAGTTTCTTTTATTCTGGGTTCGATTTCTTTAACTTTGAATTTCGGAGCAAAAAATTTTTTAATCAGGGACGGCTTGCCCTCTGAAACTCCGTTTGAAACGAAGGAGGGTTTCTTTTCTTCCTTAATCGACCCTCCTCTTAAAAGCTGCCAGAAAATCAATCCTCCGACTAAAATTACCCCGCTGAAAACAACTTTGCTCACCAAAATTCCGAAAAGTTTTAAAAATGGCCAGGTAAACGCGTATCCTATCCACCCTCCTTGCTTTACTCCCGGACTGAAGCTTTCCAAGATTCCGGAAATTCCCACAATTTCAATAAAAATCGCCAGAATTACAGGACTCATAAATTTTTCGTATTTTGTGTTGAAAAAAACCAATCCTCCCACAACCAAAATAAGAGGAGTGATAAAAACGCCTTTTCCAATTAAAAAGGTAAGGACCGATATTATCGCCGAACCGGCCACTCCCGCCCGATCAAAAAAACTCAAAGCAACAATTATGGCAACTATAAAAACTACTACCCCAAGAATCCACTTTTTAGTTTCTTCGGGCAGGGAAAAAATGCTTAATTTTTCAACCAGCTCTCTTGGTTTCTTTTGGTTTTTTTTGTTTTTCTTCTTAGCCATTCTTTTTAGTCTTTCTCTTTTATCTTACCACACTTTTTTATCTTTAAAATAATGATAATCAACTTACGATGTTGATTAATAATCATTCGAGAAATAGGGATTGAAAATTTGATGTTTGCCGTTCTTTCAAAAATTCTTCTACAAATTCTCCATATTTCTCCCTACCCGTAGGAGAAATGCCAAAAGAGTACTGCTCTAAAATTTCTGCCGGGGCTAATATTTTAGCATTTCTTTTGCCTACCCTGTCTAAAAAACTAGAAAAATCATAATCTTCCAGAAATTCTCTAGCACTCTCCCAATTTTTCAATCCTTTTTCTCTCCAACCTGGTTGAAAAACATCTAAAGGGTTAATTACGCTTATATAACGGCTAACGGCATATGATTGGTGATCGCTGCTGACTACTACGCCCTTGTATCGACTACCAAATACTGCATCTTTTCTACCATGAGTTATATTAAAAAATTTGGCAAATCCATCGTTTAATCTTTTCATCAAAATAGGGATAGCGTTGTCAATCTTCGGCAATAAATAAAAATGATAGTGGTTTACTACTAAAGAAAAATCTATCAATTCTACTAGGGGAGGATGTTCCTTAATCACAAATTTTGAGGTAATGTTTTCTCCTCGAAGTAAAGATTCACCCGCTTTTACCGCATCTTTAGCGTACACATTTGTCCCTCGTCTTCCCAAATTAGCGACAAAAAATTGAAAAATAAATCTGTAGCAATCCTCCTTTTTCCTAAAAATATCTACTAGCGCTCGAGAAGTTATATGTACTGGCTGATTATTTTCAAATCTTCTCATAAGTAACTTACGATGTTGATTATTCAACCCTAAGGAATTAAGATGTTGTGAGGTTCGGAGAATCTAAGATAGAATCCGAATGGATCTTCAATCCGAAAATCCTTCAATCCCCACGGTTTCAGTTGTAATTCTTCTATTACCTTGGTAAACGTTTTAACGTTGTTATAAAATTTCTCAATATCCTCTACGATGATACAAATTTCTACTGCATAGCCCCTTTTTGTATCCCTAGAGAAATTCTTAAAATAGCTTTGCCCATAAACATGTTCATTACCAGCATAAAAACACAGAATACTATTATCTCGTTTCATTACAAGATAACCATTTCTATTCTCAGGTTTCTTTTCCCAAGCTACTTGAAAACCTAATTTTCCATAGAAATCCTTAACTCTATCGAAGCTAGGAACATGTAACTCAATATAGATATCGTTTTGCGCTAATTTCCTCATATTCTTATTCTACCAAAAAACCGCCTTCTTGGCGATTCTTGGCAATAATCAACTTACGATGTTGATTATTTATTGGTATTTTTTATTTTGCCACCTTTCTCCCTTTCTCTTCTTTCTTGAAACCAGTGCCTGCTGGTATTAGTTTACCAATTACTACGTTTTCTTTCAATCCTCGCAATTTGTCTTCTTTCCCTTCCAAAGCCGCCCTGATTAAAACTCGGGAGGTTTCTTGGAAAGAAGCGGCCGAAAGAAAACTCTCCGTCGTCAAAGCAACGCGGGAAATCCCAAGCAAAATCGCAACCCCTTTTGTGGGTTTCTTTTTTTCCAGTTTCAATCGGGCATTTTCCTCTAAAAATACCGTTCTTTCCACAACATCTCCGATACTGAATACCGAATCTCCGGGATCCTTAACCCTGACTCTTGAAAACATCTGGCGGCAAATCGTTTCTATGTGTTTGTCATGAATTAACGCTCCCTGGGAAACGTAAATTTTTTGAATTTCTTTGATAACGTAACGCTGAGCCTCTTCGCTCCCTCCCGTCAATTTGAAAAGTTCCTTCAAATCCAAACTTCCTTCGCAAAGCTGCTGGCCTTTTTTAATTTCTTCGCCCGCCTCCACCCAAATTGCGGTCTTCGGGGGAATTTTATATTCTATAACATCCAATTTTTCCTTCTTTTGCTTCGGTTTTTCGTCCGAGGGCTTGGGCTTTATTCTGATCACTTTATCTTGCGTGATTTCCAAAACCTTTCCCGAGACTTCCGATATTTCGGCTCTTCCTCCGGGCGTGCGAGCTTCAAAAATTTCCTGGACCCTGGGCAAACCCATGGTGATATCTCCGCCTCCCGCCACTCCCCCGGTATGAAAAGTTCTCATGGTTAACTGGGTGCCGGGCTCTCCGATTGCCTGAGCCGCCACGACTCCCACCGCTTCTCCCAGTTTTATTAATCGGTTTTTTCCGAGATCCCAGCCGTAGCATTTCTGGCAAAGGCCCCTTATTGATTTGCAGCTCAAGGGGCTCCTCACCCTGACCTTGGCAATATCGGATTTCGCTATTTCTTCGGCCATTTTCCAATCAATAATCTCTCCTTTTTTACAAATCCCTTTAATGTTTTCCAGGCTTACTCTTCCTAAAATTTTATAAACAAAATTCTGGCCGAGTTCATCGGAATCGGTTTTGAAGACTTCAAATCCTTCTTCGTCTTTGCAATCTTCTTCGGTAACTATTGCTTCATGAGAAACGTCTATCAATCTGCGGGTTAAGTATCCTGCGGTAGAAGTTCTGAGAGCCGTGTCGGCGGTTCCTTTTCTCGCGCCATGAGTGGAAATAAAGTATTCCAAAACGTCAAATCCTTCCTTAAAAGAGCTTTTTACGGGCAATTCAATGATCTGGCCTGCGGGATTGATCACCAATCCCTTCATCCCCGCCATCTGGACGGGCTGACCCCAGGAGCCTCGGGAACCGGAATCGATGATCTGGAAAACTGAACCCTCCTTGGACAGAGTCTCAGGCACCAGTTTTTCAATTTGCGTCTTTACCCTGCTCCAAATCTCAATTACCTTGATAACTTTTTCTTCTCTCGACAGCAATCCTTTTTTGAAATGCTCTTCGATTTTTTCCACTTCTTTTTCGGCTGTTTCGATAATTTTTCCTTTTTGGGGAGGAACGGTCAAATCATCCATGCCCCAGGTAATGCCGGACCAGGTTGAATATTCAAAACCGAGTTCTTTTATTTTATCCAAAGCGACCCGGGCGATTTCAAAGCCGTACTTTTCGATGATGTCCCTGCTTATCTTTTCCAAATCTTTTACTTTTATCTGCGAATTTTGAAAAGGATAATTTTTCGGCAAAGACGTATTAAAAATAATTCTGCCCAAGCTTGTCTCAACAAGCTGGCCCTTCTCCTGCAGCCTTACCTTTATCGTCGCCTGCAAACTGATATCGTTGGCTTCCAAAGCCAGCTGGGCCTCGTCGGGGCTTGAAAAAATTTTCCCTTCGCCCTTGGCGCCTTCCTTGACTTTCGTCAGATAGTAGCAGCCCAAACTGATATCCTGATACAAAGTTACGATTGGAACGCCGGTAGCCGGTTTCAACAGATTGAGGGTGGAAAGCATAATTTCCCTCGCTTCCTTCTGAGCCTGGTCGGAAAGAGGCAGATGAACCGCCATCTGGTCGCCGTCGAAATCGGCATTGAACGCCTTGCAGACCAAAGGATGAATTTTGATTGATTCTCCTTCAACCAGCACGGGATAAAAAGCCTGGATGCCCAGCCTGTGGAGAGTGGGAGCCCGGTTCAATAAAACAAGCTTGTCTTTCACCACTTCTTCCAAATTCGCCCAGACCTCATCCGTCTCTTCCTCTATAAGCCGTGAGGCTCCTCTGACGTTGTAAGCCAATTCTTTGTCCAGAAGTTTCTTGATTACAAACGGCTTGAAAAGTTCCAGAGCCATTTGCTTCGGTATCCCCACCTGGTCAAGCCTCAATTCGGGCCCGACGACGATTACCGATCTCCCCGAATAATCGACTCTTTTCCCCAAAAGATTCTGCCTGAACCTTCCTTGTTTGCCTTTCAGTATGTCAGCCAAAGATTTAAGCAGCCTCTTTCCGCCCGTGGTGGCGGCGGTCATTGTTCCTTTTCTCATTCCATTATCAATCAAGGCGTCAACCGCTTCCTGCAGCATTCTTTTTTCGTTTCTGACAATGACTTCCGGAGCTCCTATTTCCAATAAATACTTTAATCTGTTATTTCTGTTGATTACTCTCCTGTAAAGGTCGTTTAAATCAGAAGAGGCATATCTGCCTCCGTCCAATTGGACCATCGGCCGCAAATCCGGCGGCAACACCGGCAGCAAAGTCATAAACATCCATTCCGGCCTGACGCCGGCTCTTTTCATTCCCTGAAGAATTTTTAATCTGGCCAATATTTTTCTTCTGGAAGCCGGCTGGGCTTCTTCCAATGCTATTTGCAGACCGGCTATTTCTTTTTTGAAGTCAACTTTTTCAAAAATTTTTCTCAAGGATTCTCCTCCGGTCCCCGCCTCAAAAATTTCTCCGTATTTCAAAGAAAGCCTGCGATAATCAACTTCGGATAAAATTTTCAAAGGCTTCAAGCTCAAAACCTCTTCTCTCGCCCTGTCTTTTGCCGCTTTCAATTGCCCGAACGACAGCGAAGGGTGAAGAAGAGATTTATCTCTTCGCCCTCCCTTGCTTTTACTTTTCGGTTTTTGCTTGCCCGCTGAAATCTTGGCGGAGGCGAGGCTTTTGGATTTTTGCTTGTATTCCTTCTCAATTTCTTCCAAGGCTTTTTTCCTTGCGTCTTCGTTAACGCTGGTAACTACGTAAGAAGCGAAGTAAATCACTTTTTCCAATTGCTGCATGGGCGTATCCAAAACAACTCCCATTCTTGAGGGAACTCCTCTTAAAAACCAGATGTGGGAACAGGGGCTGGCCAATTTGATATGGCCCATTCTTTCTCTCCTGACCTGGGCTTTCGTCACCTCCACTCCGCATCTGTCGCAGATCATGCCCTTGTAGCGGATTCTTTTATATTTGCCGCAATAACATTCGTAATCTTTCGTCGGACCGAAAATCCTTTCGCAAAACAGCCCGTCTTTTTCCGCTCTTTGGGTTCTGTAGTTGATAGTTTCGGGTTTCGTCACTTCGCCGTGAGACCAACTTAAAATCTCATCGGGTGAGGCTAATTTTATTCTGATTGCTTCTAAATCTGCTACGCGCATAAATTTATTTACTGCCTTCTATTGGTTTTTCTTTAACTTCAACGCTTAATCCTAATGATTTTAATTCGGCAACTAAAAGATTGAACGAAGCGGGAATGCTCGGATTTCTGATTTCTTCCCCTTTTAATATCGCTTCGTAGGTGGCCGCTCTACCCTGAACATCATCGGATTTTATGGTAAGCATTTCCTGGAGAGTATAGGCGGCTCCGTATCCTTCCAGCGCCCAAACTTCCATTTCTCCGAACCTCTGCCCTCCAAATTGAGCCTTCCCTCCCAAGGGCTGCTGGGTGATCAGAGAGTAAGGCCCGATTGACCTCATGTGGATTTTATCTTCCACCATATGGATCAATTTCATCATATAAATCTCTCCGACGGTGACTTTCTCGGTAAAGGGGACTCCGGTTCTGCCGTCATAAAGAGTGATTTTTCCGTCTTCGGGAAGGCCGGCCTCTTTTAATTCTTTTTTAATATCTGCTTCAACCGCTCCGGCCAGAGAGGGGGTTATCGCCCGATATCCCAATTTCTTCGCCGCCCAGCCGAGATGGGTCTCCAATATCTGGCCAAGGTTCATTCTGGAGGCGACGGTCATGGGATTTAAGATTACGTCAACCGGGGTTCCGTCTTCCATAAACGGCATCTCTTCGGCGGGTAAAACCGTGGAAATTACTCCTTTGTTCCCGTGGCGGCCGGTGAGCTTGTCGCCTGCATTAATTTTTCTTAATTGAGCTATTTCCACTTCGATTTTCTTGATGACGCCCGGCTCCAATTTATGCCCCAGTTCCCGGGAAAAAACCTTTACTCCGATTACTCTTCCTCTTTTTCCGTGTTCCATCAAAAGGGAAGTATCTTTGACTTCTCTCGCTTTTTCCCCGAAAATCGCCTTTAATAATCTTTCTTCGGCGGTCAGATCCGCTTCTCCTTTCGGAGAAATTTTTCCGACCAAAATGTCGTTCGGCCCCACCTCGGCTCCGACTCTGATGATTCCCTCTTCGTCCAGATCTTTTAATTTTTCTTCCGAAACGTTGGGAATGTCCGGAGTGGTAATTTCCGGCCCGAGTTTTGTTTCTCTTACGTCGCAGGAAAAACTCTCGATATGGATTGATGTATAAACGTCGTCTTTCACCAGTCTTTCAGATATGATGATTGCATCTTCAAAATTCCCTCCCCGCCAGGGCATAAATGCGACAAAAATATTGGTTCCCAAAGCAAGGGAGCCCTGCGATATCGCTCCTCCATCGCTTAAAACGTCTCCTTTCCTGACTGCGTCTCCTTTATTTACGATGGGTTTTTGATGGAAACAGGTATATTGGTTGGTGCGGAGGAATGTTTTTAAATTATAGGTTATGGATTTCTGATCCTTTGATTTTATGGTTATATGATGCGCATCAACTTCGGAAACTCGGCCGTCAACGTCCGAAATGACTTCCTGCCCCGAGTCTCTTGCGACTCTTTCTTCTATGCCGGTGGAAACCAGAGGCGGCTGAGGATTGATAAGGGGAACTGCCTGGCGCTGCATGTTTGAACCCATTAGGGCCCGGTTTGCGTCGTCATTCTGCAAAAAAGGAATGCAGGAAGTGGCAACCGAAATGGATTGTTCGGAGGAAACGTCAATAAAATCAATTTTATCCCTGTCCATCATTCCGGGCTCTCCCTTTATTCTCGTCTCAACCGTTTTGGTTATGATGTTCCCTTTTTCATCAATTTTTACGGCACCGGAAGCAATATTATACTGCTCCTCCTGATAGGCGTTAAGATACAGAACCTGCGAAGTCACCCTCCCCTTTTCAACCTTGAAATAGGGCGTTTCCAAAAAACCATAAGGATTGATTTTGGCGAATGAAGCCATGTGGCCGACTAGCCCGATATTCGGGCCTTCGGGCGTTTCAATGGGGCAGATTCTGCCATAATGGGAAGGCTGCACGTCTCTTACTTCAAACCCGGCACGCTCACGGGTTAATCCGCCGGGGCCCGTGGCAGACAGCCTTCTTTTATGTTCCAATTCAGCCAGGGGATTTTCGTTGTCCATAAACTGGGACATCTGGGAAGAAGTAAAGAATTCCTTCACCACCGCCATAAAGGGCCTGGGATTGATCAATTGGGCCGGAGTCAAAGTATAAATGTCCAAGGTGGACATCCTGTCCTTGATAATTCTTTCCATTCTCATCAGACCCACCCTCAACCTGTTCTGCATCAGTTCGTTCTGAGTTCTGACTCTTCTGTTTCCCAAATGGTCGATCTGGTCGGGCTTGGCTCCGGGAGTGTTGTTCAATCTGATGATTTCTTTGATAACCTGCACAACGTCTTCCAGTTTCAACACTCTGTTTTTTACCGTGATTTCTTCCTCTGCTTTTTGTTTTTTGTTTTCTGTTTTCTGTTGTTCCGGCAAGCGCTGAAACATCCTCCATCTACCCACCTTTGACAAATCGTATCTTTCAAAATTGAAAAACATGTTCCAGATTAATTCTTTGGCGGTGTCGGACGTTGCCAAATCTCCCGGTCTTATTCTCTGATAAACTTCGACCAAGGCTTCCGCCTGATTATGGGTTGTGTCTTTTTTGAGGGTCTCATCGATGTATTTTATCTCTTCGTCTCTGTCCACGTCCTGAAAGGCCTCTCTGATTGACTTGTCGTCGGCAATGCCAAAGGCCCGCAGTAAAGTGGTCGCCATTACTTTTCTTCTCCTGTCGATTTTTACTCCGATTGCTCCCGAAGATTCCGTCTCAAATTCAAGCCAAGCCCCTCTGTTGGGGATTATTTTAGCGCCGAAAAAATTCCTGCCTCCCGTTCTCTGCATGGTAAAGAAAGCTCCCGGCGAACGGATCAATTGCGAAATGGTTACCCTCTCCACTCCGTTCACGACAAAAGTTCCCCTTTCGGTCATCAAGGGGAAATCGGTCAAGAAAACTTCCTGTTCCTTAATTTCTTTGGTTTTCAGGTTAACCAGTTTTGTCCTGACTCTCAGAGACGCTTCGTACGAGTCGTTGTTCAGTCTGGCTTCAAAATCGGATTTATATTTAGGTGTTTCCAATTTATAATCCAAAAACCAGAGTTCCAGCTCTTTTCCGGTATAGTCCCGGATGGGGGAAACCTCTTCCAACAGTTCCTTCAAGTCCCTGTCCCAAAAAGTTTTCCAATTGTCTTTTTGGACGGCCAATAAATAAGGAAGAGGAAGATGGACTTTTGCTTTGGCAAAATTTTTAACCTTCATAAACCAAGCGAAGTCTTCTTCGCCAAACATTAAAAAATACCCTAATTACTGAAATTTAGTTATTTAGGGTAAAAAAGTTATTAATTTTTTGGGCAAAAGATGACCAAGGATTAAAATATTAAAAATATTAAGGGAAACCCCTTAAAATCAACGGGTAAATTTGATAATATACCATTCCTGATTTTCTGTCAACCCCGTTAGAAACTTTTGGCGAAAAAGAATTTTAATCTATTTTTTAAGTATCTTCTACCCATTCCAGATTTAAGATGCTTTTCTCTTGCCCTGGCATCATGTTTATTTAAGCAAATCTCACAATAAATAATTTTCCAAGGAATTCCGCATTTTGTAGATTTATTCTTTCCTGAATTATGTTTTAAAATTCTTTTTTGCAAATCTCTTGTGGAGCCGATGTACCAATTTCTTTTATTGTTTTGTAAAACATAGACATACCACATGAGCAGTTTCTAACGGGGTCAAGCTTACTTTAAACTTTCTATTTTTGCCTGAACGTCGGCATTCCCGGGGTTTAATTCCTGCACTTTTTCAAACTCTTGCAGGGCTTTGGTTTTTTCGCCCTTTTTCTGATAGGCGACCCCGAGAGAATAATGAGCGTTGGAATGATTGGGCATCAAGCTTATCACTCTTTCAAACTGCGTGATCGCTTCGTCTATCTGATTGTTATTGAAGTAAAGCCGTCCCAATTGGAATAAAACTTCGGGATTGAAGGGATCCCCATTCGCCAAGCTTCCCATCTGCCTTATGGCTTCTTCCGTATTATTCTCTCTTTCGTACATCAATGCCATTTGGATTGAGGCATCGGTATAATCCGATTTTAATTCTATCGCTTTCGTAAATTCAGTTTTTGCTTTCTCCGCGTCTTCAGAAACCAAATATAACTTTCCGAGCTCGGTATGCAGAACAGGATTAGCCGGCTCCAGGGAAATCGCTTTTTCAAATGATTTAATCCCCCATTCCAAAGCCCCCGTAGCCACTCCCTGTATGTCCCGATAAATCATCCCCAAGGTTTCCCAGGCGGCCACTCTATTGGGAGCCAATTCCGTTGCCCCTTTTATGTTTGTCCCGCCTACCTGTCCGCCTTTCCCGTAAGTTATTGCAAGGTACACATTGGCGGACAAAGCGGTCTGGTCTCTCTGGTCCTGCGGTTTTTGAGTTTCGGCCGTCACCTTGCTTAAATAATTCCGGGCTAAAACTATTTTATACTGCGGCTGATAAGGATTAAGACTTACCGCTTTTTCCAAATTCTGAGTCAAATTTTCTCCCCCTGCATTTTTATAATGGATATCCGCCAAATAAAATTTCGCGGCGAAAAAATACGTTCCCAGAAATCCTAACCCCAAAACTATCAGAAGAGCCGAAAAAACCAAGGACAATTCCGGAAAATCTTTGAAAGTAATGGTTTTTTCTCTGACCGGCTTCTGCCAAATCACAACCGAAAGCCCAAGAATCAACCAAAAAACAAAGGCTAAAATCGTATTCTGGTAATAAATAAACTGCGAGATTATCAAAGCCAAGAAAGCCATCAATAAGGGTATTCCGCTCCGATTTTGCTGCAAAAAGAAATAACTTATCATTAAAGTCAGTCCTATCAGAGCAAGGTAAGAAAGTATGCCCAGAAATCCCGTTGTCCCGAGAATTTCCGGAATATAGCTTCCGGCGCGGTCAAACCTTATTTGCCAGAGTAAACTCTGATTGAAGCTCATTGGTTTAAGCTTTGAAAAATCATAATGCCAGGTCCCGATTCCTGAACCCAAAAATCCGCTTTTTATATTTTCAACCGCCCCTTTCAACCCGACCTCCCAGGAGAGCCCCGGGTTCAAAACCTGTTCTCTGGGCAGTTGATATTTGAAAAGCGAAGTCTGGAGCCCCGACGTATTGAAGAAAAAAAATACTCCTCCCAAAATAATCAGGAATATCGGCAGTAAAAGCTTATTGACTTCTGCCTTAAAAATCCTTTTCCATAAAGTAATCAGCACGAAGAATCCCAAGCTTCCGATAATTACAATCCAGCTTGGAGTGAAATCTACGATTATAAGCAATATCAAAGAAGCCAAAAACAATATCCAAAGAAACACACTGTTAAATTCTTTCTTTCCCCCTTTGATGAGATAGCCCGTCAATAAAGCGATGATAATCGCCAGGAAAACGGCCAATCCTTCAAAACTTCCCGCCGCGGGATTAAACGTCCACTGCTGCATCACCAAAGGCATTTTAAATTGGAAGTTGGCTATGGAAAATTGGAAATTTGCGAGTCTCGCCCAAATTCCAAAAATCGAAAGATAGCTCGTCAAAATCACGAAAAACACGGACCACATCAATGTCCTTATCAGACCATTTACGCTCAGAACTGACGCTGATTTCTGGTTGATTTTCGCCGATTTTTTATCAGCGTTAATCGGCGGTTCCCCCGAAGGAAAAACATTATTTATAATCAGGAAATAAAATATTCCAAGCGAAAGCAAGCCGATAAGACCGTCCGAGAATCTTCCGTAAAAACCGAACAAGCTTGAACTTTTATCAACCGAGAAAATTGCGCTTAAAATTGCTATGAATAAAAACGCCAGAATGAAAATATCCAAAGGCGAACGCTTAAAACGGATTTCCTTGTCAACCAGAACCATCTTGGCTATCCAGAAGAACAAGCCCACCGAAACCAAGAAAAATAAAAGATACTGCTTATTGAATTCAAACGCCTCGAATGAAAAGGGCAGGAAAAACAGAGGCAGTAAAAATACCAATAAATAGATGCTCAGTTTGATAATGCGATTATACATATATATGGATGCGTTAGTTAATTAATTATTTATTATAACCTTTAGTAATTTTAATGTCTAATTGCTCTAATTACTCTAATTGATCTAAATAAATCCCGATGTCCCAATGACTAATTCTGGGATTTGGAGCTTGGGATTTGATTAGAAATTAGGTTAATTAGGTTAATTAGGTTAATTTTCATAAAATTCTATTTGAAATACGTTGATAACCCCGCATTATAGTCCTGGAGAATTTGCGCGGGGGTGCTCCCCGTTAGAGATCAGAGAAAAAGAATTTCAACCTATTCTTAATGTATCTCTTACCTATTCCTGTTTTCAAATAAACTTCTCTCATTTTTGCATCTTGCTCATTGATGCATGCTTCATAGTA
>Ga0210018_1000630_pt1 | contig 18087 bp, 15 predicted proteins | sample CryGeyCG2014_010_2_FD_183967 | JGI IMG/M metagenome (GOLD analysis project Ga0210018, IMG submission 183967) | Groundwater microbial communities from aquifer - Crystal Geyser CG09_land_8/20/14_0.10 (SPAdes) (version 2) | ecosystem: Environmental > Aquatic > Deep subsurface > Groundwater | place...
CGCTTTTATATTTTTGATTTTCATAGATTTATATTAAAAAATTATCTTTTTATTTTAACAAAAAGACGATTTAAAGCAAGTCGAGATCCTATCGAAAATCCTGAGAAGCTCTTCGAGCGACGAAGGGCAACAAAATTTTAATTCAAGGCCGTTAATCCTGCCAACTTTTCCCCTGCCAAAAAATTAAGCATCGCCCCACCGCCAGTGGAAATAAAAAGATTGCTGCCAATTAATTTCTTCCCTGTCAATCTTAATGCTTCGATAGTTTCGCCACCGCCAATTATTTTTTTTGCTTTTTGATTGCTCAGGATTTCTCTGGCTATCGTTTTCGTTCCGCCAGCAAACAGCCTATCTTCAAAAAAACCCATTGGCCCATTCCAAACAATCGTTTTTGCTTCTTTAATCCGCAAAGAAAACAATGCGCTTGTCTCTTTTCCAATATCCAAAATTATAAAATTTTTTCCTATTTTATTTAATTCAGAAATTTTTATATTTTTCCAGCCAAAGGCTGGTCCGCCTTTGGCGGAAATTTTATTTTGCCATTTTATTCTAACGTCAATCGGCAAAATAATTTTATTTTTGCATCTTTTCAAAATTGCTTTCGTCTCTTTAAACATTTCTTTTTCATAAATTGACTGACTGACATTAAATCCTTGAACTTTCAGAAAATTGTTAGCCATGGCGCCACCGATAATAAGGGCATCAGCTTTTTGAACTAAATTCTTTAAAATTCCTATTTTTGTTGAAATTTTTGCCCCGCCTAAAATTACTATCAATGGCTTTTGCGGCTTTTCTAAAACTTGTTTCAGTTTTTTTACTTCTTTCTCTAAGTTTAAGCCCGCATAAGCAGGCAAAAATTTTGGTAAACTATTGACTGAAGCATCAGTTCGATGACAGACAGAAAATGCTTCATTGACATAGAGGTCTCCCAAGGAAGCGAGGTGTTTAGCAAAAACTTGATCATTCTTTTTCTCTCCTTCATAAAAACGAAGGTTTTCTAAAAGAATAACCTGACCTGGTTTCATTTCTTTCTTTGCTTTTTCTACTTTTTTGCCCAAACAATCATTAACAAATTTTATTTTCAAATATTTAGCGACCGGCCTCAAACTGAATTTATTTTTAATATTTAATATGTGTTTTTTATCTTTTATCTTTAATTTTTTATTTTCCGAAGGGTTGCCCAGGTGGCTGATTAAAATCACTCTCGCTTTTTTCTTCTGTAAATATTTGATAGTTGGCATCGCGGCTTTAAGTCTAAAATTATCAAGAACTTTGCCATTTTTTATCGGCGTATTAAAATCAACTCTGACTAAAATTTTTTTATTCTTCAAGTTCTTTAAAATTTTGATATTCCTCATATGATTTTTGTTCTAATAATTGATTTGCCTCTTCTGGCCATAATTCTTTTAATTTTTTAAATTCTTCTTTTGCCTTCTCTTTTTCGCCTACGGTCAAATAAGCTAAAAGAAGGTTTAAATGAGACTGTTCTATTCTCTCATCTAATTCTAAGGCTTGTTTATAAAAGGCAGTTCCTTCTTCTTTTTCCCCTAAAAGTATTTTTGTTTTGCCCATTTCATAGAGAACTTCTTGTCTTTTAGGTGAAGTCAATATTCCTTTTTCTAAAACCTTTTCTGCTTCTTTTGAATAAGATGGATTAAAATCTCTGGAAGTATTATAAAATTGAGCTAAATAAAGATAATATTTAACATCAAGAGGGTGCTCCTCAATGCTTTTTTTGTTTTCCTTAATTGTCATCTCTACTCCTTTTTTAATTATTTCGTCATCACTTCGTCGCGATTCCTCAGCTCTTTTGGATTCGGCTTGATGGCGAACGACATAAATTGTTTTTGTCAGTTGTAATCTTGTCTCCGGATTAGTGAAAGAATAACCTTTAAGAGATTGTTCATACCAATAGAGCCCTGATTTCAAATCAACCAGACTGGTGATAATCCCTTTGATTCCCTGATTTGATTTTTGAAACGGTTTAAAATTAAACTTGTAAATTCCTAAAGGGAGAAGAATAAAAAGTAACATTAATAAAACTGGCAGAGGAAATTTGCTCCCTTGTTTTTGGGTTTTTATTTGTATATTCGTGCTGATTTGTACATTTGTTGATTCATAGAAGAGCCCTAAACTGAAAAAGAAAATAATCATTGGTCCTGGTGTGTCAAAAACAAAAAGGTTTTGAACAAAGTAAGCAAAAAGTAAGGCAAATAAAATTAAAACGCTGATTCGTTTCTCTTCCCATTTTTTAAAAAACAACCAAAAAACAAAGAAAAAAATGGCTAAATAAGCGATTAAACCAAAAATCCCGGTTAAACAAAGAACATCTAAAAGCTGATTATGTGAACGATCAAACCAAGTTTCCGGGGCGCCATAAAGCAAAGATTCTGGATTATAAAATTGATTAAAAACTACGTTATAATTTTCCCAGCCCCAACCAAAAATCGGTTTAGCCTTAAATCCTTGCCAAGCTATTTGCCAAGCGTTTAATCTCCCCCAACTAACAAAGCCCCTGCTAATTAAATGTTGGACCGATGAAGGCGCTTTGGCCAGCCAGGAAGCATTGGTTGAAAAAATAACAAAGATAAAAGTACTAACAAAAATAAATATAATAACCAAAAGAAAAATTTTTAACATTCTCTTCCTTCGGGAGATCGTCCAGAGGACGAAAAAAAGAAAAACACCAGCCAAAAAACCAACCAAGGCTCCCCGTGAACCAGTCATCATCATAATTGTCAAATTAAAAAAAGCAACCATTAAGGCGGCCAATTTAAACATTCTTTCCTCCTCCTGAAAAACAATAAATCCAGCCAAAAAAACGTGAAGCATGGCGTAAACTCCTAAAAAAATTGGGTTACCCAAAGGTCCGACTAAAACATCGGTGAAAGGAGGCCGAGGCAAGAATTTAAATCCCCATTGTTGGCCAAAAGCATAAATGCCGGTTAAAACACTGATTAATAAACTAAATTTCACTAGCTTCAACCAATCTTCTTTTTTCTTTAAGCAACTTGTTAAAATTAAAAACCAAACCCAAAAATGAAGCCAGGTCAGGACGCCAGTCATTCTTTCCTGAGTAGACCAAAAAGAACGCGAAGGATCAACGCCAGTTAACATGGTCAAAACCAAGATGCCGACAAAGATTGTTAAAGACAAAACTATCGGGTGCTTCCAGTTTGGTCGATACTTTTTATCAGACCAAGCTAAAAGCAACCAAAAAAATAAAAGAATCTCCACGATCGTTCGAAAAGCAATAATTTTAGAAAAAATATAAGGAAAGAGAGTGCCTTGATAAACAAAAAGAGGAAGAAAAAGAATTAAAGCGCTTCCCCAAAAGATTACTTTTAAACAAAATTTTCTAAAACTTTCCGACATATTTTCATTTTACTCTATTTTTAAAAATAATCAACTGTACAATCTAAAATACCAGTTGGCACTAAATTTGTTTTAGAAGTAAAGGGTCTAATCTAATTGGCCGAGGTTATTAAACGCGATACCAATATACGAATGCATACTAATTATACTAATCCTCTTTATTCGTATCATTAGTATCAATTAGTATATTAGCATCGGTTTAAATTATCCCAAACAGCGCAAACTAAACAATTAATTAGGCGTCAATTATGTTCCTGATGCTAGACATCAACAAGGTAAATCAAAATTGACAAATCTTAAAAAAACAAGTAAAATAAAATTTATGGCTAAATATCTTTTTAGAGTTGACGACGTTTGTCAAGAAACAGATTGGGAAAAATTTATTGAGTTAATCGATATTTTTGACAAATATAAAGTAAAACCAGTTTTAGCTGTAGTGCCTGATTGCCAAGATCCGGCATTAAAGAAGAGCCCTTCAAAAGAAAATTTTTGGGAGATTATAAAAAATTTAGAAAAAAATGGATATACAATCGGAATGCATGGTTGGCAACATAAATATATTAATGAAAACGGAGGAATCTTAAAAATTTATCAGGGAAGTGAATTTGCTAAATTGCCCTATAAAACTCAACTAGAAAAAATTAAAGGAGGAAAAGAGATTTTAGAAAACAATGGAATAAAAACTGAAATTTTCATTGCCCCGGGTCATTCTTTTGACAAAAATACATTAATGGCTTTAAAAGAAAGCGGTTTTAAATATATTAGCGATGGCATAGCTTTATGGCCATTTAAAAAATATGGCATCATATGGATTCCTCAAGTTGCCTGGAGTCCAAAAAAAATTTTAGGAGGAATTATTACTTTTTGTCTTCATTCCAATAATTTTTCTGAAAAAGATTTTTAAGAGATAGATAATTTTATTAAAAATAATCAAAAAAATATTATAGATTTCAACTCTATTTTAAAATGGTGTAAAAATCAAAATAAAATAAAAAGTTCCATTTTATTTTTACCAAATGTCATTTTTAGACTGCTTTGGTACATAAAATTTAATATTAATAAAATAATAAAAAAATGATTACTCTAGACCTAAAAATAAAAGTTCATTCAAAAGAGAAAAAATATGATGAAAAATATGCTTCAAACTATCTCCAGAGACGCCAGAAATCTCTAAATGAAGACAAAGAATATTTCAAAAATTTATTTTCAAAATATAATATTAATCTCTCTAATAAAAACGTCTTGGATCTAGCAGCCGGAGCCGGGGTTGATTTAAAAATTTTAAGTGATTTTAATCCAAAAAGGTTGATTTGGCATGACAAAATGGATGGGGCTTATAAACTAGCTAAAAAATATTTAGAAAGGCTCGATAATGTTATTTTTAATAAAAAAGATTTAATGGATTTAAAAATTTATGAAGATAAGAGCGTTGATTTCGTAATTTGCCGTTCTTCTCTTTATTACATCGGAAATGATTACTATTTTTTTAAAAGAATCAAAAAACTCTTAACTACTGAAGGATTCTTTTGGGCAACTAATAACACTTTTGAATATTATCAAAAAAATTTAATGAGTAACGAATCTTTAACAAAAAAATTGCGTCACAAATTTTTTGATTGGCCTTTATATAAATTTACTGGCCTAAGATTATTCACCTTTTTGCCAGTGGATAAAAATAGATTGAACTACCTTTTTAAAAAATTAAATTTTAATATTATTTTTTTAAAAGAAAAAGAAAATAATATAGAATTTTTAATAAAAAAGTCGAATTTTATAAAATAAATAAAACTTTTAAAATAGAAGAGAAGCTATATGCCACGATCTAATCTATCACAAAATGCTAATAATCTATATTTTCAAGAATGCGCCAAAAAAGGTAACTATGCAGGTGATTTAATAGCACCACTAATTAGAAAATTATCCTCGAAGTATATTGGAAGAAAAGTTTTAGATGTGGGAGCGGGAAGTAGGGCTTTAATTAATTTAATCCCAGAAGTTATCGGTTTAGACTTAGTTCCAAAACATCCAAAAATAATCAAAGGAAATATAGCTAAAATTCCTTTTGAAGATAATTATTTTGATACAGTGTTTGCTATCGAAGTTTTAGAGCATCTTGATAATGAAACCCTAAAACAAGGATTAAAAGAAGTATGCCGAGTTTTAAAAAAAGGAAGTTATTTTGTAATTACTATACCCTTCAAAGAAAAATTAGAAGAAAATATGGTTATCTGCCCAAAATGTGGTTTTAAATTTCATCGTATAGGGCACAATCAATCTTTTAGTGAAATAAAAATTAAAAACATTTTAGAAGAGAATAATTTCAAAATTATAAAAATAAAAATATTTCCGCTAGGCTCTATGGCCAGGCATTCGTTTTTGAAACATTTTTGGCAGATTTTTAATAAATTCAACTTAGGGTTTCGGCCCTCCAATTTATTTGTAATAGCGAGTAAAAAGTAAATAAGCGTTATGCCCAAACCTAAAATTTTATTTATTTTACCTTCTTTAAGATACGGGGGAGCAGAAAGAGTAGTTTTAAATATCGTTCAAAATTTAGATAGAGAAAAATTTGAATCGGAATTAGCAGTTTTTGGTTCTGACGGAGAATATCAGGATTTGGTTCCAAAAAATATAAAATTTTTTGATTTAAAAAAAAGAAGAGCGAGATATGCAATTTTACCTTTAATTAAGCTGATTAGAAAAGAAAAACCTGATATAATTTTTGGGACAATAATCCAAGTAAGAATTATTTTATCTTTTATTAAAAAGATTTTTAAAATAAAAGGGATATTAGTAAATAGAATAGAATTTTTTCCGTCAAATACTATTTACAGCGACTTTGAAAATTATTTATCAATATTATCTTGTAGATATTCTGATTATTTAATTGCTATCTCAGAAGGCATTAAAGATGATCTTGTCAAGAATTATAAATTCAAAGAAGAAAAAATTAAATTAATTTATAGTCCTGTAGATATTGAGAATATTGAAAACTTAGCCGAGGAATCAGTTGAAGAGGAATATTTTTCTGAAAAACCTGTAATTTTAAGTTGCGGAAGATTAACTGAGCAGAAAGGATTTCCTTATTTAATTAAAGCGTTTTTTATAATTTTGAAAGAATATCCAAAAGCAAAATTATTGATTCTGGGAAAAGGAGAAGAGGAAAAAGAATTGAAAAATTTAATTAAAAATTTAAATATAGAGAATAGAGTTGATTTTCTAGGATTTCAGAAAAACCCTTATAAATTTATAGTAAAAGCGGATGTCTTCGTTTTGTCTTCTTTAAGGGAAGGATTACCTGGAGTTTTACTGGAAGCTATGACTTGTGGATGTCCAGTAGTTTCAACAGATTGTCAATCAGGCCCTTCAGAAATTTTAGAAAGTGGAAAATATGGAATTTTAGTCCCAGTAGCTGATTCGAAAGCATTGGCTAAGGGCATTTTAAAACTGTTAAGTAATCAAAAATTAAGAGAAAAATTTTCTCGAGTCGGGAAAGAAAGAACTAAAGATTTTGAGACCAAAAAAATAATCAGGCAATATGAAAATTTCTTCTTAGAAATTTTGAATAAAATTATATGAATAAATATTTTTCTTTCGGGGAAAATTGGAAAAAATTCTTTAAATTTTATGTTAATGAAAAAATTGTTTTAGAAGCAGCTTCCTCTCTATTAGAATATTTTCCAAAAGAACAATTCAAAAATAAAACCTTCATTGATGTTGGTTGTGGAAGCGGTTTATTTTCATTAGGCGCTTTACTTTTAGGGTGTAAAGAGGTTCACAGCTTTGATATAGATAAAGAAAGTGTAAGGACTACCGAGAAACTTAAAAAACAATTTGATTACCTTCTTAAGACAAAAAATCAAGATTTTAATTGGGAAATTTTTCAAGGGAATATTTTAGATAATAATCTAATAAATCGCCTTTATCAAAAGGGAGATATCGTTTATGCCTGGGGCTCTCTTCACCATACCGGAGCAATGTGGCAGTCAATAAAAAATACAATGAAAATAGTAAAACCAATGGGATATTTTATAATTGCTATTTACAATTATGCCCCATCTTCGCCTTTTTGGCTTAAAGTTAAAAAATTTTATAACAGACAAAATAAATTTATAAGGTCGTTATTAATATTTTTTTTGTTTTTAGAGAAATTTATAGGAAGAACGCTCTTATTAAAAAGCCCTTTAAAAGAAAAACGGGGGATGTCAATATTTTATGATACAATAGATTGGTTAGGTGGTTATCCTTATGAGTTTTCTTGTTTTGATGAGATAAAAAATTTTATAGAAAAATTAGGCTTTAAATTTATAAAAGCGCCAACTAAAATTTCTTGCGGAAAAGGCAAAAAAATTAATCTCTTGAGCAAGATCAGGAGCAAAGATACTGGAAATAATGAATTTGTTTTTCAAAAAATTAAATAAAATTTTATGTGTGGAATAGTTGGAGTTTGGGATTTTAAAAATAAAATAAATCCAGATTTACTAATAAAAACACGAGATACCTTAAAACATCGGGGACCAGATGATGCTGGTATTTTTATTGATGAAAAAAATAATCTTGGCTTGGGACATCAGAGACTCTCTATTTTAGACTTAACTCAAGCTGGCCATCAGCCAATGGAAATTGGCAATTTAGTAATTACTTACAATGGAGAAGTATACAATTTTAAGGAGATTAGGAAAGAATTGGAGAAAAGGGGCTATAATTTTTTGAGTAATTCTGATACCGAAGTTATTTTAAAAAGTTATTTGGCTTGGGGAACCAATTGTCTTGAGAAGTTTAGGGGAATGTTTGCCTTCGGAATTTGGGATAAAGAAAAAAAAAGATTAATTTTAGTTAGAGATAGAACGGGGATAAAGCCATTATATTATTATTTCAATGAAAATTTATTTATTTTCGCTTCAGAAATTAAAGCCATCATCTCTCATCCTCAGGTAAAAAAAGAAATAAATTTCAATGCTTTGGCTTCATTTTTGCAATTTGGCTATATTTCAGCTCCTTATTCTATTTTTAAAAATATTTGGAAATTAGAGGCAGGACATATTTTAGAAATTGATAAAAATAAAAAACTTAGAAAAAGAAAATACTGGGATGTTTCAAACTTTTATTTAAAACAAAATAACTCCAAAAATCAAAAATTAAACGAAATAACAATTCAAAACGAATTAGAGCGTATTTTAACCGAAAGTTTTAAGCTACGAATGATCTCTGATGTAGAGGTGGGAATGTTTTTAAGCGGGGGCCTTGATTCTTCTTTAGTCAGCGCTATTTTGGCCAAAAAATTAGGTTATAAATTGAAAACATTCACAATTGGATTTTATGAAGAAGAATTTAATGAAGCTCCCTATGCTCAAAAAATAGCTCAGTATTTAGGTACAGAACATCATGAAAAATATTGTACCAAAGAAGAAGCGATGAAAATTATTCCAAGGCTCCCAGAAATTTATGACGAACCATTTGGAGATAGCTCAGCAATCCCCACAATTTTACTTGCTCAATTCACTAAAAAATACTTGAAAGTTTCTTTATCGGCTGATGGAGGAGACGAAATTTTTATTGGCTATGATAGGTATTGGAGAAACGTAGAAATTTTTCAAAAAATCAATAGAACCTCTCCTTTTTTCCTTATCAAACCATTTTTAAAATTTATTTCACCTGATTTATTAGCCCAATTTTATAAAAAATTAAATTTTATATTGCCAAAACAAACTAATATAAGAAATAAAATTTTAAAATTAAAAGAAGTTCTAAAGAATCAAAAAGATTTTGTTAATTTATATTATCTAGCGGGTTTGAGTTATTGGCTGCCGACTGAAATTAAAAAATTACTCAATAACAAATTTAATAAAGAGCATAATTCTCTGTTTATAAATTTTACGAGAGAGAAAAAAATGGATAATTTTTCTTTAATGCAACTAATTGATTACAAAACTTATTTACCCGATGATATTTTAGTCAAAATTGATAGAGCTACGATGTCAGTAGGCTTAGAGGGTAGAGATCCTTTATTAGATAATAAAATTATAGAATTTGTTGCTCAACTACCCTCTGAATTTAAATATAGAAATGGAGTATCTAAATATATTATGCGAAACATTCTCTATAAATATATTCCCAAAGAATTATTAAATAGACCGAAACAGGGATTTGGAATCCCAATAGACAATTGGTTCAAAAAAGATTTAAAACCTTTACTCAACAATTATGTAAACGAGAAAAGAATAAAAAGGGACGGCATTTTTAATTGGCCCACTATAAAGGATGAATTAAATGGGTATTATAAGGGGGCAGCCCATGTTTCTAAATTATGGTTTATTTTGGTTTTTCAAATGTGGAAAGAAAAATGGCTAAAATAAAAATTATATATCTGATTACTGGATTAAAGACAGGAGGAACAGAAATAATTTTATATAAATTATTGAAGAGACTTGATAAAGAAAAATTCGAGCCGTTAGTAATTTCTATCACCCCAATTGGAGAGATCGGTGAAAAAATAAAGAAAGAAGGATTTAAGGTTCTGAGTTTAAATTCAAAATTCAAATTTGACCCTTTAATTATTTTTAGATTAATTTCAATTCTAAAAAAAGAAAAGCCTAAAATTTTACATACTTTTTTATTCCACGCTAATTTTTTAGGAGAGATTATTGGAAAAATTTGTAAGGTTCCCATAATAATTTCTTCTATTCGTAGTGAAAAATTTGGCGGAAAATTAAGAGAAAAACTCCTGAAATACACTAAGGTCTTTTCTGATATTATAGTAGCTGTCTCTCATAAAGTGGCAGAAGAAATGATTAGAAAAAAAATTGTTTCAAAAGATAAAGTTAAAGTTATTTATAATGGGGTAGACCTCAAGGAATTCTCTTTTCAAAATAAAGATGCCAGAAAAAAAATAAGAGAAGAATTAGGAATTAATGAGAAACAACCGCTCCTTATCTCCGTCGGTCGCTTAGTGAAAGCAAAGGGTTATCCTTTTTTAATAAAAGCAATGTATCAATTAAAAGAAAAATATTCTGATTTAATCTTAATTATTTTAGGCGAGGGAGAAGATAGAAAAAAAATAGAAGATCAAATTAAAAATTTAAAATTAGAAAATAACGTTATACTTTTAGGCAATAAAAATAATGTGGCTGATTATTTAAGCACCGCAGATGTTTTTGTTCTTTCCTCTTTGTGGGAGGGAATGCCAAATGCACTTTTAGAAGCGATGGCTTGCGGATTACCAGTTGTCGCAACCAAAGTCAGCGGAATACCAGAGATAATCCTTAATGAAGAAACTGGCCTTTTGACAGAGCCACAAAATCCAAGCGATTTGACTAAAAAAATTGACTACCTTCTGTCTCTTCCAGAAAAAAAGAGAAAAGAGATAGGAGAAAAGGCAAGAAATAAAATTAAAGAAAATTTTTCTTTAGATAAAATGGTTCGAAAATATGAAAATTTATATGAAAACCTTCTCTCCTCTGGCTAAATTATTTATCTTTAGTTTCCTAATTCACTTATTGGTTACTCTCTTGATCCATTATTTTCATTTCTATCCCTTTGGGAATCTAGATGATTTATACTATCATGAAACTGCCGTAGGACTTGCTGAACAATTTCGACAGGGAAATTTTTCTTTAAGTAATTTCTCTTTGCCTAATTATTATCCTGTTTATCTCGGTATTATCTACGCTCTTTTTGGGCCTTTTATGCTCATTGGCAAAGCGATAGGAATTATTCTCTCTTCTTTGACAGCAGTTATAATTTATTTAATTATCAGAGAATTAAACAGATCAAAAAAAATAGCTTTTTTAATCGCCCTCCTTTCCAATTTCTACCCCAGCTACTTATATTACAGCAGCCTTCTTCTTAAAGATACACTCGTAGTTCCCCTTAGTCTTTTTGGCTTATGGCTAATTATTAAATTAATAAAAAAAATAGATTTAAAAATTCTACTGATCTTTCTGCTTGATGTTCTAGCGCTGTCTTGTCTCAGAAATTATACAGCCATCATTCTATTTTTAACTTTTTTGCTTTCTTTTTTATTCCTCTCTAAAGAATCTAAAGATTTTAAAAAAATTCTTGTTATTCCAATTATAATCTTAATTATTTGTTTTTCCCCTTATTTTTTAGGTTTTGGATACTTTGGCTTCAATTTTTTTAGCCGCCTTTTAAATCCTAAAACAATTACACAGGTCCGAGAAACTGTTTATTCTATCGGCGGATCAGCGGTTGGGGTAAGTCTTGATTTCTCTATTTTTTTTACTTTTCTAAAAACTTATTTTCTTTCTTTCACCAACGTTCTTCTTGGCCCTCTGCCCTGGCAAATGAAAACAACGAGCACCCAACTGGCGGCCATAGAAATAATCCCCTGGTATTTTCTTTTATTTTTTATTATTAAGGGGCTGCTCAAACCATCTTTTTTAAAGACCTCTCTACCTCTTCTAATTTTTGGCTTAGGCCTAATAGCGGCGATTGCCTTTTTTAGCGATAATTTAGGGGCGAATACTCGATTAAGAATGACCGCCTTTCTCTCTTTGTTTTGTCTCCTTTCACTCGCCTTTCCTCTATACATAAACAAAGAATCAGTGAGGTCAGTGTTATAAAAATCAGTGTAGTCGGTGTTTAAATCTGCGTAATCAGTGTTATGAAAATTCTCTATTTAATTACAAAATCAGAACTAGGCGGCGCCCAAACTTATGTGGCGCAATTAGCTGAATATTTTTCTTCTCAAAAAAATGAAATAGCAGTTATGAGTTTTCCTGGCGGTTGGCTGGAGGACAAAATGATAGAAGAAAAAATCAAATTTTATCCTAATAAATATTTCACCAATAGTCTAAATTTATTTAAACATTTAAAGGCCATAAAAAAAATTAAAGAGGTGATAAAAATTTTTAAACCCGATATTATTCATTGTAATAGCTCAACAGCAGGATTTTTAGGAAGAATAGTTATTAAAAACAAAGTACCTGCTCTTTTTACCGCTCATGGTTGGGCCTTTACCGAAGGCGTACCATTTTTGCGAAAACGTTGGGCCATCTTGGCGGAAAAATTTATTAGCCGATATTGTCAAAAAATTATTTGTGTTTCTGAGTTTGACAAAAATTTAGCTTTGAAATATAAAATTACTTCCGAAAATAAATTAATAGTTATCCATCATGGAGTAAAAATTGGCAACTCCTTGATTGACCAAAGACCCCCGAAGGAGTCCGACCTAAAGTCGGGCCCTACGGGGCGGGTAACTTTTGAATATCAAAAAATAATCTTTATTGGTCGTCTAACAGAACCAAAAAATCCCCTGTTGCTTCTAAAGGCTTTCAATGATCTCTCGCCTCTCTTAAAAGAAAAAAGTGAAATTATAATTGTTGGTGAAGGCTCAAAAAGAAAAATTTTAGAAAAATTTATTCAAAAAAATAATTTAAATAATAAAATCAAGTTATTGGGCTCAATACCCAGAGACAAGGTTTTTAATCTTTTAAAAGATTCCCATATTTTTGTTCTAACTACCAATTATGAAGGGCTTCCTTATACAATTTTAGAAGCCATGAGCTGCGGCTTGGCGATTATCGCCACTGACGTCAACGGGGTTAAAGAAGCCGTTGAAAATTGCGGATTTTTAGTCAAAAAAGGATCTAGAGAAGAAGTAAAGGAGTGCCTTAAAAAACTTTTAGAAAATCCTGAATTAACTCAAAAAATAGGACGAAAGTGTAGAGAAAAAGTGATTAAAAAGTTTTCTTTGGAAAAAATGCTTAAAAAAACAGAAGAAGTTTATCAAAATTTAATTTTAGGACATAACCCCCAAAAATGGGACATAGATAAAGTTTGACATTGGAGTCTGATTTGGTTAAGTGAGATTATTAAACGCGATACCAATATAAGAACCCTTCGCTTCGCCAGGCACCGTCTGGCACCTGGCTTCGCTCAGGAACCTTGAAATTAAACTTCAGATATATTTTTTAAGGTAGTTTAATTATACGAATGCATACTAATTATACTAATCCCGTTTATTCGTATCATTAGTATCAATTAGTATATTAGCATCGGTTTTGGAACATCATAAACAACGCGAACTAAATTATTAAAAGTGAAAATTCGTTCCTTTTAAGGAGTTCATTTCATTATGATCATCAGAACCAAACAATTTCTTTTATTTTTTGGAGATTTGGCTTGTTTTTATCTCTCGCTTCTCCTAACTTTAGCTTTGCGTTATGGGCCAAATTTTAATCGAATCATTTGGCAACAACATTTAATACCTTTTACTATTATTTATCTGATTTGGTTAATCGTCTTTTATATTAATGACCTTTATGATTTACGAATTAGTTTTAGAAAATTAGACTTTTTTTCTGCTTTAGGTTGGTCTCTAGTAATTAACATTTTTATTGCCGTTCTGTTTTTCTATCTTATCCCCTATTTTAATATTACACCAAAAACTAATCTTTTCTTAAATTTGTTAATTTTTTCTGGACTTTTTCTTGGTTGGCGTTATTTATTAGCCCAGTCAATTATTAAAATCGATTTAGCTAACAATATTCTTTTTATTGGCGAGGGTAAATTAGGAGAAGAATTAAGCCAAAAGATTAAAAATAATCCGGCTTTTGGCTATAAGCTAAAATTTTCTACCGATAACCAAGAGATAAAAAGGATTAAAGACTTAATTAATCAAAAAAAAATTAATACTCTTATTGTAAGCTCGAATTTTTACTCTCAAATTAGCCCCCAACTTTATGAACTGTTGTCTTATAGTATTGATATCTTCAATCTCCCCAGCTTCTTAGAACAATTTGAGCAAGCCATTCCTATCACCGAAACAACTAAAACTTGGTTTTTAGAAAATCTTCGAGGAACAAGCAAAAGGACTTATGAGATTATAAAAAGAGGCCTAGAAATCATTTTGAGTTTTGTCCTAAGCCTCATTTCTTTAATTTTATATCCTTTAATTATCTTAATTATTAAATGCTCTGGGCCTGGTCCTATTTTTTATACTCAAGAAAGAATCGGAAAAAATAATAAAATTTTTAAAATCATCAAATTTAGAACCATGATTCATGGAGCAGAAAAAAATGGCGTTCAGTGGACTAATAATCAAGATAAAAGAATCACCATTGGCGGCAAATTTTTGAGAAAAACTCGGCTTGATGAATTACCTCAGTTATGGAACATCTTTAATGGCAACATGTCTTTTGTTGGACCAAGACCAGAAAGACCTGAATTTATCAAAACTCTTAAGGAACAAGTCCCCCATTATTCTCTACGACATTTAATCAGACCTGGTTTAACCGGTTGGGCCCAAATTAATTATCCCTACGGCTCTTCAATTGAGAGCTCTTTAAAAAAGCTTAGTTATGACCTTTATTATTTAAAAAACCGCAATTTCGTTTTGGATTTATCTATTATTCTCAAAACAATTGCGGTTGTTTTAAAAGCAAAAGGAAGGTAAAATATAATTGTCAAGGTTAGAAGACTAAGAAGACTTAAGGGTTAAACCCTTAAAGGCAACCCTTAAGTACAAAAAATTGACAAGAAATTTTTAGAAGATATAATTATATTAGTATGGAAAATCAAAATGAAGAGGAAATTAATCTAAAAGATTATTGGAAAACCATTAAAAAAAGAAAAAAAGAGATAATCGCTATTTTTGGTAGTGTTGTTATCATCGCAATAATTATCTTTTTACTGACGCCAAAAATTTATGCCTCTTCAAGTTTAATAAAAATTGGCAAATTTCAAGGCTCAGTCGTTGAAAATATAAAAACCACAACTAAAATTATCAAACAATCTACAAATTCTTCATTTGAAATTAATGAAGCGGAAAAAGAAGAATTAATAGAAATAAAGGGCTTTGGAGAAACACCTGAAAAAGCCAAAAAAGCGGCTGAGGAAATCACCGCTTTAGTTCTTACTCGATACAAAGACCTATTTAATAAATACACTGAAATTCAAAAACAAGAAGTCCAAAGACTAAAAACAAGAATTAAGGAAAATGAAAATTATTTAAAAATGTTAAACCCCAGAATGTCAGATTATCTAAAAAATCTAATCGAGATTAAAGGACAGCAAGATGAACTACAAAAAGAATTAGCTTTAAATCAAAAAGAATTGAATCTTAATTTTAAAGAAAGCGAAATTATTTCTCAACCCGTTCTTTCTTCTTCGCCTTTTAAGCCAAACATTAAATTAAATATTCTCGTGGCAACTATTATTGGTCTGTTTCTTTCTGTTTTCTGGGCCTTTGGGAAAGAATGCTTTAGAGAGGAGTAATTTAGAACTGACAAATCAGAAACAATAAAAAAGTCGGAAATAAATTCCGATTTTTCGTTTTAGATGTACTGTCCAACCAATTTGGTAACGAAAATCTTTGGTGGATAAATTTTGTTTTCTGAAGCACCTTTGCGGAGCGTAGGTTTTATGAAGCGGAGCTTCTTCGCCGCATGTCCGACGAAATTTGCCAGGCGAAGTTCCGTTAAGCGGAACGGAGCCGCAGCAAATAAGGAGTTTGCGGAATGAATAAAGCGAAGCGAAATAAAACCGTTAAGCGCGAAGCAACAGCGATGAAGGAAACAAAATTTATCAAAGAACTGCTATTATTTATTCTACTGACGCAGTTGTTTTTTCTAAAATTTGTTTTCTTAAATCTCCAACTATTTTAGGGTTTGCTTTCAAAAATTCTTTAGCCGTTGTTTCTCCAACACCTAATTTTGTTTCGCCAAAACTAAAGGTATTACCTGCTTTTTTAACCAATCCATATCCTAATCCCAAATTAAATAAATCAGAAAAAAGAGAAATCCCCTGATCATATAAAATTTCGAATTCACAGGTCTTAAATGGCGGGGCAACTTTATTTTTAACAATTTTCGCTTTAACCTTATTGCCAATAATTTGTTCGCCTTTTTTTAATTGAGCCAAACGTTTAAGCTCAATTCTGATTGAGGCATAAAATTTTAAAGCCATGCCCCCGGTTGTTGTTTCGGGATTGCCAAAGAAAAAACCGATTCTCATTCTAGTCTGATTGATAAAAATTACCACCGTCTTGGTAGAGCTAATAATCCCAGACAATTTTCTCATTGCTTTTGACATTAAACGAGCCTGAAGGGCAATGTTTTGGTCACCCATTTCTCCTTCAATCTCAACTCTTGGCACTAAAGCCGCCACGGAATCAATGACCACGATGTCAACGCCATTGCTACGCACTAAGGTCTCCACAATCTCTAAGGCCTGTTCGCCAGTATCAGGTTGAGAAATTAAAAGATCGTCAACTTTGACGCCAATCTTTCGGGCATAATCAGGATCAAGAGCGTGTTCTACGTCAACATAAGCGGCCGTCCCGCCTTTTTTTTGCGCTTCAGCGACTGCATGAAGAGCTAGGGTTGTTTTGCCGCTTGCCTCCGCACCATAAATTTCCGTCATCCTTCCTTTAGGAAGTCCTCCAACTCCTAAGGCTAAATCCAAAGAAAGACATCCGGTCGGCACTACCTCAACTTTCATCCGCTGAGCTTCGCCCAATTTCATAATTGAGCCTTCGCCAAATTTGGCTTTAATCTGATCAATGGCTGCTTCGGCTGCTTTTTGACGACCAATTTTTTCATCTATATTTTTTGTTGGTTTAGGCATATTCTTTATTTTATAAAATTAGAAAAAAAAGTCAAGAACGGGCTGGCCCCATTAGAAATTCAGCCGAGCCTTGCCTATTAAAAAATCATTAAGCAAAGCCGCCTAACGGCTTAGCGCTTCCTAATCAGGGAGCTCACTTTAAATTTCTAACGGGGTAAATAAATTATCTGTCGAGAAATAATTTTTTCTTTCGAATATTTTTTTTTTGCAGAAATTTTTAAGTTATTTATTCCTGGTAAAAGCTTAACCTCTTCTTCAAAATAACCATCCTGATTCGGGACCCTTTTATTATTAATATAAACCTCTGCCAACCTATCCGTTTTACCAGAAATTTTTAAAGAAAAATCATTCACTTCTATTTGATCAGCTGGCGATGAAATTTCGAGGTATGGTGGTAAAAAAATTATAACGATATGATAAAATAAATAAATTCCTAACAAAATGAGACCAAAAATTATTAATAGTTTCTGAAAGTCAAAAGTTTTAACAATCGACTCTTTAGAAATAAACAATTTATGATTAGACATTTTTTACATTTTTTACTATACCAAATTTTGTCCTCCTGAAGCGCCTTTATATTGATTTGTCTGCCAGTCCGAGCGGCCTTTGTTGCATAGACGCGAGGGCTGGTAGGCAAATCTCTAAACCTTTGCTTCATAGCGCGCGCGAAGGTCGCACGCTGCCATAGCGTTTTGGCGACGGCGCGAGGAGCAAAATTTGGTCAAGCCTCTTCATTCTCTTCAGTTTTAAAAACTTTTCTTGGTTTTGCTCCGTCAGCTGGACCGATTACTCCTTTTTCTTCGAGCAAATCGAGCAGCCGAGCCGCTCGTGCGTAACCAATTCTCATTCTTCTCTGAAGCAAAGAAGCAGAGGCTCTGCCGGTTTTGATGACTATCTCTTCTGCTTCCGGCAAAAGTTCATCTGCTTTGATTCCACCACTAAATTTATCAATTTCTTCTTTTGAAACCTCGATTACTTCTTCTCGATAATCTGGTTCTGAGATTTTTTTTAAATAATTCATTACTTGCTTAATTTCTTTTTCGGAGATAAATGGTCCTTGTAATCTTTTTGGCCGCGAAATTTCTGGCGAAATAAAAAGCAAATCGCCTCGGCCTAAAAGTTTTT
>Ga0210018_1000632_pt1 | contig 18084 bp, 27 predicted proteins | sample CryGeyCG2014_010_2_FD_183967 | JGI IMG/M metagenome (GOLD analysis project Ga0210018, IMG submission 183967) | Groundwater microbial communities from aquifer - Crystal Geyser CG09_land_8/20/14_0.10 (SPAdes) (version 2) | ecosystem: Environmental > Aquatic > Deep subsurface > Groundwater | place...
CCAAAAAGATTGATTTAGGTGATGAGTTTAGGGTTGATATTTTTAAAGAGGGCGATCTTGTCCAAGTTGCCGGTATTTCTAAAGGAAAGGGTTTTCAAGGAGGTGTTAAAAGATGGGGTTTTAAAGGCAGAAACCAAACCCATGGCGTTAAGCACGAACATCGAACACTAGGTTCGGTTGGGGCCACCGGGCCAGCTCGAGTTTTAAAAGGCAAGAAAATGCCAGGCAGGGCTGGTTTCCAAAGAAAAGTTGTCAAAAATTTGAAAGTTATCAAGATAGACAAAGAGAATAATTTAATAGCGGTTAAAGGTGCAGTGCCAGGCCGAAGGGGCACTTTAATAGAAATAAGCTCAAGACAATATTAATTTAAAAAGCATGCAAGTTAAAGTTTACAATCAAAAAGGAGAAGAAACAGGCAAGGCCACTTTGGCTAAGGGTATTTTTGATTTAAAAGTAAATTCTGACTTGGTCCATCAAGTTGTTGTTTCCCAAGCATCTAATCGAAGGCAAAACACAGCCAATAGTAAAGACAGGGCTGAAGTTAGGGGTGGGGGTAAAAAACCATGGCGCCAAAAAGGAACTGGCAGAGCTAGGCATGGCTCAAGAAGAAGCCCTTTATGGTCAGGTGGTGGTATTACTTTTGGCCCAACTAATGAAAGAAATTACAAGAGAGCAATTCCAAAGAAAATGAAAAGAAAGGCGCTTTTGATGGTTTTGTCAGCTAAAGCAAGTAACGAACTTTTCTTAGTCCTGGATGATTTACAAATTAAAAAGATTCAAACAAAAGAAATGGCTAAGATAATTTCATCCCTACCTTGTAAAAAAGAAAGTTGTTTAGTTGTCAATGAAAGTTACGATAAGAACTTGCTTTTGTCTTTAAGAAATTTACCTAAAACAAAATTAATGGAAGCCAGAGAGTTAAATGCCCTTGACCTTTTAAATTTTAAATATTTATTAACGACAAAAGCAGGACTAAAGGCAATGGAGAAAAATCTTAAGGTTGAAGATAAAAAGTCGTTATAAATGCCTTCTTCCTAAATTAGAAATTAAAAATTAGAAATTAAAAATTATTTTTCATGGCCTTAATTAACATTTTTAAAAAAAAATCAGAGGAAGAAAAAGCTGATTTAAAAAAAGAAAAACAACCTTTAAAAGAAAAAGGGGCTAGTTTGGTTAAAGAAAAAAAAGAAATTAAGACAAAAGCGACAAAAGCTGTTAAGCAAGCTCCTAAAAAAGAAGCTTTAAAAGATAAAAAGCCAGAAGTAAAAGTTGTTCCTAAAGAAAAGCAACCTAATCAGGCGTGGAGGGTTTTAGAGGCAGGCCATATTACAGAAAAAGCCGCTATTCAGGCCGAATCAGGAAAGTATATTTTTAAAGTTTTTCCTAAAGCTACCAAAACAGAAATTAAAAAAGCGGTTGAAAGTTTATTTGGCGTTAATGTTGTTAAAGTTAATGTCACCCACATTCCAAGAAAAAGAAAACGACTGGGTAGAACAGAGGGCTGGAAAAAGGGCTACAAAAAGGCAACTTTAACTTTGATTAAAGGGCAGACAATTGAGCTTTTACCTCGATAATTCTATGGCAAAAGAAAAACCACAAAAAAGTTTAATGACTATTTTGAAAAAGAAATCTGGAAGAAATAATTCTGGCAGGATTACCATGCGTCACCAAGGAGGCAGAGTCAAGCGATTTTATAGAATAATTGAGTTTGGTGAAAAAAAAATGGGTAATTTTAATGTTCTTTCAATCCAATATGATCCCAACAGGACTTGCAATATTGCTTTAATTGAGTATCCTAATAAAGAGAGGGCCTATGTTTTAGCTCCGCACAATTTAAAAGCTGGAGACACTATTGAACATAATGAAAAAGCAGGCCTTGTAACTGGCAACAGAATGAAGTTGAAAAATTTTCCAGTGGGAGCGAATGTTTTTAATGTTGAGTTAACGCCTAATAAGGGCGGTCAAATCGCGAGGTCAGCTGGTGCCTCGGTTGCGGTAATGGCACAAGAGGGAAAATGCACTACCTTAAAGATGCCTTCTTCAGAAACAAGGAAAGTTCTTTCGGAGTGTTATGCTTCCTTTGGTTCTAATTCAAACCCAGAACATAAATTTCATCAAATAGGTAAAGCAGGCACTGCTAGAAAAAAAGGGACAAGGCCGACAGTTAGAGGGTCAGCGATGAATGCTTGCGACCATCCACATGGGGGCGGTAAAAACAAACAACCAATTGGCAGGCACCCACGCACTGCTTGGGGTAAACCAGCTTTAGGGGTTAAAACAAGAAAAAGGAAAAAATTATCAAATAAATTTATTCTTCAAAGAAGAGTAAAAAAGAAAAGAAGTAAATAATTAAAACTATGAGCAGGAGTTTAAAAAAAGGCCCTTATATTGACGAAAAATTATTAAAAAAAATAACCCTTTTGAAAAAGGGTGATAGAACCATTATCAAAACATGGGCAAGAGCTTCAAGTATATCGCCTGAAATGGTAGGGATAACTTTTGCTGTTCATAATGGCAAAGAACATATCCCTGTGCTTATAACTGAAGAAATGGTGGGGCATAAATTAGGCGAATTTTCACCAACAACTAAATTTTCTAGGCACGGGGGTAAAATGCAAAAGGAGTTAGAAACTAAACCAGGTGCTCCAGATAGACCAGCTCCAAAGAAATAACATTTTTTCATTTTTTATGGAAATTACAGCAAAATTAAATAATTTAAGAATAGCCCCAAGAAAAGTTAGGTTAGTCGCTGATTTAGTCAGGGGGAAGAGTGCTTACGAGGCGAATGAGCTTTTGGGATTTTGTGTAAAAAGAGGGTCTTTGCCTTTAAAAAAATTACTTCAATCATGCGTGCAAAATAGTAAACATAATTTTCAAATTGAAAATGATAACCTTTTTATTAAAGAAATAAAAGTTGATGAAGGGGTTAAGTTAAAAAGGTGGCACCCAATGTCTAGAGGAAGAGCCGGAGCTATTCAAAAGAAAACCTGTCATGTTACTTTAACCTTGAGCGAATTGTCTAATTCAACAAAATCGGTTTTAATGCCTTCTTTAAAAGATGAAAAAAATTTATTATCTAAAGAGGAAAAAAAAGAAGGAAAGCGAGTGAGCCGAACAAAAAAGTCAGAGTTTAATTTTTCTAGAGATAAGGAGCGAAAAGGTTCAGATAAAGCTAATCTAAAAAAGGTTTTTAGAAGAAAAGCAATTTAATTTATGAGTCATAAAGTACACCCAAAAATAATCCAGATCAGAGGCATTAAGGACTGGCTCAGCCGGGGTTTTTATTATAAACATTTTCCTTTATACCTAAAACAAGATTGTGAAATTAGGGGTTATCTTAAAAGCAAGTTGCCTCAAGGGTCAGTAGAGGAAGTCATTATTGAACGGAGCCAAACTGTTTTAAAAATTATTATTACAACCTCAAGACCAGCTTTAATTATAGGTAGGGGTGGCAAAGGCGTTGAAGAGTTAAAAGAAAGTTTAAACCAGATTATTTTCAAAAAGCCAGGCCCCACAGGAGAAATAAAATCAGATATTAAAATTGAAATTTTAGAAGTAAAAAACCCTTGGGTTTCAGCTTCTTTAGTGGCACAATGGGTTCAAAGCCAGCTTGAAAAGAAGGTTCCTTTTAGAAGAGTTCTTAAAATGGCTTTAAGTAAAGTTGCTGAAAATAAAGAAATTCAAGGGGTTAAAATAGAAGTGTCCGGTCGGCTGAACGGAGTTGAAATATCTCGAAGGGAGTGGTTAAAAAAGGGTCGTTTACCACTTCAAACAATAAGAGCAATGATTGATTATAGTTCTAATGAAGCCCATTGTTCGTACGGGGCAATTGGAATTAAGGTCTGGCTTTATAAAGGTGACATTTTTAAGTAAGTATGCTACAACCACGCAAAACAAAATACAGGAAAGCAATGAAGGGTAGATCCAAAGGGATTGATCAAAAAGGCGCTACTTTAGCTTTTGGTAGTTTTGGTTTGAAATCATTAGAAACAAAATGGATTACTGCCTCACAAATTGAATCAGCGAGAAGGGCAATAACAAGAAGTTTTAAAAGAAAAGGCAGAGTTTGGGTTAGGATTTTTCCTGATAAACCAATAACAGCTAAGGGTGCTGAAACACCAATGGGTGGAGGTAAGGGTGCGGTGCATTATTATGTTTTTCCAATAAAGCCAGGTAGAATTTTATTTGAAATTGAAGGCATTGAAGAGGCAGTGGCTAAAGAAGCGTTCAAAAGGGCAAGTAATAAACTCCCTATCCGGGTTCAATTCGTTAAAAGAGAGCTTTAGCCCATTATGAAAACCAAACAAAAAATTAAAGATTTACAAAGGCAAACTAAAGACGATTTGGGCTTTCTTTTGCTTGAAAAAAGAGATAAACTAAGGCAGTTTGGTTTTGATCTAGTTTCTGGAAAAGTAAAGAACATAAGTGAAATTAGAGAAACCAAAAAAGATATCGCCCGTATTTTAACATTATTAAAGATATGAAAAAGCAACTTCAAGGCAAAATTACTTCTCTTAAAATGAAAAATACAGCCGTAGTTGAAGTAAGAATTATTAAAGAGCATTCTATTTATAAAAAAAGATTTAACTTTGATAAAAAGTATAAAGCCCATCTTGAAGGGGGTGATTTTCAAGAGGGAGATAAAGTAATTATTGAAGAAACAAGGCCAATCAGCAAAGAAAAGCATTGGAAAATTATAAGTAAATTGAGTTAAATTTATGGTCCAAAGAGGTACAAAATTAAATGTAGCGGATAATTCAGGAGCTAAGCTCGTTAAGTGTTTTAATATAGTAGGAAAAGCCAATAAAAAATCAGCTTCAATTGGTGATATAATTATTTGTGCTGTTAAGAAAGCGGAACCGAGAAGGGAAGTCAAAAATCACCAGGTTGTTAAGGCCGTGATTATAAGGCAAAAGAGTAACTTTAGAAGAAAAGATGGTTCTTATGTTCGGTTTGACGATAATGCTTGTTGCATTTTAAATGATAAAAATGAATTGCGAGGTAATAGAATCTTGGGGCCAGTTCCTCGAGAAATAAGAGAAATGGGTTTTGAAAAAATAGTTACTTTAGCTAAAGATGTTGTATGAAAATAATTAAAGGGGATACAATTTTAGTTACCCAAGGAAAAGATAAGGGGAAAAAGGGTAAAGTTTTAAGAGGTTTTCCAAAAGAAAACAAAATTTTGGTTGAGAATGTCAACATAAAAAAAGAACGCAAAAGAGCAAAGAAAGAAGGCGAAAAAGGGCAAACTGTTGAAGTGCCGATGCCTTTTCCAGTTTCTAAAGTAAGAATGATTTGCCCAAAATGCACTAAGTTAACTAGGATTGGCTATCAGAAACAAGAAAAAAATAGGATTAGGGTTTGTAAAAAATGCAAGCAAATAATATAAAACAAATCAAAAAATAAAGATCAAAAATTAAAATTTAAGGAAGAAGGAATTTATAATAAAATTTTACATTTTATGAGATTAGCTGAACAATATAACAAAAAAATAAAACAAGAGTTGATGAAAATGTTTGCATTGAAAAATACAATGGCAGTGCCTAAGGTAGCTAAGGTTTCTTTGAATTGCGGTTTTGGCAAAGAGATTTCAAGTAAAACTGGAGCCGAAAAAGCTAATTTTCAAGAACATATTTTAAGTTCATTAGCTTTAATCGCCGGGCAAAGGCCTGCCTTAAGAAAAGCAAAAAAGTCAGTGGCTGCCTTTAAGCTAAGAGAGGGTTCTGCGATTGGTGCTCTGGTTACTTTAAGAGGAAAAAAGATGTATGAATTTTTAGAAAAATTAATTTTTGTGGCTCTACCTAGAAAAAGGGATTTTCGAGGCATCCCCTTAAAATCAGTTACCCAAGAAGGAAATTTAACAATAGGGTTTAAAGAATATGCGCCTTTCCCTGAAATTAAAATAGAAAGAGAAAGAGGTATTTTTGGGTTTGAGATTTCAATTACAACCACAGCTAAAGATAAAAAGGGCGGAGAAGCCCTGCTTCGTTTGTTAGGATTTCCATTAGAGAAGGTTTGAAACTTTTAATTTTTCACTTTTAACTTTTAATTTGAGCGAAAGCGAACATATGGCAAAAAAATCAGATATAGAAAAATCAAAACGAGTTCCAAAATTTTCCTCAAGAAAGGTAAATCGCTGTTTTAAGTGTGGGCGAGGGAGGGGTTTTATGAGTGATTTCGGTTTATGTAGGATTTGCTTTAGAGAAATGGCTAATAAAGGCGAAATACCAGGGATTACAAAGTCGTCTTGGTGAAGCAAGGCATCAACGAATAACGAATAAAAACAAACGAATTTACGAATAAAAAAATGAAATGTTTTATTTAGATATTCGTCATAAATTTGCTATTCGTTGATAATTATTTATTAAATAAATTTAATTTTATGAATGACCCAATAACAGATATGTTCAACAGAATAAGGAATGTTCAGGCCTTGCAAAGGAAAACAGTTGATATACCTTGTTCCAATTTAAAGTTGGGTATTATTGAGGTGCTGAAAGAAAAGGGTTTGATTGATGATTTTAAAAAACGAGGTAAAAAACCGCATCAAATTGTTAGGATTTCTTTGAAGTATAAGGAAGGTATTCCTTGTGTGGAGGGTTTTAAACGGGTTTCTAAACCGGGGCAGAGAATTTATAAAAAATCAAAAGAAATTAAAGCAGTTAAAAATGGTTATGGAATAGCTATTATTTCAACGAGTAAGGGGCTTTTAAGCGATACAAGAGCCAGGAAAGAAAGATTGGGCGGAGAGGTAATGGTTGAAGTTTGGTAAAATCGCTAATTTATACGAATAATCCACAAATAACACAAATATCTATGAGTAGAATAGGTAAAAAACCAATTCAAATACCCAATGGCGTTGAAGTTCAAATAACAAACAACATTGTTAAAGTCAAAGGCCCTAAAGGAGAAAATGAGGTTGAGTTTTTGAGTGAAATAAAAGTAGAGAAAAAAGACAACGAGCTTATTGTTTCTATAGCTAAAGAGACAAAAAATTCACCTGCTTTTTGGGGTTTAACGAGGGCGCTTTTAAATAATGTTGTGATTGGATCTTTTGAGGGTTTTGAAAAGAAACTTGAAATCAGAGGCGTTGGTTTCAAGGCGGTTCTTGAAGGAAAGGATCGCTTAAAGCTTGACCTTGGTTTTAGCCATGATGTTTTTATGGATATTCCAGAGGGCATTGAGGTTAAAGTAGAAAAAGAAATTATTACTATTTCAGGTTGCTCGAAACAAAGGGTTGGGCAATTCGCAGCTAAAATTAGAGAACTTAAAAAGCCAGAGCCATACAAAGGTAAGGGTATTCGCTATTTGGGCGAAAAAGTCAGGAAAAAAGAAGGCAAGAAAGCAGCTGCCACTAAATAAAAGTAGGTAGTAAGTAGTAGGTAGTAAGTAGAAAATAAAAAATATTTGTATGTTAGAGAAACATAAAAAAAGAATAAATCGCCATAAAAGAGTAAGGGCAAGGATTAAAGGGACAAATAAAGTTCCTCGACTTTGCGTTTTTAGAAGTAATAGCCATATTTATGCTAATCTTATTGACGATGGTAAAGGTAAGACAATTCTTCAAACTAAGGATTTTGATATAGCTAAAAAAGAGAGAAAAGCAGAGGTTAAGACAGGGGAAAAGGACAAAGCAGTTATTTTAAAGGGTAAGGTGGCTTTAGCTTACCAAGTGGGTGAAGTAATTGCTCAAATGTCTAAAGAAAAAAATATTAAGAAAGTAGTTTTTGATAGGGGTGGTTATAAATATCATGGAAGAATTAAGGCCTTAGCTTTAGGGGCGAGGAAAGGCGGGTTAGTGATTTAAAATTAATAATTATTAATAATCAATAATCAATCATGCAAGATAATAGACAATTTAATAAACGGCCTGGCACGCAACCTTATAGGGGCCAAGGGAATAACCAAAATAAAGAAGGGGGTGGTTATCAAAGGCAAAAAAATAGGCCAGAGAGGTTTCAAAGAAGGAAAACCCCAAGCGAATTTGATTCGAAGCTTTTAGATTTAGCGAGAGTTACCAGAGTGACAAAGGGCGGTAAGCAATTAAGATTTAGAGCAGTTATTGTTTTAGGGAATAAAAAGGGTAAAATAGGGGTAGGGGTTTGTAAAGGGGCTGATGTTCAGCAAGCGGTTGAAAAGGCAACAAGGTTAGCTAAAAAAGGTTTTTTGGATGTACCAATTTTTGGGTCAACAATTCCTCATGAAGTGACAGCTAAGTATGGGCCAGCTCGGGTTTTACTAAGGCCTCAAGCTAAGGGGAGGGGCTTGGTTGCTGGTGGGCAAGTGAGAATTATTTGCCAATTAGCTGGCATAAAAGATATTTCTTCTAAGCTTTTATCAAGATCAAGAAATAAACTAAATATTGCCAGGGCCACAATTAAGGCCTTAGAGAAATTAAAAATGGATAAGGCCGCTCCTGTGGGAAAGTTGGATAGGGAAGTTAAGGAGATTGCCAAAGAAGTTAAGGAGAGCATTAAAGGTGCTATTTTGCCAGAAAAGTAAAAATTATTTTATTGATTATGCAAATTCATCAATTACAACCAAATAATAAGAAAAAGGATAAAAAAAGGATTGGTAGAGGTGGAAAAAAGGGAACTTACTCAGGAAAAGGGGTTAAGGGTCAAAAATCAAGGGCAGGTAGGAAACTTCAGCCACCTATGCGAGAGCTTATTAAAAGATATCCAAAATTAACAGGGTACCGCAATAACCCTAATTTTAGCTTTGAAAAAATAGTTAACTTGGTTGATTTAGAAAAACATTTTAAAGAAGGTGAAACCATTAACATAGCAGCCCTTTTGGAAAAGAAAATGGTAAAAAAGATTAAAGGCAGAGTACCTCAAGTAAAGGTTTTAAGCAAAGGGGGCTCGGCTAAAAAGTTTGTTTTTGAAGGGGTGAAAACCTCTCAAGCGGTTAAAGACAAAGCACAAGTTAAAGTAGTTTAAAAATTTTATGAAAGTTTTTCAAAAATTAATTGTAATTTTCAAAGACAAGCAGTTAAGAAATAAGGTCTTATTTGTTTTAGGGGTTTTAGCTTGTTATCGGTTATTGTCAAATATCCCTTTGCCTGGCGTTAACACAGACACTTTGAAAAACTTTTTTGGTCAAAGCCAATTTTTAGGGCTTTTAAACCTTTTTGTTGGGGGGGCCTTAAGTAGATTGTCTGTTGTTATGTTGGGTTTAAGCCCCTACATTACTGCAACGATTATTATTCAGTTATTGACAATGATTTTTCCCCAGCTTGAGAAAATGTATAAAGAAGAGGGTGAGGCAGGTAGAAGTAAAGTCACTCAATATGGCAGGTACTTAACAGTTCCCTTAGCTATGTTGCAGGGCTATGGAATGCTTGTTTTATTTCAACGCCAAGGGGTAATCGCCCATCTTTCTTCGCTACAACTTTTAACTTCAATTGTGATAATTACTGGAGGTTCGTTGCTTTTAATGTGGTTGGGTGAGTTAATCACTGAAAAAGGTATTGGGAATGGGGTTTCTATTCTTATTTTTGCAGGTATTGTAGCTAGTACCCCAGCTGAAATTCGCCAATTAATTGTTTCTTGGGATAATTCTAAGTTTTTCAGCTATTTGGCCTTTTTTGTTATTTCCCTTATTATTATAGCTGGGGTTGTTTTAATTACAGAGGCCAAAAGAAATATCCCGGTATCTTACGCCAAAAGAATAAGAGGTAACAGAATGTATGGGGGGGTTTCAACTTATTTGCCGATTAACTTAAACCCAGCTGGGGTTATTCCAATTATTTTTGCTTTAAGTATTTTATTACTACCTACCATGTTAGCTAGTTTTTTGAATGCAGGGGTTAACCCAACGATTTCAGCGATTGCTCAGGCGGTTGTTAGCTTTTTGCAAAACCCTTGGGTTCATGGAGGTTTGTTTTTTACTTTGGTTTTTGCCTTTACTTTCTTTTATACAGCTGTTACCTTTGACCCAAAATCAATTGCTAATAACTTGCAAAAAGTAGGTGGTTTTGTGCCAGGGATTAGGCCAGGGGAAAAAACAGCTTCATTTTTACATAAAATTTTATACAGAGTACTTTTTGTCGGGGCTTTATCTTTAGCTACCATTGCTGTTTTACCTTCAATTGTTCAGGGGGCAACTGGCGTTGTTGCGTTTGAGTTTTTAATCGGAGGTACAGCATTGTTAATCGTCGTTTCAGTGGTTTTAGAGATATGGAGGCAAGTTAAGTCCCAGCTTGAAATGCGCGAATACGAGGGATTTTAATAAACTCAATTGATTTGTTGGTTGGGCAAGAGGGGGTGGCTTCATGCCGTCGCTTCGCAAACCCAGCGAGTTTGCTCGCTTAGCCAAACCCTACGCTCGTCGCCTAAGGCGACACCATGCCCGCTTCGGGTTTGGAAACGGCATGAAGCCACCCCCTCTTGCCCAACTTAAGGTTTATGACTTCTATTAAAAGTTTAAACTTAAAAGGAGAAAAAGGAATAAATAAATAAAAGAAAAGTGGCTTTGAGAAAAGCGGCCTTTTCTTTTATAAGAAAGTTTGCTAAAATGGAATAAATAATATATGCAAAATAAAAAAGTTATTATATTGCTTGGCCCCCCGGGGTCAGGCAAGGGGACGCAGGTCCGTCTCTTACAAGAAAAGTTTAGTTTTGATTGTATTGGCTCAGGTAAAATGTTAAGGGCTAGGGCTAAAACCAAGGATTTTACTGGGAAAAAGATTGCCCAGTATGTTGATAAGGGTTTAAGAGTGCCAACGCCAATCATTTTTAATATGTGGATGAATCGCATGGCAGAAATAGAAAAGGACACAAAAAACAAGGGTTTTATTATTGATGGTAGCCCGAGAGAGGTTTTTGAAGCGGAAATGTTAGGTATGGCTTTGGAGTGGTATGTTTGGGATAAAACAAAAAAAGTAGTTTATCTTAAACTTTCAGAAAAAGAAATAAAACAGCGGCTTTTAAATAGAAGAATGTGCCAAAAGTGTGGCCGTTTGATCCCGTACCTTGTGGGCTTTAAAGACCTTAAAAAATGTGATAAATGCGGGGGAAGTTTAATCAAAAGGGCAGATGATACTGAAGAAGGGGTCAAGGAAAGGTTAGCTTGGTTTAAAAGAGAGGTCTTGCCAGTTGTTAGTTATTATAAGAAAAAAGGCAAAGTAATTGAAATTAATGGTAACCAATCAATTAAAAAGGTTTTTAACGACATTTTAAAAGAATTAAAATGAAAAATAAAATTGTAGCCATCGTTGGCATGGCAGGCGCCGGGAAAAGCTTGGTTTCTGATTTTTTGGTAAAACAGGGTTTTGCTTTTTTAAGATTTGGCCAAATTACTTTAGATGAGGCCAAAAGAAGGGGGGTGGCAGGTGAGGCCGAAGAAAGGAAAATAAGAGAGGGCTTTCGGGAAAAGCATGGTATGGCCGCTTTTGCTTTATTAAATATGCCCAAATTAGACGAGCTTTTAGAAAGTAGCAATGTAGTGGTTGACGGGCTTTATAGTTGGGCTGAATATAAAGTTTTAAAAGAAAAGTATGGCGAGAATTTAAAGGTTATTGCTGTTTATGCCCCCCCAGGTCTAAGACATAAAAGGTTAGAAAATAGAAATACTAAGCAAAAAAATGATGAAAATTTAAGATTTAGAAGCTTTACCAAAGAGGAAGCTATTTCTAGGGATTTTGCTGAAATAGAACAAGGTGATAAAGGTGGCCCCATTGCAATGGCTGATTTTACAATAATTAATATTTTTTCTATTAAAGCAGTGGCGGATGCTTTAGAGGAAATTTTAGCTCAAATAAATGATTCCCATTAAAACAAAAAAAGAAATTGACCTAATGAGAGAAGGGGGTAAGCTTTTAGCTCAAGTTATGGCTCAATTACAAGAGAAAGCCGTTGAGGGTGTTTCAACTAAGGGTTTGAATGAGTTAGCGGAAGCCCTTATTTTTAATTATAAAGCCAAGCCAGCTTTTAAAAATTATCAAGCCAAGAAAGAAAAAAATTCGTTTCCTTTTGCTTTATGCGTTTCTGTTGATGATATAGTTGTGCATGGCACTCCAAGTGATTATGTTTTAAGAAAGGGGGATGTTGTTGGGCTTGACTTAGGGATTGAATATAAAGGGTATTTTACTGATATGGCGGTAACTTTAATTGTGGGTGAGGCCGGTTCGCCTGAAGTTACTAGATTAGTAAAAACAGCTAAAAAGGCCCTTAAAATAGGGATTGAAGAGGTAAAAGACGGGGTAATTTTTGAAGTAGTTTCTCGGAAGATTCAAAACTATATTGAAGGCCAAGGGTTTTCAGTTATTACCGAGCTTTGTGGTCACGGTATTGGCAAACAATTACACGAAGACCCGTCTATTCCTAATTATGTTGATAAAAAGGCCAACTCTCACTTAAGAATTAAAGAGGGGATGGTTTTTTGTTTAGAGCCCATGATTGCAGCTGGAAGGGCGCAGCTAGAGAAGTCAGATGATGGTTTTGGCTACAAAACCAAAGATGGCTCTTTAACAGCACACTTTGAGCACACAATAGCAGTAGTTAACGGCAAGCCCCAGATATTGACAAAAGCTTAAAAAGGTGGTAGGGTAAGAGAGTAAATAAGTGGTAAGTAGTAAGTGGTAAGTAGTAAGTAGTAAGTAGTAAGCTGGTAAGTTGAAAAGCGATGCCAGCAAAAATAGGAGGAATTGAGATGAGGATTCAGCTTTCCTTAGAGGATAAAGAATGGGGGTTAAAAATTATTGATATTTTTTTAATTTTTTTAATAACCCCTTTTATTTTTTGTGCAAAAGCGTTGCCCTATCTTTTTAGAACTATCGGCGACGCAATGGTTGTTGGCAACCTGCCAGTAATCAACATAATTGTAGGCGGTTTTTTTGTTTTACTGGTTGTTCTTTTCTATACCTTTTGGCACTTGGTTGACAAAAGGTATAAAAAGATTAGGGAAGTCCTTGAAAGAAGGACTAGAATAAAAAATTGCTTAAGAGTTTAAATAACGAGAAAAGGCATTTGTTATTGATGACGAATGCCTTTTTATTTTGCATTTTTTAGGGGCTTTCTGTATAATAAAAGAATAATAAAATTATTCTTATGCCAACTAAAAATTCGTTTCCTTCGCAATTAAGATACGACCTTGTTTCTAAGGATTGGGTTGTTATAGCTACAGGCAGGGCAAAAAGGCCGGAGATGTTTAAAAAAGACAAGAAAAGCGAAAAAGAAATTGCTAAAGGCAAATGCCCATTTTGTAATTTAACAAATCAAATTTTCCCGACTTTGATTTCTAGAAGAAATGTTTTTGTTTTTAAAGAAGGGGAGAACAAAAAAATAGGGCTAAATAAAGCAGAAATTAAGGATTTATTAACTAATTGGACAACCCTTGCTTTACCCAATTTATTCCCGGCTGTTTTTCCGACAGACAAGTTAAACGAACACCAAGAAGGTAATTTATATAAAACTATGATGGGGGCTGGGTTTCATGAGGTTGTTTTAACTAAAGACCACAAAAAACATTTGGCTTTGATTTCGCAAAGGCACATTAAAGAGTTAATTGATGTCTATCAGGCAAGGTATTTGGCTTTAAAAGATAGAAAATTTGTTGGCTATATTTCTATTTTTCATAATCATGGCAGGGAGGCCGGAGCGTCTCAAGGCCATCCCCATTCGCAAATTTTAACTACACCTTTAATTGACGCTGGCTTAAGGCGTACCCTTGAAACAGCCCAAAAGTATTTTAAAGAAAAAGGTTCTTGTGTTTATTGCCAGATGAATAATTGGGAAAAAAGGGTCAAAAAACGAATTGTTTTTGAAAATAAGAATTTTTTAGTTATTTGCCCGTTTGCTTCAAAGGCGGCTTTTGAAATGGTGATAACCCCTAAAAAACATTTGTCTTACTTTGAGCAAATAACCGAAGAAGAAAAGTTGGATTTAGCTGAGGCCTTAAAACAAGCTATGGGCAAACTTAATGCTGGCTTAAGTAACCCCCCTTATAATTTTTATTTACACACAGCCCCTTGCGATGAGGGCGATTATCCGTTTTTTCATTGGCATTTTACTATTTTACCTAAAACAACCACTCCAGCTGGCTTTGAGTTTGGCACGGGCATTGAAATTTCCGTTATTGAACCAGAAAAAGCGGCGGATTACTTAAGGAATATAAAAGTATAAAAAAATATGTCAAAAGCAATCACAATTACGGCGGAATATTTTCAACAATATAGGCGAAGGTTGGGTTTTGCCAATCAAGCCGCTGTTAAAGATTTTTTTGGAGCGAAAGATATTACGCCTACCGTTGATTTTAATTATGTAAAAATTTTGAATAAGCGACTTTATGCCATTATAGATAAAGTGGATGCTATTGTTGTTAAAGAAATAAAAACTAAAAATTTGCTTGCATTTAAGGAGGAGCATATAGATAGCCCGTTTCAGATAATGAAAGAAAGTGGTATTTTGCCAATACTCAATAACCAAGGCAGAAGACCAGAGCAAGTGTATTTTTCTTGGATGCGTGGATTTGTAATCTCAAGCTATTTCTTAAAAGCTCTGGGGTTGATTTTTGGCGTTAATACTTCAAAAATAGATTTAATCGGCGATGATGATTTGAGAAGTGTGGAAACTTTTAAGAGAACTCCGAAGGCTGATTTAGAAATAAAGTTGAAAGAAAAAGAAAAGATTAGGATAGAAATGCAAGCTGGATTTACAGGAATCAATGATATCAAACAGCACAAAGTATTGGAAGCGAAGCGGGTTTTTAGAGACAAGGGCATCCACTCGTTGGCGATCCATTTTGATTTGTATAACGGCCAAGTCGCTTTCATTAAATTAGATGAAATTAAAGATAATAGTGTAAATTGGATAACAAGACAACAAATGGAAGGTCAAACTGTTTTTAATATTGATCAAAATTATTTTATTTGGAAAATTACGGAAAAACCAGTCAAGTATAAAGAAATAAATTTTGATTAAACCTTTCGTTCTATGGAAGATAAATTAAAAGTCATTGATTTGTTTTGTGGGGTAGGTGGTTTAAGTTATGGTTTTGCTCATAATGATAATTTTGAAATTGTGGTGGCGAATGAAATATTGCCGAATATGGCGAAAGCTTACTCATTGAATCATCCAACCGTAAAAGTTTATACTGAAGACATAAAAAATTTTAGCGCAAAAAAAATTGAAGAAGATTTAGGCATCAAAGCAAACGAAGTGGACATAATTATTGGCGGCCCGCCTTGCCAGGCATATTCTACTGTCGGGAAAAGATTGATTGATGACCTAAGAGGCAAACTTTTTCAAGAGTATTATCGTGTTCTGAAAGAATTAAATCCTAAACTTTTTCTTTTTGAAAATGTTAGAGGGCTTTTATCTATGCAGGGCGGCGAATTATTAGAAACGATTGTTTCGCTTTTTCAATCGCTTGGCTATAAAGTACAATACAGAATTTTGAATGCGGCGGATTTTGGCGTGCCTCAAATACGGGAAAGAATAGTGATAATTGGCTCAAAACTAAAAAACGATTTTTGTTATCCAGAAGCGACACATTGTAACCCCAGAGAGACCTTTAATCTATTTAAAAAAGGATTAAAACCATATTTAACGCTTGAAGAGGCAATAAGCGACTTGCCTTTTATAAAGTCAGGGGAAGAAAGTTTTGAATACGCTTCTGATCCAAAAAATAATTTTCAAAAAGAGATGCGCTTCAATGCCCCGAAACAGTTAATGGACCACAATGCTCCGAATAATAATGCAAGATTGGTAAATATGATGGAATTGTTACCTGATGGTGGCACGCCAGAAGATTTACCAGAGGAATTAAGACCGACATCTGGGTTTAAAAATACTTATTGTCGCCTTTGGTGGAAAAGGCCTACTCCGACAATCACGAGAAATTTAAGCACCCCCTCGTCGTCAAGATGTATACATCCAAAGGCACCAAGACCATTAACAACAAGAGAGGGAGCCCGAATCCAATGTTTTCCTGACAGTTATCAATTTTATGGGTCGAGAAGCGATAGAAACTTACAAATAGGCAACGCCGTGCCAACAGTTTTGTCAATAAAATTAGCAAGGGAAATTTTAGCTAACTTTAAGCGCGAATATCTTAATTTATGAAAAAAATTATTGTAGCTAATTGGAAGTGCAACCCCACAACACAACAAGAAGCCAAAAAGCTTTTTGAAGCATACAAGGGGCTCAAGAGCAAACACGAAATGGTGGTTTGCCCGCCAGCTTGCTTTTTAGAAGAAGCAGCTTTGCTTTTAAAGGGAAAGCAGGGGGTAGCTTTAGGAGCACAGGATTGCTTTTGGCAAGAAAAAGGGGCTTTCACGGGGCAGGTTTCGGCTTTACAATTAAAATCGCTTGGGGTAAAATATGTTATCTTGGGCCATTCAGAAAAAAGGGTATTAGGAGATACTGATAAGATTGTAAATCAAAAATTGAAAGTCGCCTTAAAAGCTAATTTAAAGCCGATCTTATGCTTGGGAGAAACGAAAGCTACCAGAGAAAAGGGCAAAACTTTTGAGCTTTTAAGGGGTCAAGTTAAAAGTTGTCTTTTAGGGGTTTCAAAAAAGGAGCTTGGGCAAATTATTTTGGCCTATGAGCCGGTCTGGGCGATAGGGTCAGGCGTAGCTTGCAAAGAGGATGAAGTTTTGACAGTTATTCTTTACTTAAAAAAACTGATTGCTGAAAATTATTCTAAAAAAATAAGCCAAGAAATAAAAATTATTTATGGCGGGAGCGTTGTTAGCGAGAATGCCAAAGAGTATTTAAATAATAAATGGATAGATGGCTTATTGCTTGGAGGAGCTTCTTTAAACAAAAAAGAACTTAACGAAATAGTAAACTTAATATGATAACAGAGAGAATTATCAAAAAAGAATTGTTAGGGCTTGACAATGTCTTTTGTTTTGCTACAATAGAGTTAATTAATCTCACTGCCCTCCTTCGCTTTTGCGGACGATGGCAGTTTTTATTATTATGACTAAAAAAATAGCAGTTTATATTGATGGTGGTAATTTTTACTTCAAGCTAAAAGAATTAACGTCAAACACTAAAGAGCGACATAGTTTGCTTGGTTTTCTATCGTAGCAAATGATGTCCGCTTGATTAGGCCCGAAGAAATAGAGAAGTTTTTTGAATTAAAAGAGTTTGATAGCACCATTAAACTATGAAAAAGCAATTAGGACAATTTTTTACCACTAATAGTGATTATATTTTACAGGGCCTTGAGGGCTTTATAGAAAACAAACAAGTTGTTGATCCTTTTGCTGGAAGTGGGGACTTATTGGCTTGGGCTCAAAAAAGTAAGTGTAACTCAATGTTGGGTTTTGATATTGACGAAAAATATGTCAACCATAAGACCATTTTTTTAAATGATTCTTTGAATAATCCAAAACAATATGGTTTTATTTTAACTAATCCACCCTATTTACATAAGAATAAAGCAGACACAGAAACAAAGGAGTTATTTTTTGGTGAAAAGCATAAAATTTTTGAAGATTTATATCAAATTTCAATTTTTGAAATGATGAAAAGTCAAGAAGGCATTTTGATTGTTCCGCTTAACTTTTTGTCGGCTGAAAACTCAGGTAAGATAAGAAAGATATTTTTTGAAAAATTTGAGATTGTAAAAATGAATATTTTTTTAGAGCAGGTTTTTGATGATACTACTTATAATGTAATCGCTTTTTATTTTAAAGAGAAAAAAGGGGGGGTAGATGAAAATAAGATTTTTGCTAGCATTTTTCCGGAGAGTAAACAAATTGAGTTTACTCTTGAAAAAAAGTTTGATTGGCAATTAGGGGGAGAATTTTTAACAAGGGTGAGGAGTTCTCAAAATCACTTAGGGGTTATGCGCTTAACAGAGGACTTTTTGCAAGCAGGGGACTGCCAGGTCGATTTAGCTGTGCAAAATATTAAAGCCAAACAAAAATTTTTTGTTGATAAAACAATAAAAAGTTTTTTAAAGAAAAATATCCTTTTTTTAAGGGCAATTGACAGTAAAAATGGCAAAAAAATACAGCTTGAGGACATAAGAAGTTATGATGTTGAGGGGTTGGTCGGCAAACAAAGTTCAAGAAATATGGCCCATTTAATTTTTTCTCAACCAGTAGGATTGCAACAACAAAAG
>Ga0210018_1000636_pt1 | contig 18062 bp, 19 predicted proteins | sample CryGeyCG2014_010_2_FD_183967 | JGI IMG/M metagenome (GOLD analysis project Ga0210018, IMG submission 183967) | Groundwater microbial communities from aquifer - Crystal Geyser CG09_land_8/20/14_0.10 (SPAdes) (version 2) | ecosystem: Environmental > Aquatic > Deep subsurface > Groundwater | place...
ATGCTGAAGTTCCAAAAAGAAATTTCCCGGTCCGAAAATTTTCTGATACTCCAGAGCCAGTGTTTCGGCTCGCTCCGGATTGCCGTTGAGAATGGCTTGAGGAATTTCGCCGGCCAAGCACGCGCTGGAAGCGATTAGTCCTTCGGCGTGCTGCGCCAGCAGTTCTTTATCAATGCGGGGCTTATAGTAGAAGCCCTCCAGCCACGCCTTGGTCATTAATAAAACCAGGTTTTGATAACCGGTTTTATTTTTGACCAGCAAAATCAAATGGTAGTTTTTATCGTCAATCCGAGGCCTTTTTTCCAGGCGGCTGGTTGGCGCCACGTAAAGCTCGGTGCCGATGATGGGCTTGATGCCTTTACTCTTGGCTTTTTTATAAAACTCCACGGCTCCGTAGAGTGAGCCGTGGTCGGTGAGAGCCAGCGAGTCCATACCCAGCTCCAGCGCTTGGTCAATCAACCCGTCAATCTTGGGCAGGCCGTCTAATAAGCTGTAGTGACTATGAACATGAAGGTGAGTGAATTTCATAGGACCTTACGGAATTACGGATTTGTTACAGATTTTACGGATTTAGGTTAGCAATACGTTTAATTTTAACCCCATTTTTAGTGAAATTAGCGATTAAGCCGAGTTTTAAATTAGTCGCTTTTAAATAAGCAAATAATTGGGTAATATCGCTTTTGAAAAACTTATCATTTTTTTTGATTTCTAAAACAACTTTGTTTTCTATCACAAAATCCAGGAAGTATTTGCCGATTTTATTTTTTTGAAATTTTACCGGTGTGTAAACTTGTTCTTTAAATTTCAGTCCGTGTTTCTTTAGGGCTAGAGCTGTTGCTTTTTGATAATATTTTTCCTGATAGCCATAGCCAAGTTCATTAAAAACCTCATAGAGGACGCCAATTATTTTGTAGGTCAACTCTTTATGTATGAGCTCCATAAAAATCAAATATCTGTATTATCCGTATTTATCTGTAATTCCGTAAGGTTCTAAAACTTTTTTTTGCTTCTTGTCGTAAAATACAGAATCCCGCCTAGAGCCAGGAGAGAAGCGATAACAATTAGCGTCCAGAGGAGCACTTTGAAAATGAAAAAGTGGTTGGCGCTGACAATAAACAGAGCAGTTTTTTTGCCTGCACTCGTTTCACTCAACAGCCAGATTAGTGCCGAGGCGGCCAGCACAGCCAGCAAAACATTGCGCAGATTTTTGGCGGTCAGGTTCCAGATATATTTTAAGCGCAGAGTAATTTTTTCCCAGCGGCTAAGCGATTGCACCGCTTCTTCAATATCCAGCATCGCCTGCCAGTAGCCGGAGATAATTTGTTTGGTTTCTTCACGCGCCAGAGCAAAATGCGGTTCATTAATTATCCGTTCGTAAATATGACGGCTGTAATCCAGCTTATCGCGCAAGCTAAGGTATTTTTCAATGTATTTGATTTGGCGTTCAATGGTGGAGCCGGGGATTTGTTTGCTTTTAAGCAGATCAGCAAAAATCTTTTCGGTTTCCAGCACCCCGATTTTGTAGCCAGAAAAAGTTCCTTCGGCCAGCGCTTTTTCCACAGCCGACCAATTTAGGTTTAATTTATTTTCAATCATATTCTTTAGTATATGAAAATTAAGACGGCAGCACAAGACGGGCTAAAGGTTGTGGTAAGATTATGTTAAGACCATGAACAGGCAACAGAGGCCAAACTTAAATCATGAGAAAAAACTTTGGCGGCAGGGTTATAGTTTTGTGGTGGGCTTGGATGAAGTCGGCCGAGGACCGCTGGCTGGACCGGTGTGTGCCGCAGCGGTTTGTTTTGTCGTGACAAAACAAACCGCTGCGGCTAAATTAAAAGTTTTTGATGGGTTAAAGGACTCCAAAAAACTTTCCGTCAAGCAGCGCGAGCAGTGGTACGAAATTTTGACAACCCACCCGGATATTAAGTGGGGAGTCGGGCTGCTCTCGGCCAAAGTTATTGACCGGATAAATATTTTAGAGGCGACTAAATTGGCGATGAAAAAAGCGCTGGAGAATCTTAACGTGGCGACGGAATATTTATTGATTGATGGAAATTTTTTGCTGGAAGATTTATCTATTAGCCAGAAAGCCGTGGTCAGAGGGGACAGCAAAATAGTTTCCTGCGCCGCCGCTTCCATTATTGCCAAAGTGACGCGCGACCGGCTGATGGTTAGATATCATCAGCAGCATCCGCAATACGGCTTTAACGCGCATAAGGGCTATGGTACGCGACGACACATCGCCGCTATCAAAAAACACGGCGCTTGCCGACTGCATCGCCGCACCTTCGCGCCGTTTAGAAAGTAGCCGCTTACTCGGTCTTGCGGTATAATTGGCAGTGAGGGAGAAAAGATGGCGAAAGAAAAAATGAAATGGTCTTTTCATTTTTCTCTTGAGATAGCTTTTCAACCGAGCGAACCAATTTCAAGCTCTGCTTATAATGAGAAAAAGACCCGTGTTAGAAAATTTTAGCAAAAAAAGAACAATTTTGTCTTGGCCTTTTATTTTAAGGGCTTCTTTGGTTTTATTAATTTTTGGGTTGCTGGCCAGTTTTTTAATTCACAACGCCACGGCAATAAATCAGGATTTGGGGCGGCACTTGAAATTGGGGCAGATAATTTGGCAAACTAAGCACATTCCCAACACCAATTTATTTTCCTACACCGAGCCGAATTTTCCATTCACTAATCACCACTGGCTGAGCGAAGTGATTTTTTATGGAATCTATACGGCGGGCGGATTCAAGGGGTTAATTTTATTTACGGCTTTGATGGGGCTCTTAAGTTTTGGGCTGGTGTTTGCCTTGGCGTGGCGGCGCAAATATTTTTTGCTGACTATTTGGGCCGCCGTCTTAAGCGTCGGCTTGCTGATAGAGCGTACTGATATCCGGCCGGAGATTTTTGGTTGGTTGGGCCTGGCGCTGTTTTTGGTTATTTTAGACAGGAACAAAGAAAAAATTAAGCTCTCAATTTGGTGGCTGCTGCCCGTGCAACTGCTTTGGGTTAATTTGCATATTTCTTTTGTTTATGGCTTGGCGTTGATTTTTATCTTTTTTCTGGACCGGCTGTGGGCGCGGCGCCAAACCATTCATCTGCTGGCTCGTAAAAAAAAGATAGATAGTTATATCGCCACGACAATTTTTATTGGCGCATTGCTGGGCTTGATATCTTTTATTAATCCCAATACCTGGCGGGGCGCGCTTTATCCTTTGTCAGTTTTCAAAAATTACGGCTATGCCATCACGGAAAATCAATCGCCGTTCTTTTTGGCCAAGCTGGCAGCCAGCCCCACGATTATTTTTTTCAAAGCGGCGTTGGTGATTCTGGCCTTAGGTTTTATAGTTAATTGGCGGCGCTTCAACTTTTTTTATTTTTTGATATCGTTGCTGGTAACGGTGATGTCCTGCTCGGCAATCCGCAATTTTCCGTTGATGGGGTTGATTATTTTGCCGGTATTGGTTAGTAATTTTTCTCAAGCCCGAGAGAGCTGGAGCAAATATTTTGTCTGGTGGACCAAAAATCGGCTGCGGCCATGGCTGCGTCTCTTGACCATTTTGGCTATTTTTGCTATTTTAATAGGGAGCATTTATTGTATTGTTTCCAATCGGTTTTACCTGAAATGGGGCAAGGCCGACCGCTTTGGGCTATCGGTGCCGATGGGCGCCGCCAAGGCGGTTGATTTTTTGCAAGAGCAGAAAATTAGCGGCCGGATGTTTAATAATTTTGACATCGGCAGCTACCTTATTTGGCGGTTGTATCCGCAGCAACAGGTTTTTGTTGATAACCGGAGAGAGGCCTATTCGGACGATTTTTGGCAGTCCGTTTATATTCCAATGCAAAATGACGCCGCAACTTGGCAGCGGCTGGCGGACGATGTTTATCGGTTTGATTACGTGTTTTTTGTTCACACCGATGCTACGCCCTGGGGACAGAACTTTTTAAAAAATATTTGGCAAAACAAGAATTGGCGGTTGATTTATTTGGACCCGACGGCCACTATTTGGGTGCGTAATACCGCTAGCAATAAGGGTCTGATTGAAAAATTTGGTTTAGATAAGGAAAGTTTAGCCAAAAAGAACATTGAGTATCTCTTGGGCAACAACATTAATAGCGATAGCATCAATGATTGGGTTTGCTTGGGGAGCTTTTTTAAAAATCTCGGGTTTAACGATTTAGCTCTACCGCTTTATGAACGGGCGTTTAGTTTATATTCTCAAGACAAAAATTTGGCCTTTACTCTGGGAACGTTAAATCTTAACCAAGGCAAAACCGGCCAAGCGCTTAATTATTTTAAAAAAGCAACGGAGCTGGATGCAAATTACGAGCAGGCCCATCTAGTTTTGGGCGAAGTTTATTATCAGCAGGGAGATTTTTCTGAAGCGCGCCGGGCTTGGGAAAAAGTTTTATCGATTGATCCTGGCGACCAGCAAGCCAAACTTTATTTGGATAATATGGGGCTGATACCATTTAAAAAATAAAAATCATATTAACATATTAACATTCTAACATTTAAGCATTGGAGCCCTTTGTTTTTGTTAAAATGCTAAAATGTTTTAATGTTTAAATGATTTATGCCGATACCAAAACAACGACATACTAAGTCCAGGAGGAACAGACGGCGCTCTCATCACGCGCTTAAGCTTTTAAGCATGGGCAAATGCCCCAAGTGCGGGCAAGAAATCATGCCTCATCAGGTTTGCAAGAATTGCGGCACTTATCAGGGGCGGCAAGTGATTGACGTGCTAAAAAAGCTGACTAAAAAAGAGCAGAAAAAACGTAAAAAAGAATTGGCGGAGCAGGAAGAGCAGGCCAAAACAGAAAAACCGCTGGATGCAGCAGAGCTTAGTAAAAATAATAAATAATCAAATCCTAAGAAACAAGAAACAAACAAGTTCCAATAATCAAATTCCAAACTTTTTTGTGATTTGTGAATTGAAATTTATTTGGTTATTGTATCTTGTGTCTTGGTTATTGATAGCCCATGGCTAATCGACATCTCGCCAGATCCATCGCTATGCAATCGCTCTATGAGTGGGATTTTTGGGGTAAGGATGAAAACAAGCTAAAAGAAGCGGTGGCTAAAAATATGCAGGAATTTGGGCCGGGCCTGGACGGCGAGGAATTTATTTGGCGGCTGATTAAGGGCGTGATAGATAATTTAGCCAAAATAGATAAGATAATTGAAAAGTCGGCGCCCGAATGGCCGCTGGAGCAGATAACGATAATTGACCGCAATATTTTGCGCCTGGGGCTTTATGAGTTGTTGTTTAGCAATCGTCAGGAAGTGCCGCCTAAGGTGGCGATCAATGAGGCGATTGAGCTGGCCAAAGGTTTTAGCGGCGAGAGTTCCGGAAAATTCGTCAACGGCGTTTTAGGCACGGTTTATCGGGAAATCGGCGAACCGCAGAAAGATGAATAATTAAATTAGTTCAAATCTCAAAGTTCAAAACTCGAAACTAAAGCGTAAAGCCCAAAAACTAAAAATTAAGTTTTGAGTTTTAAGTTATGGTTTTGACTTTTGAGTTTTGCGTTTTGAGTTTTATCAATGAAAGAATTATCAGTGTTTGAAAAAAAAATCGGGATAAAATTTAACAACCAGGACTTGCTTCAGCAGGCCTTGGTGCATCGCTCTTTTTTGAACGAGAATCCGGATTTTCGTCTGCCGCATAACGAGCGTCTGGAATTTTTGGGTGATGCGGTGTTGGAGTTGGCGGTTACGCAGTATCTCTATGAGAGCTATCCTAATCCCGAGGGCGAGCTGACCACTTGGCGAGCGGCCTTGGTTAACGCCAAGAAACTGGCCGAGGTGGCCGAAGAGATTGGCATTAACGGATTTTTGTTGTTGAGCCGGGGTGAGGCGCGCGACACGGGACGGGCCAGGCAATATATTATGGCCAATGCCATGGAGGCGTTGATTGGCGTGATTTATTTGGATAAGGGTTTTGAGGTAAGCCGGCAGTTCGTGGAAAAATATGTTATCAAACACTTGTCGGATATTCTGGCCAGCGGCGCTTATCGCGACGCCAAAAGTTTGTTTCAGGAAGAGGCGCAGGACAAGGTGGGCGTGACTCCAAATTACGAAGTGATGGAAGAGTGGGGGCCGGATCACGCTAAGAATTTCCGGGTCGGAGTATTTTTGAACGATGAATTAGTGGCTGAAGGCGAGGGTATCTCTAAGCAGGAGGCCCAACAAAAAGCGGCCGAAAAGGGGTTATCGGCTAAGGGCTGGAACGGAAACAATAAGTGATAAGTGTCCAGTGATAAGTGTCCAGTAAAAACGCTAATAACTGATTACTTTTTATTAGACACTTTTTTGTCTGGACAAAATAAGTTTTTTGCACTATCTTACACTTAATACTTAAATCTAATCACTAATCACTATTTTTATGTTAGTTATCAGATTAACCAGGACAGGTAAAAAAAATCAGCCCAGTTACCGCGTGGTGGTAACTGAAAAAACTAATTCCGTCAAAGGGAAGTTTCTTGAAATTTTGGGACACTACACTCCTCGGCTTAAGCAGAATTCTTTGGACGGGGAACGCATTAAATATTGGATTTCCAAAGGCGCGCAGGTTTCCGATACCGTGCACAATCTACTGGTGAACGAAAAAGTGATTGTCGCGGCCAAAGTTAAGGCCTGGCGGCCCAAGAAAAAAACGCAAGAAGCTCGCCTCGCTCTAAGCGAAGCGGAACGGGCCAATAAGGCCGCAGCCGCGGCTAAGGCCGAAGCGCCCAAAACCAAAGAAGCGGCTCCGGCAGAAACAAAAGAAGAAGCGCCAGCCGAAGAGCCAGTGAAGGAAGAGCCGAAGGCCGAAACTCCGGTTGAAGAGCCCAAAACAGAGTAATATCTATAAAATCGCCCCTCAAAAGGCGGTTTTTGTTTCATTGACAAAGATATTTTTCGGCTTTATAATGAGCCAAAGCGGCAGGCAGATAATTCTGGGTCGACTGCTGCTTAAAAAATAAATACGTACATGACTAAAAAGAAAGATATGGCTAAATACGTTGACCAGGAATTCGTTGAATTCGTGATCAAGGGCTTGGTTGACCATCCTGATGATGTCAAAACTGACCGCAAGGTGGATGAAATGGGAGTTCTTTTGACTCTCAAAGTAAACCCCGAGGATATGGGTCAGGTGATTGGCCGTCAGGGCGGCACGGCTCGAGCCATCCGCACTCTGCTGCGCGTTATTGGTGCCAAGCACAACGCTCGCATCAATTTCAAGATTGAAGAGCCGGAAGGCGGTCGGGGTCCCCGCAGTCGCGAGGAAGCTCCGGTTGTCAGAGACGTTGACCAGGTGGTTGACGACTTGAAACTCTAGAACGAATTTGTTTCGCAATTACCCAAAAATCGTGCTATTCTGAAAGTAGCGCGATTTTTGTTTTATGGTAAAATTTGATATTATAACAATTTTTCCCAAAATTTTTGACTCGTATTTTTCCGAGACGATTTTGAATCGGGCGCAAAAGAAGGGGTGGATAGAAATTAAGACGCACGATTTACGGCAGTGGACAGAAGACAATCATAAATCCGTGGACGATTCGCCCTATGGCGGCGGACCGGGGATGGTGCTAAAAATTGGACCTATTTACAAAGCGGTTCAATTTTTAAAATCAAAAATCAAAAATCAAAAATCAAAATTAAAAGGCAAAAGTAAAAAAGTCAGGGTAATTTTATTTAGCGCCAAAGGCAAGCCGTATGCGCAGGAAGATGCCAGACGACTGGCGCAATACGAGCAAATAATTATGATTTGCGGGCGGTATGAGGGGGTGGACGAACGAGTAAGCGAGCATATAGCGGACGAGGAGTTGTCTGTGGGTAATTTTGTGCTGACGGGGGGCGAAATTCCTGCTATGATAGTGGTAGACACGGTAAGTCGTTTAATTCCTGGCGTGTTAGGTAAAAAAGAGAGTTTGGAGGAAGAGAGTTTTTCAGAAGTGATAAGTGATAAGTGTTCAGTGATAAGTAGTTATTTAGAATATCCGCAGTATACTCGTCCGGAAGAATTTAACGGGTGGAAAGTGCCGGAAGTATTATTGTCTGGAGACCATAAGAAGATTGAGGAGTGGAGGGATAAGAAATCAAAGTTTAAAAATACAAAATGATGCCGATTTTATCGAGCATTCTCGACAAAGTCGGAACAATGTAAAACGTTAAAATAAATCCCGCCGCAGGCGGGATACCAAAATTTTACCCGCCTGCCAAAGCCGATAATGATTAGCTGAAAAGATATTGTAAGCTGGTCAAAAGCATAAAATATTATAATTTCGACTAATCAGCTTTGGTTATCGGCGGGCACGGCATTTTGATATTTAAATTTTAATTTTATGTTATTTATCGCCGCTGACCATGCCGGTTTTCCACTAAAGGAGGAATTGAAAAAACTTTTAGCCAAAGAGGGCTACGAGGTGATTGATTTGGGCAACGACGAATTGGATTTAGCCGATGATTATCCGGATTTTGCACAGCGACTGGCGCATAGCGTTTTGGAAGGAGGCGAGGACGCCGGCGGAATTTTGATTTGCGGTACGGGGCAGGGGATGTGCATGGTGGCTAATCGCTTTCCGGGTATTCGCGCGACGATGATTTATAATGAGTTTACCGCTCGCAGCGCAGCCGAGCACTTAAATGCCAACGTGGTATGCCTGGGTGCGCGGGTGACGGATGAGGAAACAGCCAAGAAAATAATCAAGATTTGGCTGGATGCGGAATTCTCCGGCGAGGAACGGCGTGTGAGGCGCTTAGAAAAATTAGATAATTTAGAAGTATAATGGCTGAAATCATTCCGGCTATTATTGCCAAAAATTTTGAGAACTTGCAGGACAAAATAAAATCGGTTGAGCCCTGGGTGGCAGCCGTCCAACTTGATGTGATGGACGGCATTTTTGTGCCCAACAAAACTTGGCCCTTCAACTCGTCCCGCGAAGCGGGACTCGCTCAGGGTAAACCCAGCGATTTGGAAAACTTAGACACAAAGCTTTTTTTAGAAGCGCATTTAATGGTAGACGCCCCGTATCGCGTGCTCAACGAGTGGCTGACTAGCAAAGTCAAACGAATAATTTTACACTGGGAGGCGTTAGATAATCCAAAAATCAAAAATCAAAATGAAAAACCACAATTCAAAATCCAAAATTTGATAAAAGAAACTCGTAATGCGGGTAAGCAATTTGGTCTGGCATTAAATCTTGAAACACCGATAGAAGTTTTGGAGTCGTACATTGATGATTTGGATTTAGTGCTGTTGATGGGCGTTAATCCCGGTTTTGCCGGTCAGGAATTTCAAAACGAGGTTATCCCCAAGATAAAACAATTGCGGCAAAAATACCCCAGTGTTAAAATAGAGGTAGATGGCGGAGTCGGGCCGTCAAATATCAGGGAGGTTTATGAGGCCGGTGCCGAATTATTGGTTGTGGGTTCAGCTGTTTTTGGTCAGTCGGACATCGGCCAGGTAATCAAAACGCTAGAGAGTAAAATTAAAGATTAATCGGTTAATTTAAAAAAATTAAATGCACAATATTCTTGACCAGAAGGGGCTAGAAGCTCTTGAGGCCCAGGAGCCACAACGCTTTCAACGTTCTGCCGAAGGCGGTTTTTATTTAAGTTTGAAGGGCTTGGAGCTGACGCCGCTGGGGGATTTGGATACGGCCAAACTTGAAAAATTGGCCGGTATTGTTCGCGGTTTAGCTTTTGCGGCGATTGACGGCATCAAATCTGGTCACCCGGGCGGATCATCTTCCAAGGTGGAGCAGTTATTGGCGCTATTTTTTAGCGGTTTGGTGGCTTTTGACCCGTTAAATCCTAAGCACGCGGGCCGCGATAGATTTGTTTGGTCAGCCGGGCATTGTACGCCGCTATTTCATTCTTTCTTAGCTTTAATTTACGAAACCCTGCAGCGCCAGGGGAATATCATAGACAAAGAAGCGCTGGGCGCGGTGCTGCCCGAGTGTTTGGCGCGTTTTCGTCACTGCGACGGGCCGGCCGGGCACGTAGAATCAAAATACGCTTTAGCCGACGCTTCTACTGGTTCATCCGGCCACGGCTTTTCGGCGGCTTTGGGTTTGGCGACGCTGCAGCATTCCAACGGCCTGAAAAGCAAGGTCTACGTGATTGCCGGCGACGCCGAAACGGAAGAAGGCATGAGTTATGAAGCCAGAAACTTAGCCAATACCTTGGGCATGGATAATATTATTGTAAGTTTGGATTTCAATCATTTTGGCATTGATGGTCCGATTACCGAGGTTATCAGTTCGTATTATTTAAATCACTGGTTTGCTTTGGGCTGGAACGTGATTGAGGTTAACGGACATAATTTTACGGAACTGACCTACGCTTATAAAAAAGCTCATCAGGGATTTGGCAACGGCAAGCCCACAGCAGTTATTTGTCATACCATCAAAGGCCGTTTTTATGGAAAGCTGGAAGGCACGGCTGATTCGCACGGCACGCCGGCAGCCCACCCTGACTACGTAGTTATTATGAAGAATCTCGGTTTTGATATTCCGGGTATTGAGGGCGACGTGAAAAAAGATATTGATGTGGTGGTGGCTCAAATAAATAAAGACGACGAGGCCTTTATTTTAAAAGGAATCAACGCCAACAGAATTAATTTGACGGACGAGAACGAATTAATTGAGCAACTTAAAAAAGCGCTGGCCGGGCGGCCGCTGGTGGATTATAGAAAAATCCAGCGTCCCGAGGTCTTGCCGCCGGAATTAATTTTTAAGGAGGGCGATTTAGTGCCCGTTAGAAAAGCCACCGAGGCCTTCTTTAAGTGGCTGATGGGACAAACAACTTTCTTCTATATTGGTTCGGGTGATTTAGCTAAGTCCATTCTGACCGGCGCGGCGGAAAATGTTTATGGTTTAATCAGTAAAGATAATCCTTTGGGCCGCGGTTTGCGCTTTGGCATTGCCGAACAAAATATGGCGATGATGTCTTGCGCGCTCACTCAAGATGTTTTACCGGGCGGGCATCAAGCCATGAGCGTTTTTTCAACCTACGGCGTGTTCACTTCTATTATGGCCAACCCTGTGCGTATGGCGCTGGTTAGTAACGCCGTTAATCCAAAAACCAAGGGATTTTTTATTATGCTGGCGGCCCACGACGGACCGGAAACGGGCGAGGACGGGCCAACCCACCAGGGACTTTTCTGGATGTCGTTGTTTGACGCTTACCCGGGCATTAAGGTCTATAAGCCCTTAGATGCCAATGAGGCGGTAGAGATGTTGTTTCATTCTTTGGAACACGGGGAGCCGGTGGCCTTATCGGTAATGCGGCCTGGCACACCGGTCTTCAAGCGGGGGCTCACCGAGGATGGCCGCTACAGCGTGCCGCCGGCGCGGGAAGCCAACAACGGCGCTTATGTTTTTAAGCCCTTTGACGGCAATGGCAAAAAGAAAGTGGTATTGGCTGTTTGCGGTGGACAGGTGATGGCTAATGTTTTAGCTATCTTGCCGGAGCTGGAACAAAATCTGGACGTTAAAATTGTGGCAGTGACTTCTCCTGAACTTTTTGAGCGGCTGCGCGAACGCGACCTCAAGAAAGCGCAAGCGGTTTTGTCGGATAAGGAGCGCCAGTATGTTATTACGCTCCACAACGGCTGGTCCGGTTTTATGTGGCGGTTTTTATTGCCGGGCAACTACGAGCAACGGACGCTGGAAATTGATAAATTTTTGAAAGCCGGCCCGCCCAAAGAAGTTTATGAGATGGCTAAATTTGACGCGGAAGGAATTAAGGAGCAGATACTCAATGCAATTAAAAATTGAAAAATCAAAGTGCCGTGCCCGCCGATAACCAAAGCTGATTATGGGAGATACTCTTAAATTATGCTTTAAGTTAGCGTTAAATATATCCCAGCCAATCATTATCGGCTTTGGCAGGCGGGTAAAATTCTGGTATCTCGCTTCGCTCGCCTCGTCTTTGCCTCGGCGAAGCGGGCGGGATGGATTTAGATTTTTTAATTTTACATTGTCACTTTTCATTTTGAGATTTTAATTTTACATTTTTTATGTTTGATATAGTCACTTTCGGCTCGGCCACGCGCGATATTTTCGTGCGCAGTAAGGATTTGAAAGTTATTTCAAGTCCGGAATTTTTGACTGGCAAGGCCATTGCGGTGGAAGCTGGCGGCAAGGTTTATATTGAAGAGTTGATTTTTGCGACCGGGGGCGGAGGCACTAATTGTGCCGCAACGTTTGCTTTGCAGGGATTAAAAGTGGCCTATGTTGGTTTAATTGGTAATGACGAAGGGGGGCTTGAAGTTTTTCGTGAGCTTAATGCGCTCGGCGTGAGCTGCGGTTTTATGAAAACAACCGACCAAGCGCCAACTCCTTATGCCATTATTTTATCGTTGCCCAGCAAGGAGCGCAGTATTTTGGTCTATGAAGGGGCTTCGCATCTTTTAACGGAAAACGATATTCCCTGGGATAAACTAAAAGAAGCGCGCTGGTTTTATATTTCCAGCTTGGCCGGCCAGTCGGCTAAGACCTTTGAACCGATAATCAATTTTGCGGCGGCCAATAAAATTAAGGTGGCGGTTAATCCCGGCCAAGACCAATTGACCAAGGACTCGGAGATTTTTAAAAAGCTATTAAGTAAAATAGATATTTTATTGGTTAATCAGGAAGAGGCCAGCAAAATAACCGGCGTTGATTATAAAAGCGAAGAGGACTTATTTAAGAAATTTGACGCTCTCGTGCCGGGGGTCGCCGTGATGAGCAAAGGGCCGGAGGGCGTGGCGGTCTCGGACGGCCAGCAGATTTATCGGGCCGGGATTCCCGAATCGCCCTACGTTGACCGCACGGGTTCGGGCGACGCTTTTGGTTCGGGTTTTGTGGCTGCCATAATCAACGGCGACACAATTGTTGAAGCCATTCAGCTTGGCGCCGCCAACGCCACGGGCACTATTCAATCAATCGGCGCCAAAGCCGGCCTGCTTAAAAAAGGCGACTTCGGGCCATGGGAGAGAGTGCGGGTAGCGATCAGTAAATTATAAGGGCCGCATAGATTTTATGATAGTTTCATAGTTCAGTATATAGAACTTTCAGAATTTCATGAGTAAGAAAAATCTTAGAAAAATATCCGCCGATGATAAGATGAAATGCCTTGATATTTTATGGACCTGCATCGCCTCTTTAAAAACGCGCGAAGAAGTGAAGAATTTTTTTAAAGATTTGTTGACGCCAAGCGAGTCAATTATGTTAGGGCGGCGCTTGCAAATTGCCAAGATGCTGTTGGAGGGGAAAAGTTACGATTTTATCGGTGAGTCAATGGGAGCGGGGAGGGCCACCATAGCCGGCGTCCATCAGTGGCTGAATAGCGGTTTTGGCGGATATGAGAAAGCGCTTCAAAATTTTGAAACGCAATTAAAAAAACGTTTTGGAAAAAAGGATCATTATCATAAGGAAACACCAATGAGCTTCGCTTGGTTAAAAAGAAAGTACCCGTTACATTTTTTATTATTCAATTTATTGGATAAAGAAAAAATTTAGTTCGATAGTCCAGTGTATTAAGCTAATAAAAAATTCAGCTTAACTTTCTATAGTGCAAAAAATTCAAACAGAGAATTTTAATAGGGTCATAAGGGATCAGGAGAAATACGATTTTACTATTGACGCAGACGGCGCTTATTTAATTATTTTTTCCGCGCGCTGCAAAAATTGGCTACAAAATTTCAGGCGATTGTTTAATGACGATGATTTGGCTCTGCAAGTAGACGATTATCTGTTCGCAGAAATTAAAGGAAAAAAACGGGAGTTTTCCAGTGTTGGCTCTTGGAACGGCAACGAGCTTAAAAATAGAGTCAAGGACATTTTGATTGTTCTGCCTTTAAAAAGGGGAATTCACGCGATTAAATTCTGGGCTGGCGAGCAACCGTTTTTAGAAAAAATTGAAATTTATAAAGCGGGTATTTCTATCGGTGGAGAAATAAACCTTACGAAGTCCGACTTCGTAAGGTTTAGCGGTTTTAGAGATGTGATAATTAAAAATTTAGCGGTGAGTGATTTGACGATTCAAGCAAAAGCCGAAAAGAATGATAAACTGGAATTAAAGGTGGACGGTAAAACTCAATTAAATCCCAAATATAAAAGATACGCGAAATGGTTTTGGTACGGGCAAGAATCGCAGGGTGCCGCGAAAGAATATAAAGCGTCGCATAATGTTCATTCTTTGGAATTTCGCGCTCAAGGCGAACCGCAGCTTGAGTCAATTAAAATAAATATTATCGGCGATAAATTGAAGTATAAAGTGGGCAGGGTAAGATTATACGAAGATATCATTATTTATAATTTTGTAAATTTACATCTGGGTCCCAATAAAAGCAGTAAGATTTTGGCAGAGCTTAAAGATGGGGACGAAGTAGAGATTATAGATGAGCGAGTCGTCGGAGAATATGTAGAAAATCTTTCAGAAACTTGGCATAAAATTATTTATCGGGATAAAGAAGGGTTTGTATTGTCATCATTCGTGGAAATCGGAGGTCATGAAAGAGAAATAATCATTGATTTGATAAGAGATAAATGCCGACAACACAATATTGATGCCAATATTATGCTGGCAATCGCCGGCCACGAATCGCATTATAAGCCTTATGCGAGTTCAGCAACCGGATGTCAGGGAGTTTTTCAGCTTTCCGACTCAACGGCGAATTGGATAGGGGGAGTCAATGATCGTTACGATTTTTATCAGAATATTGATGGGGGTGTTAGGAACTATAAAAAAATAGAAAAAAAATTTGTCGGCAGGGACAATATTTTGAAAAAACGCCTGATTGCTTGGCATGACGGTATTAATTCAGTCTCGGTAACCGGTCAGATTGATTATTCAAAATTAAGAAATCCCGGAGAGACGAAGAGTTTTGTTAAAAATGTTTTAGCAAATATAGAAAAAAGAGACTGGTTTAGAATTATTTGGTTGCCTTGTATCATCTTGGTCGGGTTGTTGGGTTTTTGGGGAGGCGCTTTGCATGTGGATAATGAATTATCGGCTTCGGTTCTTTTTGATTTTGACAGTTTGCCGATCAGCGCTGAATACTTTTCTAAAGTAGAAAACAGCTTAGAAGATTTGGATTTAAAAGCTACTGGTGAAAATATTGTTTTTAATGAAGGATACGAGGGTATAAAAAAAATTATAGTGCGAGATTTGCGCGATAAAGACATGAATCCTTATACGGAGTTTATTTATTGGAATGATACAGGGAAGTTCAGGGAAATTTTAAGCGGTTATTTTTCGAACGCGGCTTGGATATATTTTCAGGCAGGCGGTCATATTTTTTGGATTGAACGCGAAGAAGGAAAATATCTTCCCAGCAGTTTATATCTCCCAAGAGATGGGCGTCTAATTAAGATTAAATTTTTAGAAAATAATGGACGTGTATCGGACGACAGACCCGGGCCTTTTGAGATCCTAAATTTGACAGGACCGCCAATATTTCGAGAATATAAAGACGGCGCGCGATGCTCAAAAGATATCAGGGAATATGAATTTGATTTCAGTGATAATTTATTTAAAGAAATTAAATCACAGACACCTATCGATTGTTCCTATTTAGACGGTTTTCAAGGATAGGTTAATCGGATTTTTTGAAATGATACTTTATAAGATTATAGGAAAGTTGAATTTAGCGTTAAGTACAGCAATTGTTTGGAGATAAAAGCAAAAAGGACAATTTGGTTGTATAATATAGAAGAAGGGAAAAGCAGGAAGGTTAAAAGTGAGTTATTTGATTTGAATTTGAAAGGTTGATTAGGGCATTTTAAAATGTAGTATAAAAATAATTAAAAGTTCGATAGTCCAGTGTATCGGACTATCGAAAATTATCAAAATTTATGACATCAATTCAAAAAATCGCCGCCTTGTTGCGGACGCCGGAAAGAGTCCTGGCGGAATTATTCAGCAAGATGGAAAAGTTAACGGGCAAGACGGGCGTGGCTGAAAAGATTTATCAGGAGAACGAAACAATAGTCGCTCAAAAACTTAAGGATTTGGGTCTGGAGCGCGACAAAGCTGACGCCCAGCTGGTTGAAGCGCAAATTTTAAAAAAAGTTGACGAGACCGATAAGGCATTTTTTGAGTTTTTGGGCAAGCCGGATTTTGGTCAACAGAATTGTTGCAATGCGATGATAGATGTTTTAAAAAGCACTGCTAAAGTTGGCCGGGGATTTTTTGTCAAAGAAGAAAAGCTGCGTAATTTTTTGGTCTTAAATCCGCCCAAAAACATCCTGCGCGTTTTGGGGTATGTCAATATTGGCGAGATGATGCAGAAAGAAAACGTGCACGAAATTTTTGCCGCCCTGCGTTTTGTGGAAGATGAGCACTGGCTAAACGAAGTTTTTTTCCGGCCGTATCACGACCTGACAGCTGATAATTTTGAAGAACGGGATGTAGAGATAAAATTTTTGGACGAGAAATGGGAGCCAATCGGCCAAAAATTTGTTGGTCAAAAACTGCACAACATTAGTCATTTGAAAGAACTGGGTATGGTCTTTCTGATTCCCACCAAAAAAGAAAACACGCCTGGGATATCTTTGGAGACGTTTAGCTTGGTGCTGCATTATCTGCACGAAATCGATTTTTATAGCCGTCTCTTCCGGAAATACGCCAGCGAGCCAAATTTTGGCCAGAATCTAGTTAAGCTGGTATCGGGCGAGGTATCCGGCTCGGCGCTGGTGAAAAATGGCGTAACTTGGCGCATTATTCAGCGGTATCTGGGTAAAAAAGACCCCAATGACCCGCGGCTGTTTGAGCCGCACGTTAACCCCGAAACCATTCATTGGTTGAAAGCGGAGAAAGAGATGGACGCTTTAGCGGCCAAAAATCCTCAGCTTAAGCTTGGTTTTTGGCAAGGAGTGGATGATTTTGTGGGCGAAGTATTCCCAGCCGGCAAAAAGGGAGAAGAGATTGTTAGCTTTGATTTGTTGGATAATTTAATTTCGTTGACTCACGGTGGCTTGAGCAAATACTTGTATCATCAGCAAGAAGCGCTTTGGAATAAAATATTTATTGAGTTTATGGGAGAAGAAAAACTGGAAGAGGCGTTGGTGGAAAATATTGAGAAAGGGTTTATAGAATTAAAATGAAAGAAATACTCAAAAAAGCGCAACAAGGAAAATACGCCATCGGCGCGTTTAATTTTTCAACCGCCGAAGTGTTGAAAGCCATTGTGTTGACCGCACAAAAAGCCGGCGCGCCCCTTATTGTGGCGACCTCCGAAAAAGAAGCTGAATTTGTGGGAATGCGCGAGGCAATAGCATTGGTTGGCGCCTGGCGGGCAGCAACCGAGTTGCCAATTATTTTGAATCTGGACCACGGCAAGTCCTTGGAAAAAATTAAAAAAGCTTTGGCCGCCGGTTATAGTGCTATTCATTTTGACGGCTCGGACCTTCTGTATGAGGAGAACGTTGCTCAAACCAGGCATTTAGTTGATTATGTCCGCAGTATGGAAAAAACTTATGATCGGCAAATAATCGTGGAAGGGGAAGTTGGCTATTTGCGCGGAACTTCGGCAACGCACAGCGAAGCGCTGGAAATTAAGCCGGAGGACTTAACTACTCCGTGGCAGGCGCAGGACTTCGTGGAACGCACGGGCGTTGATTCCCTGGCCATTGCCATTGGCAACGCGCACGGCGTTTTTGCTAAAGGTCAGGAAAAGTTGGATTTGGAACGGCTAGCACAAATTAAAAAAGCGGTCGGCGATGTCTTTTTGGTGTTGCACGGCGGTTCGGGCATTCCCGAGGGGGATATTAAAAAAGCGGTGGAGTTGGGAATTGTGAAAGTTAATATTAATACCGAGCTGCGCGTGGCTTATAAAGAGGGATTGGCTAAGGAGTTAAAGGAGAAGCCCAAAGAAACCACGCCGTATAAGATTTTGGAAGCATCAGTTGAGGGTGTGAAAAAAATCGTGCTGGATAAAATCTTTCTTTTCGGTAGCACTGGAAAAATTTAAGTAGTAATATTTTTAATACACAAATATGGAAAAAGGGATTAGTAAATTTGTATATTGGACGCCAAGGGTACTGGCTATTATATTCGTATTATTTTTAGCTCTGTTTTCTTTGGA
>Ga0210018_1000643_pt1 | contig 18011 bp, 14 predicted proteins | sample CryGeyCG2014_010_2_FD_183967 | JGI IMG/M metagenome (GOLD analysis project Ga0210018, IMG submission 183967) | Groundwater microbial communities from aquifer - Crystal Geyser CG09_land_8/20/14_0.10 (SPAdes) (version 2) | ecosystem: Environmental > Aquatic > Deep subsurface > Groundwater | place...
GTTTGAATCTTAGAAGATCAAACGGTGTAGTAAACGGAAATAGCTGATGGTTAATATAAAACCCAATCGAACTTGAATAGTATTGTATTTTATTTCCTATCCCTAGATCTTTCGCCAGCTGAATCAACTTAAGATCGGAAGTGAAAAAATGATGATAATATTTTTCAATCGAGATTTTATTGACAAAGGTTGAGGCAGCCAAACCACCAATAATTTTCTCTTTTTCAAAAATCGTAACACGATAACCTTTTTTTTCCAAAAAGTAGGCGCAAAGGAATCCTGTTATTCCTCCACCAATTATCGCTATCTGATCAATCTTTTTCTCAATAAAAAAATAGACTAAAGATAAATTATACTTAACTTACTGCTATAATTGTTGCTATGAAAAAAATTGTCAGCATTGGTCTGCCAACATATAATGGATCAGCTCATATCAAAAAAACTATTGAAACGCTTCTAGCACAAACTTACAAAGATTTTGAGCTAATAATCTCTGATAACGCTTCAACTGACGACACTCAACTAATCTGTCTTGGTTTTGCTAGAAAAGATAAGCGGATTAGATATATCAGGCAAAAAACCAATATCGGCATGGTGGCAAATTTTAATTATGTTTTAAATCAAGCCAAAGGCGAGTATTTTATGTGGGCCTCAAGTGATGATTTCTGGCATAAAGAATTTATAAAAAAACTTTACTCGCTTTTGGAGAAAAATAAAGATGCCGTTTTAGCCGTTTCCAACTTCGATAATGTCTATGGCGACAAACATCTTTATAACCTACCTATTAACAAAAAAAATTTAGTCGATCAATATACCTGTCTTATTCATTATTTAAAATTTGGAGAACTTTCTTATTTCTACGGTCTCTATCAAACTAAAATTATTAAAAGTATTGGTGGTTATCATGTTGATTCGCGACCGTTTTTCAAAAGCAGCGACTATCTGACTATTTTGAAAACTCTTCTTAAGGGAAAAATGGTTTATACCGATGAAGTTTTGTTTTTTAAAAGAGATACGGGTTATCATTTTGATCGTTTTGAACTGATAAAAAATCTCAATTTAAATAAAAAAGTTTTTAAAACAATTTTGCGGTATCTCTGTTTTCCATTGTTTTACATCTATAATTTATTTTTTTCAATAAAATACATCCTTCTTTCCAATTTTAACCTTAGCCAAAAATCAATTTTGTCCTTCTATGTTTTTTTATCTTATTTAAAAAACAATCTTGATTTTTTGCGCAATATTTTTTTGGGTTTTTTCTATTTATTTGTTGGTGTTTATCAAAAAATTATTAAAAAATTTTTTGTATTTTGAATTTTGTTATTGTGATTTATTTAGAGAAATTAGAATTTAGGATTTATTTTTATGAAAACCGTTTATGCTTTCATGAATAGCTATACCCAAGGAAAGAGCGGGGGAGATATGGCTTTTATCGAAATTTTTAAAAGAATAAAAAATATCGAATTAACAATTATTACTTCGACTTTAGGAAAAAAACTCTGCCAAGATAATAATCTAAAAGCCGATTTCCTAATCACTACTAAAGAAATAGGTTTTAAAAATATCATTTTAACTTATTTTAAACGGATCGCCAGAGGAATATCTTTAGGAATTGAACTAAAAGTAGGTGATATTTTATATGCCACCTCTGATGCCTTGCCAGATACCATGCCGGTCTTTTTTTTAAAAATAAAAAATAAAAAAACAAAATGGATACAAAAAATATTTCATCTTATTCCAAAAGAAAGATTTCTTTCTCACTGGTCGCAAAAAATCAGTTTTTTTCTGACAAAAAAATTGGCCGACGTTGTTATCGTTGACAATGACCAATTGAAAATGGATCTCGCCAAAATGGGTTTTCCTAAAAATAAATTGTTTGTCAATCATCTTGGTGTCGATTTTGACTATTTTAAAAAAATTTTGCCAAGTAAAATTAGCTATGATGGTATCTTTATGGCCAGACTTCATCACTCCAAAGGAATATTTGATCTTGTTCAGATTTGGAAAAATGTTGTTGAGAAACTTCCTAAAGTCAAGTTGGCCATCATCGGTCAAGGAGAGCAAAAAGTGGTTGAAAAACTAACAGAAGAAATAAAAAGTAATCATCTTGAAAACAATATTGATCTTTTGGGCTATTTAGAAAATGTTCAGGCTTTTTCTTTGATCAAAGCTGCCAAGCTTTTTATCTTTCCAAGCCATGAAGAAGGATTTGGACTGGTTATCATTGAAGCGCTTGCTTGTGGAACACCTGTTATTGCTTATGATCTATTAGCCTATAACCATACTTTTAAACCGACAATCACCACCATTTCCTTAAACGACCATAAACAATTTTCAACCATGATCTATAATTTACTGATGAATGAAAGGGGACGAAAAAAAGTGATCCCAACAAATAAGTTTTTAATTAACAGATTTTCCTGGGATAGAATGGCCAAAAAAGAAGTATATTTGTTTGATCATTAAACATGTTTATTAAAAACAAGTTTTATTCAATTTTATTGATTCTGCTTTTATCAGTTTTTTTTCTTCTAATAAACCGATTTGTTCCTCGTTGGCATAAAATCGAATCGTTTAGTAATTTCAACGAAATAAAAGCGGATTTTTCAGGAAGAGTTTCAAGGCAAGTTTCCGTCACCGATGATAATGCATCAGAACTTTATGATCAGGCCGGCCAACAAAACTTTTTTATCTGTCGAGATAAAGTTTGCCAGGTAACTTATTCTTTTTCTCAACCAACCAATATCAAAAAAATCAATATCCTTTATCAGGGCAACTTTAGTCAGGAAAAAGAAGTAGCTTTTCATCTTGACGATGACATTGTCCCATTTAAAAACATTGTAAAAAATTGCTCTTCGACCAACGGTCTTTGCAGCTATTATTTCGATAATCAATCAAAGATCTATAATTTCAAATTAGTATTGAACAATGCTGAAAAAAAGAACTACGGAATAAGAGAGATAAAATTTTACAACTCCCAAACAAAAAATATTTTTAGTTCCATTTTTGACTATTTTTTTATTTGGCCAAGAAGTTATTCGTCTTATTTAATTTATCCGATTTTCTTTTTTTTAATCTTTCTTTTGCCCGGATTATTTTTCAGTTCTTCCAAAATTATCTTTACTCTGACCACCTCTACGATTATCTTTTCGTTTCTTTCCCTTCTTAGTATTTTTTTGCCGGCAGTAGTTATAAAAGAAGTTATTATCATTGGCTTAATCTGGTCTATTTTTTTTCTTTGTCAGAAATACCAACAAATAAAAACATTTTTAGAAGAAAACAAACTGATTTTATTAATCTATTTTATTTCGCTGATTGTTTTATCATCATTTATGTATATTAAAGATCATCCCAAAGATAGAGATGATATTAATGTTTTTGATTATTATGCCAACTATCAAGATAAAAATTCGCAAGTGCCTTATGGTACTTACGAGGTGGACTATTTGATTCCATATCATAGTGCTATTAATTATTTTTTGGGCGGGGATTTTCTGAAAGAAAAAATCGGCACTATCTATAATCTTACAGATAGAACACCATTAATATCTTTTATCACCATTTTTTACGGCAAAGCCTTTGGATTAAATGTTTTTATTTATCAAATGCTTATTGTTGCCTTAGCTAATCTTTTTATTATTTCAACTTTTAAATTAGCGAGGTTGTTTTTAAACAATATAAAAAGCGCTTTAATTGCTTTAGCTTTCAGCTTTTCTCATTTTTTTATTTACACGACGCTGTTTTCACCGGGCAAAACAATCTGTTTATTTTTTATTGTTGCAGGCGCTTACTATTTGTTAAAACCGAAAAAAGAGTATTATCAAGCTGGACTATTGATTGCCCTTGGTTATCTCTTTCATCCTTATATTTTGGTCTATTTTATTTCCTTCCTTATCTATCTTGTTGGTGATCATTTAAACAACAAGGGTCTAAAAAACATATTAAGAAATATGACCATTTTTATCCTTCCTTTGCTGACAGCTTTTGTTTTATGGACAACTTTTTCTTCATTTCTCAAGCAGAATAGTTCAATATATTTATCAGTTTTTATTGGTCAAACTTGGTCGGAGTCTTCAAAGTTAATCGCAGAAAATAAGCAAGCGAGCGATCTTAAAGCATTTTTTCCACGAATTTTCACTTGTGATTTTTGGAAAAATAAGTTGCTTAATTTAGTCGGTTTGTTTATTTTTCTTGATATAGGACCAGAATCAAGACTTTTAGATTATTTCAAATCAACGATTTTTGGGGCATTAGGTTTATTTACGCCAATTTTGTTTTTTATAAAACCAATTTATCTGCTTCTAACAAAAAATGTAATTAAAATAAATAAACAAATAAGGATTCTTTTTATCTACTTTATCATTTCTCCGATTTTGCTTTCGGTTTTTTATCAAGGATTTTATATCAGAATGGGACTGATGTGGTATGCTTTAGGAATACTGCCGTTTTATTGGATAATTTTTTCTAGTTTTTATAACAATCTAACATTAATGTTTTTTATTCTTTTAGCATTAGTTGAAGGTTTTTTTATCTTGTTTATTTATGATATTACGGAATATAATCGCATTGCCATTAGTTACTTTGGCAGCGGGAATCTTTTATTCAAACTCGGCTTTATTTGTTTTTATCTAATAATTATTAATTTACTTTTTTTTATTCTAATTAAGCGATTAAGCACCAATAAATAATCATGAAAATCATAGAACATCAGCTAAATATTCCTCCTGATTATCAATACAAAGCTTTAAAACATGGCCATCCCTTTCAAAAACAATGGCATAAAAATCGCCTAATACTATCTGAAATCTTATTTAATTTTAAAAAAAATGACTATTTGTGCGACGTGGGTTGTGGCTCCGGAAACACTATCTTTGCCTTTTATCAAAGGGTTAAAAGGTGCGACGGGTGTGATTATAATAAAAATTGTCTAAAATTTATCAAAAAAAAAGTAGCTTCAGAAAAGGTAAACAATGTTAGATTATTTAATTGGGATATTCTCAAACCACCTCCAAAACAAATATATGGCTTGTATAATAAGGTTATTATTACAGAAGTAATTGAACATTTTGATCAATCTGGAGTAAAAAAAGTTTTGAAAAATCTAAAAAAAATTTTAAGAAGAGATGGGGAGTTATTAATTACGACGCCCAATTGTGGATTTGGTCCTTGGTTAATGTTCGAATTTTTTATTGATAAATTTAATTTGTTTCCAAAGCTTTGGGGGGAGCAACATAAAATCAGATTAACAAAATCGAGCTTGATTACCCTTGTTAAAGACAGCGGGTTCAAGATAATTAAAGTTGGCACATTTAGCCTTCTTTCACCTTTTGCTATAATATTTGGTAGTATATTCGCTGATTGGCTGGCAAAAAAAGAAATAGAACATTTAAAATATTTAGGACCGCAGTTGTTCATTTTTTTAAGAAAATAAGTATGAAACGTAAACATTTATCTTTTAGCATCTGTATTCCAGTTTATAAAGGGTCGCATCTTTTAAAAAATGCTTTAAACAGTCTCTTTAAACAAAAATTTTCTGATTACGAAATTATCATTGGTGATGACAATCCACCCGAATTAAAAGAAGAAATAAAAAAAACTCAAAAAATAATTAACTCATTCGCCGATCCAAGAATAAAATATTTTAAAAATAAAAAAAATTTAGGCTATCCAAAAAACTTACGAAAAATTGTTTCCCAAGCTAAGAATGAGGTTTTATTTTTAATGGCTCAGGATGATATTCTTTCGTACAACGCTCTACAACTAACTCATGACGCCTTTTTCTTAGATAAGAATATTGGTGCTGTCACCAGACCATATTTTTGGTTTGAAACCGATATAAAAAAACCAGTGAGAGCGGTTTCACCTCCAAATTCTCAGAAAGATACTGTTTTTTCTATTTTCGAAGGTAAAAAAGCTATCAGTTACATATTCGGATCTGTGGGACAATTATCTGGTCTAGCCATGCGGAGAAAGTTTATCACAAAACCAGTGGGAACTGATGTTTTCCCAGCCCATATTTATCCTTTTGCTTCTATTCTTAAGAAACATCGTTGTGTTTTTTTGAAAGACTATACTGTCGCAGTTGGTATCTTAAACAGTCAAGCACGCCATGTTTCACCCATATACAATCTTTCACCGACCGAAACCTGGATTAAGATGTTTAAACGAGTATATACAGGTAAAAGGTTTGAGAAGGTAAGAAAAATGGGCATTAAACACATTGCTATGCACTACACTGGCCTTGTCCAGTTAAAAAACTTTGGTCCACCAGGTACGCTAACGAAAGAAATAATCATTCACGTCAAATATTATTGGCCAAGCCTTTTTAATCTTAAATTTTGGTTTTACGTCTTAGTCACCATTCTTCTTCCTCGTAAAATACTTCTTTTCCTTTCTGATAATTTTAAAAGAATTATCCTTTCAAAAACGATACCCCAAATTGAGTTTAAACAATAACCTGATTAATGAAAAATACCGATCCCACAGTTGAAAACTGGGATAGGGAATGGAAAATATATAGTAGAAAACCATTCTTTAAACCCAATCTAAAAGTTATTACTGTTATCTGTCAAACCTTCTCAAATAAACTAAAAGGGGAAAAAATTCTCGAGCTTGGAGCTGGGTCTGGCTGTGACATTGTTTCTTTAGCAAAAAAGGGGGCCGAAGCTTATGCTATTGATTTTTCCTTACAGTCAATAAAAACAATTAACTACTGGTCAAAAAGAATGAGGGTTAAAATAACCGCTAAAAGAGCTGATATTAAAAAAATTCCTTTTCCAAATAATTATTTTAACATGGTTTATTCAGTTGGTTTGATGGAACATTTTAAAAACTATTTATCGTTAATCAAAGAACAAATTCGGGTAATAAAACCGGGTGGATTTTTATTGGTTGATGTACCTCAAAAATTTACTCTTTATACTGTTGCCAAACACCTGAGAATGAAGTTGGGATCACATCCATTTGGTTGGGAAATAGAATACTCAAAAAATGAATTAATTCAGTTAGCAAAAAAATTGAATCAAGAAGTCTATCAAATCTATGGACGAGAGTCTGATATTATCAGCCGTTTTCCAGCTTTTATCCGTCCTATTGGTTATCGTTTTTTTTCAAAACACATTGAAAATTCTTTTCTAAGCCCTTATGTCTCTTTGTGTATTGGTATAATATTAAAAGTCAAAAAATAGTATGAAAAAGGCTCTTGTTTGTGGTGCTGGCGGTTTTATCGGTAGTCATCTTGTCAAAAAACTAAAAAAAGAAGGTTTTTGGGTGAGGGGAGTGGATTTAAAATATCCCCAATTTAGTCAAACAAAGGCTGATGAATTTATTATTGGTGATCTTCGATCCCAAATTTTTTGTGAAAAAGTATTAAATATTTCGTTTGATGAAGTTTATCAACTAGCGGCTGATATGGGCGGAGCTGGATATATTTTTACTGGTAATCATGATGCTAATGTTATGTACAACTCGGCATTAATTAATCTTAATATTCTCAATTTAATAAAAAAAACAAAAAGTAAAAAGATTTTTTATTCTTCATCTGCCTGCATCTATCCCGCCTACAACCAAGAAAACCCTGATAATCCAAAATGTTCTGAAGATTCCGCCTATCCGGCCGCTCCAGACAGCGAATACGGCTGGGAAAAACTATTTAGTGAAAGACTTTATCTTGCTTTTCATAAAAATTATAAAATAAATGTTCGCATTGCCAGGTTTCATAATATTTTTGGTCCGGAGGGTACCTGGCGAGGAGGAAAAGAAAAAGCACCAGCTGCGATTTGTCGTAAGGTGGCTGAAGCAAAAAAAGGTGGAGAAATTAAAATGTGGGGCGATGGCAAACAAACTAGATCGTTTTTATATATCGACGAATGCTTGGAGGGAGTTAGAAGATTTATGAATAATAAAAGCTTTACCGGTCCATTAAATATCGGTTCTGAGAAAATGGTCAGTATTAATAAGCTAGCTTATTTAGTAATGAATATTGCCGGTAAAAAACTTAAAATTAGACATATAAAAGGACCATTGGGGGTAAGGGGAAGAAATTCAGATAATCATCTTATTAGAAAAAAGTTAAAATGGGAACCGTCTATTCCTCTGAAAACCGGTCTTGCCAAAACTTATCGCTGGATCGAACAACAACTTAAAAAATGAAAAAATTTATTGTCACTACCACGATTAATCCTCCCAGTAAAGCCATTAAAAAATACTGTCAAAAAAAAGATTGGTCAATAATTATTATAGGTGATTTAATTACTCCTCATGCCGCCTATAAACAATTAGAAAAAAAACAGTCAAACATTTTATATTTATCTCCAAAAGATCAAGAAAAAAAATATAAAAAACTAAGTAATCTTATCGGCTGGAAAAGTATTCAAAGAAGAAATATTGGTTTTTTAGAAGCTTATCATCAGGGAGCAGACATTATCGCGACAGTTGACGATGACAATATTCCTTATGATTTCTGGGGTGAAAATCTTTTTGTCAATCAAGAAATCGAAGCTGATTTATATGAGCCTGAGGATTTTGTTTTTGATCCTCTTTCGATTACAAAAAATAATTATCTTTGGCATCGTGGTTTTCCACTGGAATTATTAACCAATAGACTCAAGGTTATTTATAAAGGAAAAACCAAAAGGAAAATTCTGGTCCAGGCCGATCTATGGGATGGTGATCCGGATATTGATGCTATTGCAAGGTTGACATATAAACCAATCGTAAAATATGATGAAATTAGAAAACCTTACTGTTCAAATAGAATATCACCTTTTAACTCGCAAAATACTTTTCTATCAAGGAAAGTTTTCCCTTATTATGCTGTTTTACCTTATATTGGTCGATTTGACGATATCTGGGGAGGTTATCTTTTACAACATTATTTTCCAAACTCAGTTATCTATAATAAAGCCTCGGTCTACCAAGAAAGAAATATCCAAAGTCTTATTACTAACTTAGAAAAAGAAATTTATGGTTATCGATATAATCTAAATTTTATTCAAAACCTAAAAAATTTCGAGGATATTATTCCCAAAAGAACTCTTGAGTTTTATCAACTTTATAAAGACCTTTTTCATAAATGAAAAAGTCTATAAAATCAGTTTTAGTTTTTAGTTTATTTTTAGCGATTTCAATATTCTTTTTTAAACAAATTATTTTCTCTCCCGGTCATATTATTGGCTCAGATTGGGTAACGCCAGCAACTAAATATCAAATAGATAAAAGCCTTCAAGGTAGTGTTTCCACCTGGAGTGAGAGTTTTTTTGGCGGCAGAAACAGTACCTTCACTACAATTCTTTTCCATGGTTTTCTTAAATTTTTATGGACTATCGGTCTTGGCTCAATTTATAGCAAAATCATTTTGCTTCTTTTATTTACTTTTGCCGGATTCAATATGTATCTTTTAGGCAAATTCTTTAAACTAAAAGATTTTGCTGCTTTTTTAGCTGGTTTATTTTATATTACCACTCCTGTTTTTTTTAATTACTCAATCATGGGTTGGGTTTTTGTTTTATTCAGTCTTTGTCTGTTTCCTTTAGTAACTAAGTTCTTTATTAAAGCGGTACAAGAAAAAAAGTTAAAATATGTGATTTTTTGCAGTGTGATTTTTGCGGTTTCTATGTTTCAGTCTCAATCTCCTGCCTGGTTTATGGTTATTTTTTTAGCCTTAAGTCCTTATTTAATTAGAGATAGGGAAAGTTTTTTTTATTATTTGAAAAGTTTAACTATTATTATAATTTTGTTTTTCCTTCTTAATCTTTACTGGCTTCTGGGATTAATAATCGTTCCCGACGCCAGGATTTTAGGATCAACGTTGGTAAATAGCACGGCCAGTCTCGGAACCTTGGGCAACTTTACTCTTAGAAACATCATGAGGCTCTGGGGTAATCTTTATAATTACCAGTATGAGACTTTTTATAATAAAAATGGTTTTTTGGCTCTTTCATTCACGCTTCCTTTTTTATCGATGTTCGCCTTATCGGTTAAAAAAAACACTAAATTAGTCTGTAGTTTTTGGTTAATTGCCCTAACAACCTTATTTATGTTTCTTTTAAACATTCATCGCGATATCTTGTTGCGCATACCTTTTAGCAATGTTATTAGGGACTTTCCTCGATTTACCGTACTACCAGCTTTTGCCTATTCGATTTTATCGGCAATATTCATTGATTTTTTGCTTCAGAAAAGATCGGAACAAAGAAAACTAGAGATAGTCGTTTTTATAATTATTGTTGTCTGGTTTCTTTCCATCTTTCCTTGGTGGAAACAAGAAATTACGAACTGGCAATCCAATAAAGGTTGCGATACAAGATTGCGTACGATAGTTTACCCTAAGGAATATTTTAGTCTCGAAGAAGTTTTTGCTAAAAAAAAATTAGATCAAAAAGTTTTATATTGGCCTGTCGGTATTGCCCTGGCTTTATTTGATGATATTAGGTTTCATGGTCTCTGTAATGAGGTAGCTGATGTCTTTGCCGGCTACAGTCCTATTCCAGGCAGTATTGGAATAACCGAAAGAGGCAATGATAGTATTGGTGACTATATGAGTCTTTTAAGTAATAACTTCGACACAAATCTTAGAGAGTTATTATATCCGACCAACATCCGCTACTTTGTAGTCAGAAAAAATGCCCTCAGGGAAGAAAACAAGTTTTTGGTTAAAAGATTGAAAGAATTAGCTGCCGAAAAAAAATTAATTAAATATGTTGATAATGATAAAATTACTGTTTATCAAACATTGGTTTTTCTACCTCATTTATATATTCCGAAACAGATTATTATCGCTCGCGATTATCAAGATATTCTTAAAATATTAATCGAACCCGATTACGATTTCCGCTCGGCAATTTTGTTATCAAATAACAATAAGAAAATTACTTTGTCATCAAAACAGCAAGCAACCATTGAATTCAAAAAAATCAATCCAACAAAATATCGAGTCATCATTCATCAAGCAACCGACAATTTTCCTTTGGTTTTTTCTGAAAGCTTTTATAAAGGTTGGGGTCTTTATTTAAAAAAATTCAAAATTCAAAATTCAAAATTCAAAACGGATTTAAAATTTAATACTCAAAATTATCAAATAATTTCAAATAACAAGGAAGATCAAGCGAGTAGAGAAGAGGTAAAACAATTTATTGATAAAGGTTGGACATCAAACTTGGGTAATGAAAACGAAATTCATTTTATTTCAAAAAACTTTCAGGGAACCATTCAAAATAATAATTTACTTGATGGAAATTTTTTTGAAACCTGGTTTTTAAAAAAAGTCGATAATCATCAGATGGTCAACGGTTATGCTAATTCTTGGTTTATTGAGCCAAAAAAACTTTGTAAAACTGGAGAGTGTGAACAAAATACAGACGGATCTTATGATATGGAACTTATTGTAGAATTCTGGCCGCAGCAGCTATTCTATATTGGTTGCATCATTAGTGTATCGACATTAATCATATCCTTATATTATGTCGTAAAGATAAACAAGAAGATTTAATATAAAATATATTCATGAAGGGAAAAAACTTAATTTTTTTAACATTAATATTTATTTTTGTTATTAGTTTTTTCTTTCGTCTCTACGGCATCGCTCGTAATGACCCTTTCTGGGTGGATGAGTTTGGAACTGCTATCCAAGCCAGGTATGTTTTGAAATATGGCTTGTCGGCGTTTAACAATTCTAATGTTAATTTTGAACCGCACAATATAACGACTCATTTTTTAGTCGCATTATTCTTTAAATTATTTGGACAGAAAGAATGGATTGCGCGTTTGCCTTTTGTGATTATCGGTTCTCTCGTTCCTGTCGTTGTATTTTTTCTAACAAAATATTTATCGGACATTAAAACGGCTCTCTCAGCTGCCATTCTTACCACTTTTTCTTACCTGGAAATACTCTGGTCCCGTCAAGCCCGCGGCTACGTTTTACAACAACTCCTTATCCTAACAGCTTTCTATTTGTACTTGAAAATAATTAACGACCGGAAAAAGAGCACTTTTGACTTTTGCCTTTTGACTTTTACCTTATTGTTAGGTCTTCTCACTCATACGATGTTTCTTATCGCCGTAATATCAATTGTTGTCCATCTTATCCTCACTAACAGAAAATTGGTATTACTTATTCTTTCTCAACTGTGGTTTTACCTCTCTTTTTTCCTACTTCTTTTTATTATGTATAAAGTCAATTTTCTTGCCAATGTTCTCTCTTTTTTTACCAACCCTCTTCAATTATCTAACAATTTCTGGTACTATCACTCTTTTTTATGGAGAGAATATGGCTTGGTTAGTTTTTTGGGATTTTTTGGCTTAATTCTTGCTTATTTTAAAAAAAAACAGCCGGTGTCTTTGATTATTTTATTTATTATTTTCCAGCTTATCTTTGTTAATTTTATTTTTAGCCCTTATCATTCCCGATATCTTCTACCCATCCTCTCATTTTTATTTATTGGTATGGCTTTTTCAATTTCGTCTTTAGCCCAACCTATTTTCCCAAGACTAAAATTTATTATCCCTTTATTAATTACTCTTGCTATTATTTTCAATGGCAATAAATTTGTTTTTAAGCCAAAAAAATATTATTCATTAAATCACGATTTCCGTGAGGTGGCCAATATTGACTATCATCAGATCTATGATTTAATAACAAAAAAAACAAAAAAAGAAAAAAAGGTAGCCATTATTGAAACCTGGCCGGCACGCACCTATTGGTATTTTAATAATATAAATTATGAACCTCTTTACCATTTTCGCTGGCAAGACGAAGAAGGACTGGCTTTAGGAATGGCTAAAAAAACTTCTTTTCAATATAATAGCTCTGGTGAAAAAATCATGGCAAAGAATTTAGGTTTTGTCGGTGAATTAAGTGATTTATTAAAAGTAATAAAAAAATATCCAAAAGGATTTATATTTATCGATGATTCAAGTTTGCCAAAAGAAATTATTAGCTATTCAGAAAAAAACTTTAAAAAAGAACTTTATCTCGATCACTATCCATTAGATGACAATCCTTATTCTATCTGGCCGGCGACGTTATACAGTTGGGGAATAAAATGATTAAATCGCTCTTTAAACACTCAACCATCTATTTTTCTGGATTATTTGTCAGCAAACTGTTAACAACAATTGTCTGGATTCTCATTGCTAGACTCTTTGCTCCAGTTATATTCGGGCAGGTCGTCCTTTATCTAACTTTTATTCAACTGGCTACCTATTTTGCTAATTTTGGCTTAAACCAATGGTATCAAAAACAGATCGAGCATCATCAATATCAAAGAGGTCTGTTATTAAATAAAATTCTAAATGCCCGGCTAATTACTCTTTTTCTTTCCCTCATTATTCTTGGTTTTTTTCTTTTTTTTACCAAGTCCTTTAGTTTGTCGGCATCAATCTTTACTTTATTAACATTAATTCCGGACTCGTTTTTGGCCATCGGAGAGGGTTATTATCTGGAACAAAAAAAAGGTCTACGTGTCGCTCTCAAATCGGCCAGTATGGCCGTAGTCATTTTTATTGCTCTTCCTTTTATCAAACAACCCTTTCTCTTTGAGAAAATAACTGTAGCCAATTTACTGGCGGAACTGGTCACTGTGCTCTGGTTCTATCCTTGGTTTGAGTTTAAAAATTTTTGTTTTGTTTCTTTCAAACAAAGTCTTCAGGTTCTGCGTTCATCGATCAACTATGCTTTGCTTATTTTTACTTCTTTTTTCTATGCTCGTGGCGATCACCTGGTCATTAACTATTCTTTAGGCGCTAAAGCTTTGGGTCTTTATGGCGCTGCCTATCGTTATCTTGAGGCATTATCTCTTATTCCAACCGCCCTGTCTCATAATCTTTTTCCCATCTCGGCCAAAAAACAAGGCGTATCCCGGGACTCGCTTGTTCATATCGTCGGTTTAATGGTTGTTTCAGGTTTAATAATTTCAATCTTCCTTTTCTTTCTTTCAAATTTTTTGGTTATTAAACTAATCGGACCGGCTTACGGTGAAGTTATTCAACCGCTTAAAATTTTTTCCGTGGTTCTTTTTTTGTTTTTTGTCAATGCTCCTTTGAGCACCGTCGTTCAAAGCTCAAACTATCTGAAAAGCTTTTTGCCTTACGGTATTATCAACACTGTTTTAAATATAATTCTTAACCTTGTCCTTGTTACTAGATACGGAATTGTCTCGGCCGCCTGGGTGATGCTTATCACTGAAGTCACTGGTTTATTAATCAATTATTATTTTATTAAAAAAATCTATTGTATTTCGATAGGTGTCACACCTCTAAGCTAGTATAAGGAATCAAGAGAAAGCGAAGAACTAACCAAAGGAACAGGTGGCAAAGTTTTTAGGGGCGGGAAAAAAACTTTGACAGAATCTGGAACATAAAACAGAATTTATCGAAATAGTAATTAACAAAACTAAAATGAAAAAGGTTTCAATAATCATCGTCCACTGGAATACGCCGGAAATATTAAAAAATCAACTGCGGCGGTTGACAAAAGAGTCCAAACTACAAATTATTGTTATAGATAACGCTTCAAACAAGCCGTTGGACTGGATAAAAAAAGATTTTCCTTCAGTTGAATTAATAAATAACAAATTCAACCGAGGATATGCCTTTGCCTGTAATCAAGGAGTGTCAAAAGCAATGGGGGGCTGGCTGCTTTTTTTAAACCCGGATGTTGAAATCATCCCTCAAACAATCTTTCAAATGGTTATCCAAAGTGAACAAAGAAAACTCGTCGCCACCTCACCAAAAACTGGCTCCGGTTATGAAAAACCGCTGCCAACTTGGTTATCTTTGCTTACCGAATTTACTCCAATTAAACGTTTAATTGGAGTTGAATGTTTTAAAAACAAAACCCTTTTCGGCGGTTGTCTCCTTATTAAAAAAAATGTTTTACTGGCTCTCGGCGGTTGGGATGAGCGTTTTTTCTTATGGTTTGAAGACAGCGACCTTACTTTTAGATTGTTAAAAAACAAGGTACCGATCGGTTGGGTAGATGTGGTGGTTAAACATTCAGGCGGATCATCATTCAATCAGTTGACTGATCAGTATAAAAAAGATATTTTTTTCCACTCGATGGACATTTTCGCCAAAAAGTATTTCTCTTTTTTCGGGAGACTGGTTATCAATTTAATAAAAAAGAAATATAGTTCAAGAAAGCTATTACCGGAAATTTTCGACGGGGTAAGCATCACTGTTCCCAATATAAAAAAAGATCTTCTTGATAGTTTTCTTCAAGAAAACAGACAGGCAGTTGCCAAGATAGGGGAGTTGATCGTTGTCACTTCGGCCTTAAACAACCAAGAGCTGTGGAACCTGCGAGCTGAATTCCCTCAAATCCGTTTTATTAACATCAAGGAGAATAAAGGTTTTGCATCTACAGTAAATATCGGTTTTCGCGTTTCATCCGGAAAATGGGTAGGGACGGTCAACGACGACGTCATCTTACTAGACGATTGGTTGGAAAAACTGACTGACTGCCCTAAGAAAAATGTAGGTTCTCTAAACCCTGTTATAAAAAATCCTAGCGGCAAAATTGAATCGGTCGGCGTCCAAATTCTGGCAAAAGGTAAAGCTTTACCGATAATAAATTACGACTTTAGTGACGATCCCACTTCCGCCGAAGCTACAGCGGGCAAGCGTGATCAAAGTCGTACAAGAACTTATCAAACTGTCAATGCTGCTAATGCGGCTGCGGTGGTCTACTCAAAAAAGGCGCTCAACGAAGTCGGACTGTTTGATGAAAATTTTGGCTCATATCTTGAGGATATTGATCTTTCGCTACGATTATCACGTGCCGGATATGAAAACATCGTCTCTTTAAAATCTAACGTCACTCATTTCGGTCAATCGTCTTCTAAAGGGATGGGTTGGAAAAAAAACTGGCTTGATTTTAAAAATTGGATTTTGGTCATCGGCAAAAACTGGGGAGTAAAAAAAATAATTATTAACTTTCCTTCTATCTTTTTTGAAAGATTACGCAATCTTTCCGGAGTTATCAAAACGATTTTCACCCATTGATAAAAAATTGTAGATTCTGTCACTCGTGATCCCTTCTCTCCTTCGAGGCTCGGCTATGAATACCGCCATCCGCTTCTCGGAGAGTCACCTCACTCGCGACACCTACAATTTTCTCCCCACCTGCTTGATCCAGTTAATATTGTAATATCGCGGGTTGGAAAAATCTTCCATTTTATTAAATTTAATTTGTTTCAGCATATTTTTGACCGATGTTTCAATGGAAATTTTAGGTCGCCATCGAAGAAGCTTTTCAACTTTAGTGTTGGAGATTCTATAACTTCTGTCTTTTTTTGGTGAATGATCAACAATAATTTTTATGGTTTTTTTTGTTTCTCTCTCGACGACGGCCTTTACTTTGTGAGCCACTTCAAGCACCCTATAATTATCATAAAATAAGTTAACAATCTGACCTGTTAGTTTTTTTTCCGGAATTTCAATAGCCTTAATATGTGCCGTTGCTACGTCTTCAACATCAACCAGAGGTCTCCACTGGACCCCACCACAAAAGACATATATTTTTCCTTTGTCTAGGGCGGTTTTTAACATGGTATTGACAACTAGATCGTAGCGCATCCTTGGCGAATAACCATAGACAGTCCCCTGGCGAAAAATAATTGGGGCAAAATTGGCATCGGCCATTTTTAAAAGCTCAGTTTCGGCCTTATATTTTGAGACTGAATAAGGAGCTTTTGGTTTAACAATTCCATCTTCTTTTTGAACTCTGGTTCTTTTTAAAATACCTCTGTTGTAGATTGAGGCTGACGAGGCAAAGGTAAATCTTTTGATGCCGAATTCCTTGCATAATTTCGCTAATCGAATCGTTCCTAAGGTGTTGATTTCAAAATTGGCTTTTGGGTCAAACTCGGCCATCGGATCATTAGAGAGTCCAGCTTGATGAATAACTGTATTAATATTAATTAAATCATTTTTTGAAATTTTCCTAATATCTTTTTTAGTGATTCCAATTTTATTTATGTATGGTTTAATTGAGACTTCGCCAAATAGTAAATTATCAAAGACTTTTACCTTATATCCACAATGAAGAAGTTTTTTTAATAAAACCGCGCCAATATATCCCGCTCCTCCTGTCAGAAGAATCTTTCCTTTCATCCTAAAAAGTATACAAAAACTTGATCAATTTAACAAACTTTATAAACTTGATAAACTTGACAAATTTGATAAACTTAATTTATCATGAAAGTCTTAGATGTAAAATCACTCGTCATTCCAGACATTAAGGTTATTTCCTATCATCATTTTGCCGATGATCGAGGGTTTTTTACCGAAACTTTCCGTGAGTCGGATTTAACAAAAGTCATTCCTAACTTTCAGATTAAACAGGTCAATGAAAGTTTTTCTAAAAAGGGAGTTTTGCGCGGGTTACATTTCCAATGGAATCCCTATATGGCTAAACTGATTCGGGCAATTAGTGGAAAAATTATTGACTTCTTTCTGGATATCCGTCTTGGTTCACCAACCTTTGGCAAAATTTCCGGTTACGAATTGAGCAGTCAACCAACGGCTGGTAAAAATGAATGGATCTTGATACCGGTTGGTTTCGCTCATGGTATTCTTATTCTTGAAGACTCAACAATTGAGTATCTCTGTACCAGCGAGTACAGTCCCGGCTGTGAAGCCGGTATTAGTCCACTTTCCCAAGATATCGACTGGTCAATTGCAGACAAAAATGTTAAGAAAAAGCTCGAAGAGCTTAAAAAGTCTCAACTGATCATTTCGGAAAAAGATAAAGAAGGACTTACTTTAAAACAGTGGCAGAAAGACGAAAGATCAAAGAACTTCCAATATTAATACGTAAACTTTTAAACTTCTATAATCTTCTAAATATTCTATTTTGTAGCGTATAGTCCATTGACAAATAAGCTTCATTAATATCAAATAATAAATAAATTAATTTTTAATCAATATTTAATAAATAAATAATATGATGCTATGATAAATCAGTTGTCCCGTAAAGTGGGATAATAAAGGGTAATTATTACCAGTTATTATCT
>Ga0210018_1000644_pt1 | contig 18000 bp, 22 predicted proteins | sample CryGeyCG2014_010_2_FD_183967 | JGI IMG/M metagenome (GOLD analysis project Ga0210018, IMG submission 183967) | Groundwater microbial communities from aquifer - Crystal Geyser CG09_land_8/20/14_0.10 (SPAdes) (version 2) | ecosystem: Environmental > Aquatic > Deep subsurface > Groundwater | place...
TATTTTCTCTTGACAAATTTTTTAAAAGTGTTATCATTAAGATAACACGGTGATTTACTCCGCTAAATCCCAAAGGGATTTAGGCGGGGCTCCGGCTATATGCTCGGAATAGAGATATAAATTAAATCTTTTAAAACTTAATAGGAGGTGATTTGAATGAAAGGAAAGAAATGGCGGTTTACGGTTCTGCCCGATGTACAACTGGGTAGAGAATTGTTCGCGATTAATTTCTACGATCCCTGGTGGTTAACTCTTTGGGGGATACCACAAAAGGAAGCAGTAGTTGGTGAGAAGATTGCTGAAAGGCTTAAAAAAGCCGTAGAGTGGATAAATAACCAAGAAGGTGTTCAATTCGTGGCGAGCATTGGAGACCTTACCGATTCAGGGACGTCAGAACAGTTTCGAGAAGCCAGAGAAATCCTGGATAAACTCACAAAACCCTTCATTCCAATGATGGGAAACCACGATGTTTGGCCATATCAAAGGAAGAAAGGTGAAAAGAAAGTTATCTGGGAGGCTGAGAGACCATTAACGGTGAGTGAGTTTGAAGCCCATTTCCGCGAGTGGAAAAATTCTCCTTGCTTCGAGAATTTCGAAGCCCAAGGCGGATGGCTTCAGAATTATGCCTTCACAGTGAAAGGAGTCCGGTTTGTGGTGGTTGACAACAACAATCGCAGAAAAGCACCTTTTGGTTTACCCGGTCAAACCGGATGGTCAAAACTTTATCCAAAGAGCAAAGAGTGGTTAACAAAGTGGGTACTTGACACTCAAAAAGAAGAAACGATGATTATTCTCTCTCACGCTACCATCAGTATGAGATTGTTGAAAAGACTAGCAAAAAAAATCGCTAAAGAGAGAAAAATAATCGATATTGCCGGCCATACCCATAAGAGGACAGAAAATAGGTGGCAGAATATAACAATTCTGACCACCAATGCCCTTTACCATGAACCCCTAATCTTCCTTGGGCAAGTATCTCAAGGAGGAATAAAATTCGAGTATCACAGAATTTAAAGGAGGAGGTTTAATTCAAGCAAACCCCTCCTTTTTTTACTTTCCAACCCCTATTAAACTTTTTTCATAAGCCCATCTTAATTTTTTATCTTTTTCATATTTCCTTCTTATCTCCCAAGCTTTTTCAGAATTATTTCCGGCTAAACTTATCAAAACTTCAGCTGGGGCAATCTTTTCTAATTCTTCTCTTAAATTCCAGGCTTTTTCCGATTCGAGGCCAAGTGTACTAATTACTACATCTCCGGGTTCATACCAGCCTGGAAACACTCTTTTTATTTTACCTCTGAGATTAAATAGTCGTTCTGATTTATGAAGACCGAATCTTTCTCTCAAAAGGGACCACCTACCTCCCCTTAATCTTTGGACTCTTTGGTCAAATCTAAGGTATTCTCTTATTTGCCAGGCTTTTTCTGATTCATCGCCAACCAGTCCCCGGCTTACTCCCCACCATAATTTTTGAATTTCTTTGCGTTTGTCTAACCACTCTCGAGATTTTTCTGAAGATATACCAGCTAAACTGGCGCAAACAGCTATTGGATCTTTTTTCTCTAATTTTTCTCTCTCTTTCCAAGCTTTTTCTGAATCATCGCCTATCCAATCTCTAAACTCTTTGGGAAGGGTTTCTTTTATTACCTCTTTTGTTATTTCTAATTTTCTTTCTTTTTCCTTCTCTGCCTCCTCTTTCTCTATTGATTCTTTTTCACTTCCACTAACCTTTTCAATCTCCTCTCGAATTCTTTCTAATTCTACTTCTTTAAATTCATCTTCTTTTTCTATTTTTTCCTCCAGTTTTTCTTTTACTTCCTCTGGTTTTTCTTCTAACCCCTCTTTTATTTTCTCTTTTTTCTCTATTGGTGGTATTGATGGTTTTTCAAATTTTTCAAATGGCATATTTTTAAGAATAAGTTTTTGACAATCTTTGATAAAGTTCGGACTCGACCAAGCCGCGGTCTCTGCCGTATTTCACTCGCGAATACTCTTTGATTAAACGGGCAACTTCAGGATTGCCCTTTGAAGGCGAGAAAGTAACAATGTTAAACGGCTTTGAGGTTTCGCCTTTAATTAAGAGACGCAAGCCAGCATTGTAATTGTCAAAATTAACCAAATCATTTTCATCAAAAATCGGCTCAAACTGGGTGACTAAATATTTAGCGTCATCAGGCCCAACCCGAAAAGCCAAAATTGAACCAACATTGCCAAAAATAGCTTTTTGAGTATCTTCATCAAGCTGACCAACGTATTGATGACCAAAAATCATTGCCAGACGATATTTTCTGGCTTCAGCCAAAACTGTGGTAATTGTTCTGGTGGTGACATTGTGAAACTCATCAATATAAAGATAAAAATCTCTTCTTTTTTCTTCGGGAAGGTCAGCCCGTGAAAGAGCGGAGATTAAAATCTTGCCAACAATAATCATCCCTAATAAATAACTATTAATATCACCTAATTTCCCCTTACAAAGATTAATAATTAAAATTTTGCCTTCATCCATAATTTCCCGCAAATTAAAGGCAGATTTTGGCTGGGAAATAATAGGTCTCATCAAGTCATTGGCAATAAAAACATTCATTTTGCTGGTGATATAAGGAACCATATTAGCCAGAGCTGCTTCGCCGCCGGCTTTTTCCGCTTCTAATTCCCAGAAATTTTTAACCACAATGTTCTGGCATTTAGAAAGTTTATATTTTCTAAAAGAAGTATCAGAAAGCACTCGCGGTACCTCAATTAAAGTATTGCCTGATTCCGGATCCTCCATTACCAACAAAAGCGAATTCCTCATATACTGCTCAAAAATAGGACCGCCAAAGCCCTGGGCCTTTAAAGCATAAAGTTTTTCAAAAATTTCTAGTAATTCATTAACCACAAAGGTTTTGGCTTCGGGATATTTTGGGTCGTACTCTAACATATTCAGACCCAATGGTCTTTCAAAGTCAGCGGGATTAAAATAAATTACATCTTCAATTCTTTCTGCTGGCACTAATTCTAAAACTCTTTCTGCCATATCGCCATGAGGGTCAATTAAAGTCACTCCTTCTCCGGCTTCCATATCTTGTTTAATCATTTCCTGCAATAAAACCGATTTACCGGTTCCGGTCTGGCCAACAATGTAAAAATGCCGCCTTCTGTCATCTTTTAAAATTGGAACAATTCTCTCTTCTCCCCGAAAAATATTTTTGCCAAGAATAATTCCTTCTTTTGGCAAATTAGGTGGCGGCGGTGCCTGTCTGGCTTTTAACCATTTAATAAAAGGAGTTAATAAAGCGGCAGAAGGAAAATGAAAAATACTAGCTATCTCCCCAGAAGAAAATAAAATAGTTTCTTTTTCATTAAAAATACGGAAAGAAAAGCGGTAAAAAAGCTTCTTTAGATTGCCACCGGAAAGTTTTCTAAATTTAATTTGATTGAGAATTGGAGAATTAAATTGGTCAAAAGAACTTTGAAGTTGATTTAAAATTTCTAAAGCCCGGGGGCCAGTTGGCCCTGAAGCCAAAATCCGCAAATTAGTATCAAAAAGGGGTTGAGCTGCTTTTTGAGAAATAGCTGAAATCTGAGTTTGTTGAAGAGGAGTGGGTTGAGTAGGGGGTTCAGGTTTTATTTCTTTTTTTGTTTCAGGAAAAATAACCTCTGATATTAAACCCTTTTCTTTTTTAATTCCCAAAATAGAGCTAATTATTTTCTCAGCCATTTTCTTTAATGATCTTTTGCTCGGCCGAATTAAAATCTGAAGAGCCGCTCCCTCTCCTTCCCGGGCTAATTTGGTAAAAACACTGGTAATAGTTGACAAAGGGTCAGTAGTAAATTCCTGATAAGGTTTTATGGAAAAAACCGGACTTTTAGCTAAATTGGCGATTGAACCTACTGCCTGACCTTCCGGATTAAAAATGTTGTAATCGGTTACTGGCTGGACCTGGGCTTTTGGCCAAAAACCTAAAATCTGCTTTTCCATCATTTGAGCCAGAGAGCGAGGACAGGCAACATAAAAATAAATTTCCTCGCCAATCCGATGGACAGCAATTTCAAAAACAAAGAAAGGATTGCCAAATAAAAGCCGTTTAATTGGATCTGCCTCTTTAATCCCTCCGGTCAAGGAAGAGAAAAACTGTTCGGCTGTTTTTAACTCATCTTCTAAAGAAATTTCTTTCTCCTTTTCAATTATTTGCGGTAAAGTAACTAAAAAGAGGGTCAAATTCATTCCACGAGCCAGAAACCCTCTTTTTTTTTCTTTTTTGGAAAAGGATTAAAAGAAAAATAAAAACACCGAAGAGAAGAAATAATGAAATACTCAAAATTAAAAACATATGATTTAAAATTACGATATTAAAACTTTAAAATCCCCTCTTTAATGAGCCTTTCGTAATAGCGGTCAACAAGGGTGTCATGAAATTCATCTAAAATTGCCGGATTATCAAGAGCGTTGGCAACCGAGATGGCTTCCAGTAATCCTTTTTCAAAAACCAAACTAACCAACGCACCCACTTGTTGACTCGATTCAAATTTGGCAATTTCCTCAGCCTCGTCCCGAGTGGCTGGCGGTGGAGCAAAAGAAGGCGTTTTTTGCAATTCTTGAAGATAACTTTTAATCTCCTGTTTGACCATTTTCTCTTTCTCTTCCGGCACTTTTTCTCTTTCTAATTGCGCTTCTAATTTCTCAATCCGTTCTCTTAATTCTAAAACTTCGGGTTGTTCTATTTTTGGACCCCCTTGATATTCCTTCATATTCTATAATTTTACCCCGTTAGAAATTTCCAGACAAGGGCATTTCTGTCTTTCCAATTATCCAAATTTCTAACGGGGTTTACCATTATTGCCAAAAATTTCTAAATCTGATAGATTAAGGGAAGCGAATATGCCAATTACTAAGTCAGCCAAAAAAGCTCTTCGCCAAAGTTTAAGAAGAAGGGTTCGAAATATTCAAAAAAAGAGGAAAATAAAAAACCTCTTAAAAGAGGTGAAAATTTTGGTTTCTCAAAAAAAACAGGAAGAAGCAAAGAAACTTTTACCCCAAATTTATAAAATTTTAGATAAAGCAGCCAAAACTGGTTTGATTAAAAAAAATACCGCTGCCAGAAAAAAATCCCGCATTGCCAAAGCAATCTTCAAATCTCAGTAATTAACAAATCTATCGCTGTTTCCGGCTCCATTTTGCCGGTTTTTATATTCAGGTCTGTCTCAAAAATTTTTTGGTAGATTTTTTTTAATTGCTGAAGGGTAAATCTTTGGGCCTGTTGATAACTTTTTTTAACTAGAAAAGGGTGGAGCTTGCTTTTATTGATAATTTTATAATAAGGTAGATTTTTTTCTATTAAGTCTTTAATTTCTAAAAGATTCCGAAATTGAAAATTAATCATTACTAAAAGATATAAGGGAGCATCGCCTTTTTCTAAGTGTTGATGGAGTAGAAATAAGGCTCGGCTTTTTTTCTTTTCTGATATGGCATCTATGGTTTTAAAAATATCGGTCTCAATTTTTGGCCTAACTAAAAGCTCTACATCTTCCCTCTTGATTTTTTGGCCATTTTTGTAATTAACCAATTTTTTAATTTCACTTTCCATCTGCCAAAGATTGCTGCCAACAAAATTGATGAGTTCATCAATCACTTTAAGGTCGATTTGTGCTTGATATTTTTCAAATTCTTTTTTAACCCAATTTTTCAATCTTTGACCTTCTAATAATTCAAATTCTTGAGATTCTGAGTTTTTTTTAAGAAATTTTAAAAAAGAGTTCTTTTTATCTATTTCTTTCTTTTCATAAATTAAAATGATATTGGCGGAATTAACAAATTTTTCTCCCTGTTTTAAAAATTCTTCCTGAAAATCTTTATTGGAAAAAATATCTTTTAAAACTACCAGTTTTTTCTCCCGGAACATTGAGATAGTTTCAACCTCGTTTTTAAAATCCTGGAAATTTAAATTTCCTGCCTCAAAATATCTCAAATTCAACCCACTTTTATGGATTTTTTTGTAATGTTCAATAATCTCATTTAATTTTTGCCTTGACCTATAAGTGTCAGGACCGTAGAGAAAGATTATCATAGTAAAAATTTCTTTTTAAATTTTATCCCAGAAGTCTTTTTCTTTTATTTGACCTAGTTCCAAAACCCCTTTTAGGGTACCTGGAGCTAATTCTTTATGGAGCGGAACTACAGTGGTGATTTCCCGATGATTTATTTGTTTCCTTAATTTTACATGACTTCCTTTCTGAGAAACAAAATAAAAACCGAATTCTCGGCATAAAATCTTAATAACTTGCTTTCCAGAAAGTGGTTTATACATGCCTTAATTCAAAGGTAGTTACTAAAGGAGCTTCTTTAGGAAAAATTTTTTTATTCTTTGGCTGATCCTCTAAATATAACTCAACTGCTTCTTTAAGATTTTTTTGAGCTTCTTCAATTGTTCTCCCTTGACTTACTACTCCTAACTCAATGCAACGAGCCACATACCATTTCCCTTCCCTATTAAGAATAATGGTAAATCGATAAGTCATATATTTTTATGATATTCGGAAAATAAATTAATGTCAAATGTTAGATTGGCACTTGGAGCAAAAATGGGCGCTTCGGCCGGCTAACTTTACTCGTTTTATTTTTGTGCCACAGCGAAAGCAAGGTTCTCCTTCCCGGCGATAGACTTTTCTTTCTTTGTCAAAATATCCTCTTTCTCCGGAAATTCTTCGAAAATCAGAAATAGATTCTCCGCCAAGCTTAATTGCTTTTGGTAAAATTTCTCTCATTGCTTGATAAATTTTCTTTAACTCTGATTCTCTGAGTTTTGAAACATCTTTAAATGGATGAACTTTTGCCTGCCACAAAATTTCATCAGAATAGATATTGCCAATTCCGGCAATAACTTCCTGGTTCATTAAAATCTGTTTTATTTTGCCTCTTTTATTTTTCAAACATTCTTTAAATTTCTCAAAAGTAAAATCTTTTTCCAATGGTTCAGGACCCAGGGAACTTAGCTCCTTTTCTAATTGACCGTTAGTTAAAAGCTCAACTTTAGCGAATTTTCTTAAATCAGAAAGGGCTAATTGCTGGGTGGTGGGTGGGTGGCGTCCATCATCAAGCCAAAACATCAAATGTAAAAATCTATTCATTGGATCTTCTGCCAGGGGTCCTTTAATTTCTGATTGCCATTGATTTTTTATTTTTTTCCATTTACCCAAAAGCAAGTGGCCGGTCAATTTCTGATGAATTAACAGATAATGAGTTGACAGGGGTCGGACCCCTGTAAGTTCAAAAAGAATATTTTTGCCTCTCCGCCAGATTTTTTCAATTTTTTTCCCTCTGATTTCTTTTTTGAATTGCTCAAAACTCTTGGGAAATTTAATCATTTTTGGAAAATCGGTCCAAGCATCTTGGATTTTGCTCCCTAAAATTTCTTTATTTAAATCGCGGATAATCGTTTCTACTTCTGGTAATTCTGGCATAACTCGATTCTTTTATTATATCACAAATTTATAAAAATTTATAAATAAAAGAGGGTGGGATTGCTCCCACCCTATGAGATGGTGTCGTGTCAGGACGCCTCAAGAGTATTCTCGTAACGGTGAATGAACAAGTTCTCCACCGCCCGCTTTGCCGCTCTCTGGACGGCCAGCGTCCTGCGCTCCTTCCGGGAAGGACCATATCGCCGGTACTCCTGGGAGTACCGTACGTGTCCGATTCCCTGCCGATCAAGACCGCTCATCCCTTTGAGCGACCTGAGGGTCAGGGTGACTTTTACCGCTGAATCAAGGTTCTGGATAAGTACCTCTGCCAGGAAATCAGCATCGTAGGCAGAGTAATCGCGCGCGACGCGCCTGTAATAGTTGCGATAAAAATCATTACCAGGAGGCACGACTTCAAATCCCCTCTGTCTTAGTCCTTGCTCTACAGAGAGGATGGTATCATACCTCCAACCTCGTGGACTTTCCCTTTCCGCATCTACCACAATTACTTTCGGCACCCTTACCTTTCCAGTATTTCCTCCGGCAGTTAACCATGCATAAGTTTCCATCCATTCTTTACGGATGGACTCCCTATACTCCCTTGCCTCTTTGGTCGCCTCGGCAAGGTTTTTCCGATCGGCAACATTGCCGATCAAACCACCAACAGCGCCTCCGAATAAGGCGCCACCCCAGGCTAATGCTTCGTTTCTAGCAATAACTCCAGGGGTCGCTCCTATTGCGGCTCCGAGAGCCGCTCCAGTGGTGCCCTGATTTGGCGCCGGGTAGGGACCGCTCTCCAGTTCGAGAGTGGGTTGAAGGGTGGCGCAGCCAGTGGTCAATACCAATGCCACCACTAGAGCAGTAATCAATCTTTTCATAACTTCCTCCTTTCTCCTCGCCAAAGCGGGGAATAAATGGTTTTTTTTGACAAAGAGCCAGAAAAATAGATAAATTTTTATCTACTTTTCTCACCCTTCCTACACCCTTATTATACACCCTCTCTCTAAATCTGTCAAGAGGCTAAAGGCAAAAAAGGGACGTGTACTTTTTAGCTGAAACTTGTTAATTAAATTCTTAAAAAATTACACGTCCCTTTTCCTTTTCTTATTTGAGGGCGTTTTTGATTTTCTCAATAATTTCGCCAGGAGTAAAATGGGCTTTAATTAGATAATCAACCGCTCCTAATTTCAATCCTCGTTCCACATCCTCTTTTTGACCGAGATTGGAAAGAATAATCACCGGAATTTGAGCCAAGGCCAGGTCTTCTTTCATTTTAGATAAAACCTCAAAACCATCAATTCCTGGTAAAATAAGGTCAAGCAAAACCAAATCTGGCTTCTCTTCTTTAATCTTCTTTATCCCTTCTTCTCCGTCAATTGCTTCGGAAATCTCATATCCCTCTTTGATGAGTTTTTGAGTAATTAATTCCCGAAGAAATTTATCATCCTCAACTATTAGAATTGTCTTTGCCATATTTTTATTTCCCTATTTGCTTTACTACTTTATCTACTACTTCCTGGGGATCAAATTCGGTTTTAATCAGCCAATCTTTGGCTCCCAATTTTTGAGCCCGGTCTAACTCCACCGGCTGACCAGAATTGGAAATGACAATTACCGGAATATCTTTTATTCCTTCATCTTTGGCCATTTCCTCCATCACTTCAAGACCTCCCATCTTTGGCATGATAATATCAAGTAAAATGAGGTCTGGCTTTATCTCTTTCATTGTTTTTAATCCTTCCTCTCCATCTCTGGCAACCGAAATCTCATAACCTTCTTGAGTTAATTTTCTCTGAAGGAGACCAATCATAATCTCCTCGTCTTCTACTAATAAAATTTTCTTCATTTTTGTAGAAGCAGATTTACGCCGATATCTACGCTGATTTACGCCGATTATTCTTTCAGCGTTTATCGGCGTTGCTATCTGCGTTATTCTGCTTCTATATCTATTTTATAACTTTTTTAAAAATTCTGCAAATTATTTTTCCACAGGCAAGGTAAAGTAAAAAGTCGACCCCTTTCCTTCTTTAGATTCAAACCAGATCTTTCCGCCGTGGGCCTCAATAATGTTTTTGGTAATAAAAAGACCGAGTCCAGTCCCTTCGGTTTCCATTCTTAAAACATTAGCTCCTCGAAAAAACTTGGTAAAGACTCTCTCTTGCTGATCTTTAGGAATTCCTACCCCAGTATCTTTAACTGAACACTCTATTTCTTTTTTACCAGATTTTAAGGAAATTGTCACCTGGCCACCAGAAGGAGTGTATCTGATGGCATTATCAAAAAGATTCTGAATAGCCAATCTTATCTTTTCAACATCCACCGTAACTTGGGGCAATTTCTTTTCTGGTTTTTTAAATTCCAATTTAAGTTTTTTTCTTTTAATTTCATCTTTATAAGAGTTTATCACAAATTGGACAACTGATTCAAGATTAGTGAGAATGGGTTTATAAAGATATCTTCCCTCCTCAATTCTAGCTACATCCAAAAGGTCATTAATTAAAGTAATCATTCTTTCGTTTGAGCTGTAAGTTTTTTCCATAAAATCTCTTTGTTCTTCAGTTATTGGTCCAAAATCTCCATCTAACACCATTCTCAAGGTCCATTTAATTGCTGAAAGGGGAGTTCTTAACTGGTGAGCAGCTATAGAAACAAATTCAGTCTTCATTTTTTCAATTATTTTTTCTCGAGTGATGTCGTGCAAAATAACCAGAGTTCCCAACTTTTCCTTCTCGCTCATCACCGGAACCGTAGATACCTCTAAAGTTAACTTTTCTGTAATTAGTAATTCTTTTCTAAAAACTCCCTTTATTTCTTTTCCTACTAGAGCCACCAGCGGTTCAAGGGTTGGAAAAGTGCTTAATTCTAAAATTGGTCTGCCAATTATATCTTTTCCTTTAACATCAAAAAATTCTTCAGCCTGAGAATTAACTAAAGAAAGCTTATTTTCTGGATCAAATACTAAAAGTCCATCAGCAAAATTAGTAATAATTGCCAAAGTTTTATCTCTCTCTTCCTCTGCCTTTCCTCGAGCTTCCTGAACATCTTCTAATATATTCATTAAGGCAGTCCTTGATTCTTCTAATTCTTTGGTTCTTTCTTTAACCTTTTCTTCCAGGCCTTCTTGAAGTTTTTTAATTGCGGTAATATTGGAAAGAGCTACAAAATAGCCAATCAAATTTCCTTCTCTATCTTTTCTAATTGAAAAAGAGGCGCTGACTGGAATTTTTTCTTTTTTCTTGGAAATTAAGGTCAACTCTTTAGCCGCTTTTCCTTTTTTTTGAATCTCTTTGAATAATTGGCCTACTTCTTCCTTCTCTTGAAAGATTATCTGAATAGGTTCACCAACTATTTCTATAGATTTGTACTCGCTTAAAGTTTCAAAGGCCTTATTAATGTTAATAATTATTTCTATAGGATTCACCGTGCAAACTGCTAAAGGTAAAAATGCAGAAAATTCCTCAATATACATCTCCAAATCTTCCAAATCCTCTTCGGTCCTTTTGGGCTTTTCTTTAATCGATTTCTCCTTAACCATAATTATATCCATCTAATTATAAATTCATGATAAGGATCGCCTTTAAACATACATTTGGTTTCTTCGATGGTGATTTTTTCGCTTTTGATTACATATTGGGCAATTCTCAAAAAATACCCGGAATGAAAAATACAAGCAATTGGATGAAATTTATACCCTTTCTCTCGAACTATTAAATATTTTTCTTTTTCATTAAATTCGCCAGTTTCTAATTCTCCAAAATCGTAATGTTTTCGCCAATATTTGGGACTTTCTTGAAAGGATCTCCGAGGAGATAAAAAATACTTCAGGAGCAGTTTAACAACAAAAGAGTATTTCGGGGCAGAATTTCCCATATCAAAAATATCAGATTTACTCCAGTTAAAAATCTCTTTGGCCACAAGAAGAACTAAAACTCCTAATCCTTCTGGATACCATTTTAACGGCCTGACCTCTTTAAATTTAAGAGGGTATCCCAATTCTTTTAGTTTTTCTTCAACCCTCCTCAGACCTTCATCTCCTTTCTTGTAAAGGATATATTCGGCGTGAGTTTGTAAAGTCACTCCCCTGGCGTTCCCTTTAATTTTCATTAATCTATTTGCTTCCTCTTTTAAAGAAAATTCTTTGACCATAATGATTATTTCCCTTTGTATTTTTCTAATTCTTCTTTTAATTTTTTAATTTCTTCTTTTAGGCCCACCATTTTTAGCTCCCGGCCGACTGTTAGTCTATGAAATCTCTCAAGTTCATTGATTCTTTTTTGTAATTCTTTTGTCCTTTCTTTGATTTTTTCCTCAAGACCTTTTTGAAATTTTTTCAGTTCGCTAATGTCGGTAATCCCGACAAAATAGCCAATAAAATTTCCTTCTTTATCTTTTCTTATAGAGGAAGAGACACTTACTGGAATTTCCTTTCCCCCCTTCAAAATCAAGGTCAATTCTCTCCCTCGAATAAATTCTTTTTTTAAAATTTCATCCGCCATTTTTTCAACTTCTTTTTTTTCTAAAAAAACAGTTATCAGCGGCTTTCCTACTATCTCAATGGACTTGTAACCGGTTAGGTCTTCAAAGGCTTTATTGATGTTAATAATTATTCCTACTAAACTCACAGTGCAAACTGCTAGCGGCAAAAAGGTAGAAAACTCTTCAATATATATCTCCAAATCTTCCAAATCCTCTTTAGTCTTTTGAAGTTCTTCTAATAATTTTTTCTTTTCTTTTGGCCAATTTATTCTCTGAAGCAAGTTTTTAGTTTTTCTTTTTTTATTTTTCATCTTTCTTTCTTACTCCCATTTTACTATGAATTCATGGAAAGAATCGCCTTTGTAAATACATTTTGTTTCTTCAATCGTGATTTTTCCACTTTTGATAACGTATTCAGCTATTCTCAAGAAAAAACCCTCATAATAACGGCACATTTCAGAATGAAATTTATAATCTTTGAACCGAATAATAATATATTTTTCCTTCTCGTTAAATTGAGAGGTTTCCAGGGTTCCCACATCAACGAATTTCCGCCAGATTTTCGGAACTTCTTTCAAAAAAAGAGGTAAAGGTAGAAATTTTATAAAAACCCTTACCCCAAAGGAAAAAACCGGCGAATTGTAGCCAAATTCAAATAAATCTTTCCAATTAAATATTTCTTTAGCCACAATTATTGCCAAAACAGTCAGGGCCTCTGAATACCAATGGGCCGGTTTAATTTCATCAAAATATAAGGGATAACCCAGCTCAGTCATTTTTTTCTCTAATTTTTTCACTCCTTCTCTGCCATATTTTGCCTCAATATACTTTTTCAAGGTCAACAATTCACTTCCTTTAGTCTTTCCTTTAATTTTCATTAATTTATCTGCTTCTTCTTTCTCCATAAAATATTTTAAGCCTTTTTATATTTCTCCAATTCCTTTTTTAATTTTTTTATTTCTTCTTTTAGCTCCACCATTTTTAGCTCCCGACCAACAGTTAATCTATGGAATTTCTCTAACTCCTCTATCCTTTCTCGAAGCTCTTTGGTTCTCTCAGCGATAATCTCCTCTCTTCTTTCAGCTAGTTCTTTCAATTCTCTGGTTCTGGCTGCAACTTTTATTTCTAAGACAGTTTTAGATTCTTCCAAAGCAGCCTGGGATTCTCCTAAGCTTTTTGCCATTCGATTGAAAGATTCTGCCAACTCTTCAATCTCATCACCAGTTTTTACCTTAATCCGATAATCTAAATTTCCTTTTCCAATAATCTCTACTCCTTTCCGAAGTGTCTGGAGGGGATTAGTTATTCCTTTTGCTAAATAAAAAGAAAGGGGGATAACAATGATAATTGCCAGAGTAAAAAAAACAAAACCAGTAAAGAGTATTCTTCTTTGAACCTCAGTAACTGCTTTTAAAGAGACTCCCATATAAAGACTCCAGGGCTTTTTCCCAACTTCAATTTCCAAGGGATGGATAATTAATTTTATTTTTTGATTATGATAAATACTATCTTTAGCGATAATTTCTCTTGTACCCAGAGAAGGGTCGGTGATTACTTTACCTTGCATTTCCGGGTCATCAGCCAGAAAAATTTCTCCGGTAGGTTTTACTATCCACAAAAAAAGAATTTCCTCTGAGTCACTAATTTTCTTCAATGTCTCAAACGGCCATTTAAAATCTAAATATCCAGCTTCAATACTTTTTGCAGCAGTTTCAGCCAAGGTCTTGTTTCCTTTAATAATTAATCTTTCCATGGAACTTGTCTGCCCTATTGTGGTAATAACCAAAATAATTACTTCAGCGATAAGCGATATTAATATCATCAATCTAAAAACTTTTCCAAAAAATCCTTTGATGAATTTGGGCATAATCAAAATACCTTAGTATTCTTTTAACTGAAACTAAGTAATTTCTTTATTCCAAAATTTCCTGAGAATTCTGGATCTAACAGGGTAAACTATTTGAAAATAGCCAGCGAATTAACAAGGTTCGCATGGCGATTGCCAACCCCCGGCATAAATATCTGCTCTCCTAAGGTGAATCCACCAACAAACGGAATATCACCAATTTCATCCCGGAGTAAAGAAGGAACTTTGGCTCGTTCTCCTTCAGGAATAGCTAATAATGTTCCGGCACAGAAAGTGTAAAAAGCGAAAAGTCCCTCCCCTGAAGAAATATTTTCACTACGCATGGCTAATCGGGCAGTACTTTGAGCTCGGTTGACTAACCATTCCCAATTCCCGTGCAAAAGCATAATCTCGTCTCCGGTTTCTATGTCAGTGAACATAGTGATAGATTTCTCTGGTAAATTAATTATTCCGGGATGACTAACGCAAAGATAGGTTTGTTCTTTTTCTCCTTTAACAATCTTGGCTATGGGATAAAAGGTGGCTTCCGCTAAAATCATCCCTCCTTCAGCAAGTTCTTTGGCAAAATGGTTGCCGGCCCATTCATTGTAAACCTCAGCTGCTGGCCTTTCATCAATCTCATACAAAGTCCTTCCTTCAGCTCTAGTGACAATACCTTGTTTTACAGTTTTCATATAACCGAACTCGTGGGCTTGACCGATTTTTAAGTCAGTGTAAACAGCACCCAAGACCACTCCATTAACAGAAACATTATCATTGGCAATATTTGACCACTTTCCTTGAAGGGTTTCATCTCCAGCGCTCCCTCCAATTATTGGAATATCGGTTCCAATTATATCTTCAATTCCAAGTAAAATTCCTTCTTCTTGACCTGGAGTAGCAGTAATATAGATAAATCTAGGATTTCCTTCTTTTCCAGAATTGGCCATAGCTTCTTGGATTGCTTTTCTTCCAGCTTCTCTTGGAGTCATTTCGTCCAAGCTAGCTCCACCAACTCCAATAGTTACCTTATCAGAAGCAATACCCATTATAGCTAAAGAGCCGACTGGACCTAAATGATAACCGTCCGGACTCATTACCGCTACGGCTGAGGAATTCCCCTGAATTTGAACATTTGGTCCTAAAAGTTCCCTTAAGATATCCTTAATTTCTGTTGGATTGTAAGCAATAGTGTACCACAAAAGCACATAATTTGGATTCTTTTCTTCTAACTTCTCTTTCATCATCGCAACTGCTTCTTCGGTCGCCTCCCTTGCTGTGTCTTTGACACTCCATCCATAACCTACATCTTCTGTTTTTACAGGTTTCTCGACAGGGGGAAGAACTTCAAGCGGCTTTTTTTCCTTAGGTAACAAAACTATCAACCCAACAACAACTACAATCACTACTATTAAACCAATAAGAATTTTTTTGTTCATATTTTAAACTTGATAAAATTTGTTAGGCAGATCGACCTTTAGAATATTCCTACCTTTTTTAAATTCTAACATTTTAAAAAATCGTTACAAAATCTCCAACAATTCCTGGTGGATGTCAGTTCCATTGGTGGCTAAAAAAATAGTCTTTCTCTCGTCTGTTTCTTTTTCTCCTTTAAAATCGGTAATCAATCCTCCGGCCTCTCTTAGAATTAATTTCCCGGCCGCAAAATCATAAATTTCATTTCCGTTATTTATCATCGCCTCAATCTTTCCCGTAGCCAGGCGGCATAAATCAAGCGCCGGGGACATATTTATCATTACCCTTTTTACTTTCTTTTTCTCTAATTTCTCAAGAAGTTCCCTGAAATATTTTTCTAAATAATGGCCGTAGTCACAATCATAACCAATGATTGCTTTTTTAATGTCTTTTTCCTTGTTAACCTTGATTTTTTTATTGTTCAAAAAAGAGCCCTGACCGGCTTTGGCAAAATAAATCTGGTCCAAGATAGGATTTTCTACTACCCCGGCTACTATTTTATTTTGTCTTAATAGTCCGATACTGACTGAAAAATTGGCAATGCCTAAAATAAAATTATTCGTTCCGTCTAAAGGATCTACTATGAAAGTATATTCTGATTTTTTGTCTATTAGTCCTTTTTCCTCAGTTAAGATATTAAATTCAGGAAAATTTTTTTTCAGTGTTTCTAATATTTTTTCTTCCGATTTTAAATCAGCTGTTGTTTGGATATTAACTGGCAAAGATTTTTCTTTTATTTTTAAGGTTTGACCAAAATACTTTTTTAAAATTTTACTTCCTTCCTCAGCAGCTGTTATTATTTTTTTTATATCTATCTTCATCTTTTCTCATCATAACACGAATTCTATGAAAATTAAAAAGGGGAGATTAACTTTTAATTTTTCTCCCCTATTAGGTCGCCATTGAATTTGGTTGTTTGTTATAGAATTTGCTTTACGACAATGACCGGGTCAGCTGGCGGAGCTCCTATTACTTTCTCTTCAATCTCTTTGACAACCTCTATATTTGGTGCTTCCCAGATACAGACCCCCATACCATTGTCATCCACATACGTGGAAAAATGAACACCTGGGTAACCCTTGAGAACCTCATCAAACTTCGCCCTGAGGTCCTTAAGTTCTTGTTCGCTGAGCTTAGGAACCCTGCCCTCTTCTGTGTAGTGGAACACCAATATCTTTGCCATTTTACCCTCCTTTTTTGTTAAATGGCGACCCTATTTTATCTTACTACAATCTTTATATTCTTGTCAAATGGCAAGTTTATTTTATCTTACCACAATTCCAAATTCTTTTTAACCGATTCTTGTCTTTTAAGTTCTGGTAATCTTTTAATTAGAGTTTGGAATTCATAATTTTTTAAAATTCCAATGATTTTTTTCTGATTATATTTTCCCCATTGGCATTTTTTTAAATTGAAATCGATTGGAACATTTGTTTTTATCTCAGCCAGCTCCTTACTAAAAAAAGCTTGCTCTTTTTGTAAAAGCAAGCTTTCTTTTAATTTTGGCTTTAGCTTTTCTAAATTTTGATAAAGATTCTCCAAACTTCCGAACTCTTTAATCAGCTCGACGGCGGTTTTTTCTCCAATTCCGGGAACTCCGGGTATATTATCAGAGGGATCTCCTTTGAGGGCTTTAAAGTCGAGAAGTTGCTCGGGCATCAGCCCTCCATATTTTTCTTTAACTAAATCTTCATCATAAAGAATGATATCTTTCACTCCTTTTCTTAAAGAATAAATTTTTGTTTTTGGATTAATTAATTGGAGGACATCCAAATCACCGCTTAAAATAATTGTTTCAACCTCAGGTATTATTTGCCTTTTGGGGGCTAAATGGGCAATTGTCCCGATAATATCATCTGCCTCAAAACCCTCTTTTTCAAAAATTGGGACATTAAAAGCTTTTAAAACTTCTTTGACTTTAGGAATTTGTTGATAGAGTTCTTCTGGCGCTGGCGGTCTTTTGGCTTTATATTCTTTATATTTTTTGTGCCGAAAAGTTGGGGCAGGGAAATCGAAAGTAGCTGCTATGAAATCTGGTTGAAATTCTCGAATGGCTTTAAAAAAAACTAATAAAAATCCGTAAACCGCATTAACTAATTCTTCTTTTTTGGTGGTCAAAGGCGGCAGGGCGTGATAAGCCCGATGGATAATCGAATTAGAATCAATAATAATTAGCTTCTTCTTTTCATTAACCATATTTTCCGACTATTTTTATTAACGAATTTAAATTTTAGAATTAAGGAGTTTTTGGGTAAAATTTTTTTAATTTTATCGGCCCATTCAACAACCACGATATTCTGAGGGTTAGAAATAATTTCTTTAAATCCTAAGTCTAAAATTTCTTTTGGTTTTTTAATTCGATAACAATCGATATGGTAAAAAGTTTTTATAGAGGTTGCAGAGGTCAAACCTCCGCAAGGTAGAGGTTTGACTTCTATTTTTCGCATAATGATAAAGGTGGGGCTTAATATCTTTTGTTTTATTCCTAATCCTCTAGCAAACCCTTGTAAAAAAGTTGTTTTTCCGCCTCCAAGACCTCCTTCTAATCCTAAAATTTGAGCTATTTTTTTAGGTTTGGTTTTTAGAATTTCTCTTGCTAAAGTTTCTCCTAATTTTTTGGTTTGGGAAGGACTAGCGGTTAGATATTGCTTTTTCATTTGACTTTTTAAAAAAGTTGAGATAAATTCAAGTAATCAGACAACTTAATTTAATTTTAACTCTTTATGCCTGAAGTTTCAAAAAAAATTACTGGCGAGGTGGTA
>Ga0210018_1000645_pt1 | contig 17988 bp, 17 predicted proteins | sample CryGeyCG2014_010_2_FD_183967 | JGI IMG/M metagenome (GOLD analysis project Ga0210018, IMG submission 183967) | Groundwater microbial communities from aquifer - Crystal Geyser CG09_land_8/20/14_0.10 (SPAdes) (version 2) | ecosystem: Environmental > Aquatic > Deep subsurface > Groundwater | place...
GGGCATGTTGTTTATCAAGTTAATTAATAATTTCTTATTAATCATTTTACTTGATAACAACTGCCCTTTTAAGTTATCTCGATGTTGCAGTTCGGAGTAGAATGTACCTAAGAATCATTGACAACTAAAATTTACACTATTACAATTAGCGGTCTTACCAGCATATCCATTAGAATCTATACAATATCCTCCCCCTGTTGGCAAAGAAGACTGAAGACAGTAATTTTCGTAATTTGAATAGCAGGTGAGATTTTGATTACCGTTGTATTTTTTAATTTCGCCATCTATTATAGCAAGATTTGGAGAGTCGGGATTACCAATATTCAGAGCGCCTCCTGAGCAAAAAACAATATAAGAATTGGTGTCGTTTTTAATTAGGGTAGCCTCTATTCTTAACTCACTGAAATAGGCCATGATTGCCGTGTCCCTGCCTTTTTCTCGCGCATTTAATGAGACGATAGATATGATACTCGCTAAAAGTCCAATAATAGCTATTACTACTAAAAGTTCAATTAAGGTAAAACTGTTTCCACTAAATGAATTAGGATATTTTTGGAAAAAACGCATAATGGAATTTATTTTAAAATTTTAGTTGGACCGAAAGAAACTATATGAAATAGTGCCAAAAATGCGGCTGGTGGTAAATATTTTTTTTGAATAATCTTAAATTTATTATAACACAAATATTTTTCTATTTCAGCAGCCGTATAAAAGTGAGGGCTAGAACAAGGCCCCTTTTTTGAAGATATGGTTCCTTTTATCAAAAATCTCCCGATTTTATAAAAAAGATTCTCGGTTGGTAATGAAACTACTAATAAGCCCTGAGGTCTTAGAATTCTTTTAATTTTTTCGACGGGCTCTTTGAGAATTTCAAAATGCTCTAGCACATCTAAACAAAAAACTATGTCAAAAAAATTATCAGGAAATCCGCTATCTCTAATATCAGCAATTTTAATTTCTGACCTTAAAAATTTTCTTAATCCTAAAATGTTCGGTTCAATATCTATTCCAAACGTTCTGATATTTTTGAATTTTTTTTCTAAGAGTTGAAGTAAAAGTCCTTCGCCACAGCCCAAATCAATCACATTTAAATTTTTATTCGAATTAAGTTTTGATTTTGCCAATTCAATCGCTAATTCTAAACGCTTGAAAAATAAATTTCTTAAAAATACATTTTTAGAATGATATTCAGGAACAATTTTCTCTAATTTTCTTAAATGATTCATTTAAATTTATATTTAATTAGGGCGCAAACCGCTCTGAGACCGTCAATCCATTTTAATTTTTTCCCTTCTTTATCGGTGCGAGGATTATAGAAAATGGGGACCTCATAGATTTTGATTCCTCGCTTAGCAATTTTTGCCGTAACTTCAGGGCAGAAATCAAATCCTTTATTCTCCAAATTTAAACCTTTTAATATCTCTTTTTTAAAAACTTTATAACCGGTCGCTTCATCGGTAATATTTAGTCCATACAACAAATTAACTAAAAAAGTCAAAAATCTTCCGCCCAGATAAAAAAGCAACTTTCCTCTTTTATTCTTGCCCAAAATTCGGGAGCCGTAAACTACTGAAAAATTATTTTCTAAAAGAGGTTTCAGTAAAATTGGATAATCGTTAGGATCGTATTCCAAATCAGCGTCTTGAATAAGAACAAAATCCCCAGTTGAGGATGAAAGCCCAGTTTTAATTGCTGCACCTTTTCCTTGGTTTTTAGGATGTCTAATTAAAATAAAGTCAAATTTTTCTTTTAATCGTCTTAATATTTCTTCAGTGCCATCAAAAGATCCGTCATCTACTGCAATAATCTCTTTTTCAATCGGCAAAGAAACATTCTCGATCTTTTCAATTATTTCTTTAATAGTGTTTTTTTCATTGAAGGCAGGAACAATAATAGAAATTTTCATTTTATTAAATATCTTTTATTTCAATGGTTTTACCTTCTAAAACCTCTTCTTCAGAAACATTAATTTCAATCTCTTTAGCGCCAATTTTTAATTTGTAAGGTTTAGCAAAAACTGCGAATTGAGTTTGATTTGGTAATCTTCCCCCCTCTCCAAAAGTAGAATAAGGAACAATAAATTCAAAATGACCGTCCTTTGTTGTAATATTTTTTTGATAAACAAAATTTCTACCTTGGTTAGTATTAATTTCAGTGGAAAGGAAAACTTCAGTTTCCGGTTCAGTTTGACCAGTAATCTTTGCTCCTTTTATGAATTCAAAAAGTTTCACGGCTTTGATTTCGTCCTCGGGGTGTAGGGAGGAAAATAAAACAGTCTGTTGAGATTCAAAAATTAAACGAAAATGATCAAGTGGTTTAATGTAAAATTCTATTTTTTGGCCGTTCACCTCTCTTTCGGTTTTTGTCCCTCTGCCATCTAAAACATGTAATCTCACAGCCATTGAATTATCAAATTTACTTGGAGCAGTGTTCGATTCACTTTCTAAATAACCCTCTAAATTTTCTTGAACCCATTTCACTTTTGTGCGAAAAAGCCCTTCAGGATTTATCATTTCAGAACTGGTAATGATATATCTTGTTTTTAACTTTTCTAAATAATTGAGAGTTTTTTCTTCATCGGTTTCAAGAAAGAAAATTCCTTCTCCGAGTTCTAGAACCTCTTCTCCTTTCTTTTGACCAATGCCTTGATGAAAAGGGTTGGAATTTGGAATTCGATGAGCATAATAGGTTATCATATGGCCAATTCCCCATTCTCCCAAAACTCCGTAAGCTTTTTTGGGATAAGAGTAGGAGCTGATCTCTCCTGTTTCTTTATTTATTCCTGGTTCTTTATATAAACTATAGTAATCGATATCGGGGTCAGGGGTATTTTCTCTTAACCATTTCATAGCTTCATAGAAATCGTCTCTTCGAATATCGGGACCTTCTTTTGCAGTTAGCAGGGCTTGTTGAAAAATAGAGGGGAGATTTCTAGGAAAAGGTTCACCGATATTAAATGGGTAAGGAAAAACTAAAAAGAAAATGGAATTAAAAATAATCAAAAGAGAACCGACTAAAAGATATAATCTTGTAGAAGATTTTTTGGGAAAATCTTGAGCGACTTTTAAATTCTGCCAACCAAATTCAAGACCTTTAATGATTAAAAATCCAGACAAAAGAGAAATATTGACTGATAAATAATAACCAAATCTTTTCTGACCAAATAAGGGAATAATACCGGTAATTAATATTATAATTACGGTCCAAATTAAAATTAAAAGATATTCTGGTTTTCTCTTTGAAATAAATTCATAAAAAATAACAATCAAGGCGATAAGAGAAAGATAAAAAAGTGAAGAAAACCAACCGTTGGCCTCTTGAAGAGTTAATGGCCTCATTTCATTTGTTAATTCCCTAGCAAATTTATAAGGTGAAAGGGATGTATTAATTGCTCGGAGGGTTTCGAATAGTTCTTTAAAGATAAACGGTGAGACAAATTTCAATAAAATTAAAAATAAAATTACTGTAAAACCAAAAAGAATAGGGAGAAGCCAAGGTTTTATTTTCTTTTTTTTCAAAATCTTATCAAGTATGCCTATTATAACAAAAACAAAAATACCGATTAAAAAAGAGGTCAGGTGTTTTATATTGTAGATCTGAGAGTGGAATAAATCGGGATGATCAAAAAATGGGGAAATCATCAACAAAGGGATAAAAAAAATGACAATACCCATAAGCAAAATCCAAGAAGGAGAATTCCCTTTAATATATTCATAAAAATAATAAAGGATTATAAATAGGAAAAAAATAAAAAGAAATAATAAGGCACCATTCCAAACTAAAAAATAAAGACCCAAAGAAACACCAGTTAAAAAAGTAAATAGCCAAAACTTCTTATTTTCTTTTAACTCCCTCCTCAAACCACTAACTTCTCTCTTTCTTGTTTTGAATGAGAGAAATAAAAACATTATCGCCAAAGTAGAAAAGAGGGCTTCGGCTACATGATGATCGGTTGAACCGAGTAAAGAACGATATAAATAAGGTGGGGAAATGGCAATTAAAAAAGAAGAAAGTAAAGCTACTTTTTTGTTCCAAATCGTTTTAGCAATAAAAAACACCGGGAAAACAATTAAACTCCCCAAAACTGCAGGATAGAAAGGAGAAATTTTGTTTATTATTTCTAAAGTTGGTTTGCCAAAACTGGCTAACCAAATAATGCCAGCTAATAATTGATCATATAATGGGGCAAAACGATGATAAGTACCGTAAGGAAAATAGGTATAAGGATCAAAATAAATACGCCGAGGAAAATGGTCTCCTAAAAGTTCGTTTTCAATCAATCTCATATGGTAAATTCCATCGTCAGCTGAATATTTTACTGGATTAGAAAAAACTTTACTATAGGGAAAATAAATTCTTAAAAAAAGGGCTAAGAAAAATATTAAAAAAAGTAAGAAAATAACAATTTTCTTTTTCATAGTTTTTCGAAATATTAATAAATTATAACTTATTTTCAATCAAGAGCAAAATTAAACCCGCTTTCAGCGGGTTTAATTCAAAATTAAATCAAAATCTTTTGACTAATTGCAAGAAAATTTCTCAAAAGACAGAAAATCTTTTTCTCTTATTAATCGCAAGTGGTAGTTGCGACAGCTGCACAATTAGTTGTGGCGGTAATTTTCTTTGAGAATCCCACGCTATCTGCACACCAAAATTCGCTGGTATTCGTAACTAAATTAGAAGAAGCACAATAGGCGCTGTTATCAGATTTTACAGTTATAACGAAGGAGGAGCTATTTCCTGTCTGACCTTCGATATCATTTTCCAGAGTTATAACTTGAGCATTTAATCCTAATGCATTATAGCTATAATTATTGTCGTCATAATAAATCTCCGATACGGCACGTAATTGTCCTAAATCTGCCTGGATTCTGGCATCTCTGGCTTTATTTCTTGCTCCACCCAACGAAACTAAAACAATTGAGGCTAAAATTCCAATGATGGCAATAACGACCAGCAATTCAATTAAAGTAAAACCTTTCTTTGAAGTCATAGTTATTTAATTATTAATTATGTATTATTAATTTTTAATTTTTTATTAATTGCTCGACCTTTTGTTTTTAACTCTAACCCCTTGATGGGATTATATTCTATTATATCAAATCTCTTTGGCAAGTAAAACTGTGGAAAACCCCGCCTCGGCGGGAACTTAGAATGCCCCTAAAGCTACTTGGTAAATGGGTAACAGAACTGCTGCGACCAAAAGAGCAACTACTCCTCCCAAAAAGATAATTAGAAGGGGTTCCAAAAAACTGACAAAATTGTCCAGGGTTCTTTCAACATCCCGGCGATAAAAACCAACAATATTCATTAAGGCCGGACTGACCTGACCGGCTTTTTCTCCAACCAGGGTCATTTGGGTAAATAAGGGAGGAATTACTTCTGGATATCTTTCCAAAATGGCGGAAATCGGTTCTCCCCTTCTCACTCCGTCCCTGGTTTCTAAAATGATGCTTTTGTAAACCGAATTTCCAACAATATCAGCTGTAATTTCCAGAGCTCTGGTAATAGGAAGACCACCGGAAATCAAAGTGGCTAAGTTTTCAGCGAAACGGGTTAAATAAAGTTTTTGCAAAAAACCGCTTAAAATGGGAATTTTTAAAGAAATTCGATCAACCGTTTTTTTACCGCTTTCAGTTTTTAAATAACGATAAAGGGCAAAAATGAAAATGGCAATTGCCAAGACAAAAAAGATGGATCTTTTCCTCAAAAAATCAGAAAAACTCAGGACAGCTTTGGTAAGAAAAGGGGTTTCAACTCCCATTTCTGTTATCATTTCCCCCAATTTGGGAATAACGAAAATAGCCATAACGACAATAACTACTACCACAACAAGCAAAACCATAGCCGGATAAATCATTGCCCCGGTCACTTTGGAACGGAAATCGCTATCCCTTTCCATATGATCAGCCAGATATTCTAAAACTTCAGAAAGTTCTCCTGAAACCTCACCTGATTTTACCATACTGACATAAAAGGCGTTAAAAAGTTTAGGGTGCTTGGAAAGAGCGGTTGATAAGGGAACGCCGCCTTCGACATCTTCGGCAATTTCAATAACTTTTTCTTTCAAAAGCGAATTCCTGGTTTGCTTTGCCAAGGTATAAAAAATCTCGACAATGGGAATTCTTGACTTAAACATAATGGCTAATTGTCTGGAAAAACTAACAATTTCGCCAGAGGGGATTTTCTGGAAAAGTTTGACTTTCCGAAAAAAAATGGGTATGGCTTCGGTCCTTTCTAAAGAGGTGACAAAAAGGCCATACTTTTCCAAAAGAGCCAAAGCCGCCTCTCTAGTAGAGGCATCAACAGTACCGGTTTGAAGAGACCCTTCTTTAGTTCTGGCTTGGTAATTAAACTTCATATTTGTAGAATTATAGAAGCGGATAAACGCGGATTAAAACGCGGATTGACGCGGATATTAGTATCTTAAAAGTTTTCTCAATTCGTTGGGTTCCAAGGAATGCAGTAAAGCATTGTCTAAAGAAATTTCCTTTGCCCTGACCAAATTTGCCAAAGATCTGTTTAAAGAAATCATTCCCAATTCAAATGAAGTTTCAATAACGAGAGGCAATTCATGAATTTTATTTTCTCTAATTAAATTGGCAACGGCTGGAGTATTGAGCATTATTTCACAGGCCGGAATTAAACCTCCTTTGATTCGATAAATCAACCTCTGGGAAATGACCCCCAAAAGCGAGGCAGATAATTGGGCCCTGATCTGGTTTTGCTGTTCGGGAGGAAAGGAATCAACAATTCGGTGAATGGTTTGAGCGGCTGAATTGGTGTGTAAAGTAGCAAAAACCAAATGACCGGTTTCAGCAGCTGAAATGGCGGTGGACATTGTTTCTAAATCTCTCATTTCCCCAACCATAATGACATCGGGGTCCTGACGGAAAGTTGATCTTAAGGCCTGGGCAAAAGAGAGGGTATCTTGATAGACCTCTCGCTGGTCAATAATACATCTATCATCGGTGAAAACATATTCAATAGGATCTTCGATGGTGATAATATGTTCGGCTCGGATACGATTGATTTCATCAATTAAAGAGGCCAAAGTAGTCGATTTCCCATGGGATGAGGGTCCGGTAATTAAAACAAAGCCCTGAGAGGGTTTGGTAAATTGGTGCAAAATAGGGGGCAAATTTAATTCTTCGATGGTGGGAATTTTGGCTGGGATCAAACGCAAGGCAGAAGAAATATTCCCGCTTTCAAAAAAGATATTGACTCTAAATCTGGCTTTGCCTTCGAAAGAGTAGGAAAAATCGATTTCCTTTTTTTGTAAAAATCTTTCCTTTTGTTCATCGGTCATTAATTCAAAAGCCAATTCTTGTGAATCTTCAGGAATGATCTTTTTGAATTTCGCTAGAGGAACGAGACGACCGGTTATTCTTAAAATTGGTGGATGACCAACCGAAATATGTAAATCGGAAGCCTTTTCTTGAATCGTGAAATCTAATAAATCTCGAAGTTGAGAGTTATAATTAAGCATAATTCACACGAATTAGTATGCGAATTTTTTGCGAATATTATGCGAATAAATCATTTGCATATAATTCGTGTCTAATTTGCATATAAATTCGCGTACTTTTATTTTAGTATTTTCTTTATTTCTTCGACCACTTCGCTAGGAGTGAAACTGGCTTTGACAAAATGCCTGATTACTCCCAGGGCAAAGCCCTTTTGGACTTCTTCTTTTTGACTCAAATTGGAAAGGACGACCACTTTTAAATCTTCCAGACCCATTTCAGTCCTGATCCTTTTTAATAGTTCCCAGCCATCGATATTTGGCAAAACAATATCCAAAATCATCAAATCCGGTTTCTTTTCTTTTAATTTTCTCAGGGCTTCCTCTCCATCTTCTGCCACATCAACAGAAAAACCGGCACTTTCTAATTTAGTGGTATAGATATCGACCACAAAGGGATCGTCTTCAACAAGTAATATGGTCTTCATAACCTCTTACGAAATTACGAAATTTTTACGAAAGTACGAAACATACCAGAACTTTTATATGAAAATTCGGGTCCTGGCTACAAAAATTTTTTCGTATTTTCGTATGGTTTTCGTAATTTCGTAGGATCACTTTTCTTCCGCTACCCTCAAAACTTCCTCAATTGAAGTGATGCCATCTAAGACCTTTAAGATGCCATCCTGTTTCATTGTGATCATTCCCTGATTTTTGGCTTCTTCTAAAATCTTCACTTCCGATGGTTCTTTTAAAATTAAATCAGCCAAAGAATCGGTCATTGCCAAAACTTCAAAAACAGCGATTCTTCCAGAATATCCTTCGAATCGACATTTTTTACAGCCGACCGGTTCAAAGATGGTTAGGTCTTTGGGAATTTTTAAATCTCCTTTGGCACTGGAAGGGATAGCATCTAATTCTGCCAAAATTAAATCTCTAATTTTTGTCGCCGGCTTTACCTTCTTTTTGCATTCCGGACACAATTTTCTAACCAATCTTTGAGCTAAAGAAATATTCACGGTTGGCGGAATCAAATAGGGTTTAACTCCTAAATCAATCAATCGGGGAATAGTACCAATGGCATTATTAGTATGTAAAGTAGATAAAACCAAATGACCGGTCAGGGCAGCATGGGTAGCCAAAAAAGCCGTCTCTTCATCTCTGATTTCTCCAACCATAATAATATCCGGGTCCTGCCTGACAATACTTCTCAAACCGGTGGCAAAGGTATATCCAATATCTGGTCTGGTTTGGGATTGATTGACCCCTTCCATATAATATTCAACCGGATCCTCCAAAGAAACAACATTGACCCCTTCTTCGTTCAAGATTCTCATTATGGCATATAAGGTAGTAGTCTTTCCTGAACCAGTGGGACCGGTAGCTAAAATCATTCCGTAAGGTTTTTCAATCGCCTCTTTTATTACTTTTAAATTTCGGCCAGCTAAACCCAATTGTTCCATTTCTAATAACCCGGTGGTCGGATCCAAAACTCTGAGCACCACCTTTTCTCCCTGGGTGGTAGGGAAGGTGGAAACTCGAAAATCAATATCTTTACCATCAAATTTAGTTGAAAATCGGCCGTCCTGGGGTACTCTCATTTCATCGATTTTGAGATTGGAAAGAATTTTAACTCTGGCTAACACTGCTTGATGAATCTTCATTGGTAACAACAAAGAAGAATGTAAAACCCCATCTAAACGAAAACGAACTCTTAATTTGTCCCGGGTCGGTTCAATATGGATATCAGATGCCTTTCCCTCAACTGCATGTCTTAAAATCACTGCCACCACTTTTGAGATTGGGGCCTCTTCAACCAACCTTTCCACTTCGGCTGCTCCCACCGGCCTAACCTTTTCAACTTTTATTTCCTCTTCCAATTCCTCGAGGGCTTTGGAAACTTCTTTTTTCAAGGTTCGGTATTGTTTTAAAAGATTATCAAGAGTGGTGGGGGTAATGAGAAAAACTTGATAGGCGACTTTTTCTTGGCGGGTCAAGAATTTTAGGGCTTCCTGGGCTTTTAAATCTTCGGGATAAACCATTCCTACTTCCAGAGTATCACCTTTTCTGCCAATGGGGATCATCTGATAATATTTGGCTGACTCTTCGGGAATAATTTCCAAAATTTTTAAGGGAACATCTTCAGGGCTGACTTCCCGAAGGAGAATTCTGAGGTTTTCGCTTTTCAAATTAAAAAGAGAGATTTCCGAAACAATTTTCTTTTCTAAGATTACTTCCTCTTCTTTTCGACCAGAATTTTTAATTTCGAATTCCAAAGAGGTGGCTTTTTCTTTATCAATAATATTTTTTTTGAGTAATTGTTGGACCAAAGAAGCCATGGTATATTAAAATGATTAGAATTTCTATTCTGCTGGTTTTATTTCGGAATAGGGTGCAAAAGGATTTTCTCGCCCAATAAAGATTTTTTCGATGGGAGGCGAAATTAGTTCTGGAGGGAGGAGACCAGATATTGTGGTGAAAGTCCCAGCACCCCAGGCACCGCACTCGCTCATATCTTTGTTACAGGATTTTACTCTCCAGACATAGGTAGTAGAAGGTTCTAGTTTTTTTGAAATACTCACTGAAGTAGAACTAGTTTGACCAGACTCTATTCCAATAAGATTCCAAAAGTAAGTCTCAGCTCCAGAAACGCTTTGCCAACTAAGAGTTGGGGTAAGAGAAACATCTTTAGCGCCAGGGGAAGGAGATACTAAAATCAAGGGGAGATGTGCAATAGTAGTAAATCTCCAACAACCTACCTCTCCTCCTGTTTGGCAATCACCGCTCCAGGCACCGCACTCGCTCATATCTTTGTTACAGGATTTTACTCTCCAGACATAGGTAGTAGAGGTATTCAGGGGCTTTGAAATAGTCACAGAGGTCTGCTCAGTTTGGTCAGATTTCACTCCTATAATTTCCCAAACGTAGATCTCAGCTCCAGAAACGCTTTGCCAACTAAGAGTTGGGGTAAGAGAAACATCTTTAGCTCCAGGGGAAGGAAAAGGTATCCCTTCGAAAGGCTGAGATTCTATTAAAAAGGGCTTTTCGAGAGTTTCAAAATTAATTTTTATTTCCTGAGGAGGGGTAGGATTAACCGGAGGAGGAGGTGCTTTTAAAAAGAAATAGTTCCAAATCAAAAATAAAACTCCTATTACTACTACAATCAAAAGTAAGATCAAATAATATTTTCTTCTTTTTGGTTCAATAAAAGTTATCGGCATTTTAGTAAGAAAAGGTTTTGATTTTTAAATCAATTGAGGGGGTCTCTTCTTTTTCGACCGAAAAAGAAAGATTTTCTACTTCAATGATTTTGGCGCTATTTTCTAAGGTTTGAATGAAATTTTTCAAAGCAAAATAGGAACCGGAAACCTTAAAATCAACCAAAATGTCTTTAACTTTCGATTGGGGTTGGGCTGGAGCACCAGCAGTTTGGGTTGGGAGTTTGGGTGAGATTATGGAAAATGATTTTAATTTTTTCAAATTTAAACCATTTTGGGAACTAGCTTTTTGAATGAAGTTAATTAAGGAAATTACTGTTGATGAAGAATTATCGGGAAGAGCAGGGTCAATTTTTGAAAGTTGGTTTTGGTATTCTTCAAGATCTTTGGCCGTCCGCTCCAATTTGGTAAAATAATCTTCTACCTGTCTGAGGTCCAATTCATTGTTTTCAATATCAACTTTTAAACTCTCAAACTTTTGATATTCTGGCCAAACCAGAAAAAAACCAATTGCCAAAATAGCCACTATTCCTAAAAAAATAAAAATTAACTTTGACATCTTATTGAGAAAAATTAAACAATTTTGGATTTAAAGAAAAATCAAAGGTAAATTCGACCTTCCCTTCTTTTGAAATTTTAACCTCTGATAATTTTAAGTTTTGAACAAATTCCGATTTTCGGAAAATTAAAAGTTGCTGGCCCAAGGTTAGAAAATCATCGGTCTGACCGGAAAGTCCGAGATGATTCGCCTTGGCATCAAAATCTAATTTGGTGAAAAAAACTTTGGGATGGGTATTTTCTTCCAAAAAATTGAAAAAATTGGAACTTTTTTGATGACCCAAAAGTAGAGGAGCAAAGTCATCAATTTTTGCGCTTAAAGATTCGAGTCCTTCTTTCAAGAGCTTTCTTTCCGGACTTTTGGCTTTTTCAACTTCTGCCGTTAGATCTTTAAGTTTTTGATCTGACTTTTTAATAAAATATCTTAAGCCAAAATAACCTAGGATTGAAGAGAGGAGCAAAACAATGATAAAATAGAGCAAGTAACTTTGCCAAGAAGGAATCTTAGCTCCTTTTTTAGGAATAATTTCTATTACCATGGTGGTATTACAAGGTTAGTCGCTCGCCCTCTCTGGAGCTATCGCTCCAGCGCTCCCCCGCTTAGCGGGGTCGCTTCGGGCTCGCTCTTTAAAAACCCTCGGTTTTTAATATTTTCTTCACCCGCCTAAATTTCGAAGAAATTTGTGGCGGGCAAGCGGGGAAACCGAATGGTTTCCCCGACCCCCTTCCGATATGGGTTGTTACTCTATGCCCCTTAAAGCCGCGCCAACCGCTATGGCATAAGAAGGACCCATTTCTCGCAATGTTGATTCAAGGAGGGGCGGATAAAAAATATTAGCGAAAGGATTGGCAATTTCGACATTCTTTTTCAGAACTTTTATAAAATATTCTTTGAGCCCGGGCAAAAGAACTGAACCGCCGGCTAAAATCACTTTTTCTATTTTCTTTCCCTTGGTTTGATAAAAGTTCTGGGAAGTTCTCTCTAACTCGGCTAAGATGAGATCAACCAAAGGTATTAAAATTTCACCAACTTTTTTGGTAATCAACTTTGTTTCTCCGGCTTCCTCGCTAATTTCTTGATTTGAAAGAAAATATTTCAAGCCGTGAACTTTTTTCAGATTTTCGGCTTCAAAAAAATCAATATCCAAGGCCTTAGCCAAAACCTGAGTCATTTCGTTGCCAGCCACATCAAAGCTATGACTGACTTTTAAAATTCCTTGGTCAACAATATTGACGGTAGTACTCCTGGCACCGATATCCAAGACTGCAACCACCTTCTTTTCTTCACCGATCAAAGCCCTGACCAATCCAAAGGCTTCAACCTCCAGCCCTTTTAATTCCAAATTTGACAAGGCAACAATTTGGCGATATTGATCAATGAGATCGTTGGAAACAGCCACCAAAAGGATTTTCAGGGGAGTTTTTTTATGATCGCTGGCTTCGCCTTCGATGATTGACCAGTCAAGGGTGACTTCGGCCAAGGGCAAAGGAATGTGATGCCGGGCTTCAAATCTAACCGCCTGGGAAATTTCTTCACGACCCATTGGCGGCAAATCAAAACTGGTAAAAAAACTGGCGAAATCGGGAATAGTAAAAAAAGCCTTTCTTTCCGAAATTTTCGCTTCATCGCAAACAGCTAAAATTGCCCGGGCGATATCTTGAGTGGAAAGTAAAAGAGTGCTTTTTTCAAAAGTTCGGTGAGATTCTTCATAAAAAACTTGGGCTGCTATTTCACCGTATTTTTCCAAAGTCACTCTTTCTCCTCTCGTTGCCAATTGAATAATTTTAATTCCCGAAGTTCCAATATCAATACCCAGACAACTTTTCAAACCCATTTTAAATGGAAACCAGATCATTTTCTTTACCAAGCACATAATTTTGTTATGTGCTCGGTTGAATCCATTATAACTCAATTTTGAAGGAACAGGAAATATGCCAACAAAAATTCAAAAATTTTTTCTTGATCTTCTTTTCCCGAAATTCTGTTTTAACTGCAAAAGAGAAGGAAGTTATCTTTGCTCGGATTGTCTTTCAATGTTAGAAATTTTTTCAACCCATCAAAAATATTCTACCAAAAGTTTAACTGATCTTTACTTTGCTCTTCCCTATCAAAATATTTTGGTTAAAAAATTGATCCAGAAATTCAAGTATAAACCCTTTATCAAAGAACTGGCTGAAACCCTGGCCTTATTAATTATAACTCATTTTCAATTGTTAGACAACAAACCCAATTTCGTTAATTTCACCCCCCACCACTTTCCAGACAATCAAGTTATCCACAGGAACAAATTTAATCAGGCAGAATATCCTAAAAGTGGTGGGGGGTTCATTTTAATCCCAATCCCCTTAAATGAAAAGAGACGAAGATGGCGGGGATTTAATCAGGCAGAAGAAATTGGAAAAGAACTCTCAAAATTTTTTAAAGTTCCCTTGGTTTCCGATTGCCTCCTCAGGATAAAGAATAGTTATCCCCAAGTTAAACTAGGAACGGAAGAAAGAAAAGAAAATGTCAAAGATATATTTTTTTGCCAAAACAAAAAAGAAACCCAGCACCAGAGCAGAGCTTGGTGCTGGACTAGCCCCGCACCGAAACGAAGTTTCTGGTGCGGGGTTTTTGGAAAGAAAATTTTATTGGTTGATGACGTCTATACCACCGGAGCGACAATGGAGGAAGCAGCCAGAATTTTAAAAGAATCGGGGGCAAAAGAAGTTTTTGGTGTGGTGGTAGCTCGAGCCCAACCCGGCGAAGATAAATTTGAAAATGTTTAAATTGGATTTTTAAATTAAAAAAACTGGCTTAGCCGGTTTTTCTCTTGGCGGAGGGTGCAGGACTCGAACCTGCAAGCCCCGAAGGGCACTAGTTTTCAAGACTAGCCGAATAGCCATTCTCGCAACCCTCCAGCGGAACATCGTGGACAACGTTAGAACTATAATTCAGAGGCAAACTGAGTATATTTACATACCAGATTTAAGTTCACGAGTATAATTTATCATATCAGATTTTGTTCCACTCTGCTATTCACTATTGTTTTAAAATAAAACCACCAAAAATGGTAGTTGAAATAAGGTGCTAAATAAACACTTAAAATTATGCCGCCACTTCTTTTAACAGAGAGCTTATATCAATCTTTTCTGGATTAAATTCTGGTTTCTTATTTTTAGGATATATTTTATTTGCGGCTACAATACGAAGCATCTCTATAACGTCGTTATTTGCATTGATAAAGGATAATGATTTTCTATTTGAAGCCCTGCTTTCAATCCTCTCTTTCAATAGAGCTAAAGCGTGAGCCGCTGAGCGAGAAATAAATTTAACATTACTGAAATCCAAAACCACCGATTCTGTATCGGTCTTTTTGATTTTATCTTCTAATACATCAACCACATCACGAGAATTTATAATCGGAGCCAGTAATTCACTAACTTTGATTGTAGTTGAATTTTGGTTTTTATTAGTTTCCATATTAAGCATTATTATATTATATGACATATCTCAGATAATCAACAGAGCCAGTCGGTTTTGGTATTCTATAAGCTATAATAACTCCCTGCCAATAAAAATTAGGCAAAGACGCTAATTTTTCTCTTTCTCCAATAGAAACTAAAGCACAAGAGCCCGAAATCAGTATGAAACCACCGCCTTTTAATGCTTTACACACCACATCTTTTGAAGTTCTTACCCCATATCCTCTGTCTGTATCTTTTTTAACAGAGTTTCCTTTCATTACCTCTGAAATAGCATCCTCATCCGAGAGTTTTAATCCTTTTTCTTCTTCATAAGTTTTAGCAAATCCTCTACCACAGTCAACTATACAAATATCCAAATATCCCTTCTGGGGATAAAGCTGCACGAAAATGAAACCAGAATCTTTTTTGCTGTGTTCAAAAATATTGGTTATTAGCTCTGATATAGAATACCAAACCGCACTACGGGCTCCTGACACATTACCGAGCGTTTCGTAAATCTTTTCCTCAAGTATTGATTCTAACCTTTCTCTACCGACTTTCTCCTCTTTTTTTAATACGCTTATTGGTATAAAAGTTTTGTATTTTTGAATTTGTCGTTGAAAAGAAGAAATAGAACTTACCCCATTTGGAAAGCTTATTTTTTCTAGATAACCTTTAATACTGCATTTATCTATTTTAAATTTACTTTGAGTTTCGTTTATGTATGCACTTATCGGTAATACCAAAAGTGGAATAACCCAATTCAATAACGATAAATCAAATTCTAATTTTTCACCAAAATTAACACCTTTAAAAACATTATAAAGAGACCCTAACTGAGAAATGAGAGATTCGTTATTGGGTTTTGGAATCACGATATTTTTCATAGCTCTTGTATTTTTAATACTACCAAAAAATCGCCTTCTTGGCGATAAAAAGTTCTAACGTCCCACTTGTAGTATTAAAATTTGAATCCAAAATTCGTTTGCGGTGTATATTGAATATAGCTCGAACGAATTTTCGTCCTCGCCGCGCGCAGCGCGGCGAGGAAGGGCAGTCGCGGCGGCTTCGCCGCGAACATTAACAATTTCAAGTTTTTCTTTGGCGGCAGTTTATTCTAAAATATAGAAATTATTTGGTTGCGATTATTTTTCTCTACGCTTAAGCAGCGATTTTCCAGAAATTTTTGCGATCGAGAAGAAAAAGAATCCAAGAAACGAAAAGAAGAAACATTAACATTTGATATCCTTGGGATTCAGGATTTGTTAAAACTTCTGACAACAAAGGAATAGAAAGGATTAAAAAGATAAATAACGTTAACCACCAGCCTATTTTTCTTTTTTTTAAAATAAGAAGGCCTGAAATAATAACTAATATTAGGAAAAGTATCATAAGAATAAATGGACGATAATCTACATCCATAAATGCAACCCCGCCAAATATAAAATAAACTACTGTAGCGATCCCTCCGATGATTACCATTATCCAACCCAAAACATTTGTAAAAATTGGTAAAATAATCTTTTCCTTAATTTCGGGAGCAGTTTTAAAGAGTTCTTTACGACTAGATAGGAGAAAAACAAATGGAATGAAAAACAAAAATGTAAAAATTGCTCGCTCCATAAATCCCTTATAAATAAGCCACCACCAGATCAAGGTACCAATAAGAATTACAGGAGAAAAGGTCCAAGCTTCTTTTTTTCCTTTGAGAAGAAAATAACTACAAAAAAGAAGAAATAAAAGCGGAGCAAAAACTCTTATATCGACGAAACAAATCATCCTAGAAATCGGATAGAAAAATCTACCAGATAAAGAAGCTAAACAACTTAAAATTACAATTCCAACAATTCCTATCATCCACCAGGCGGCAATTTTCGTTTTTATTGGCAGACTAACTTTTTCCATAATTTTATGTAAACTATTTTCTATTCTGGTTGGTGTTAGTTTTCGACTTTTAAGATGTTTAAATAAGAATTTTCTTTTACAAAATATGGTTCGAGCCGATATTTTTCCGGTTCTTTGGCGGTTTGAAAAGAATGCGGCGAAGCCGCCGGCTGGCTATCTCTCGCCGCACTGCGCGCGGCGAGGCCGAAAAATCGTTCGAGCTATATTCAATATACACCGCCAGTCAGGATTTTTCAAGGAATTATTTGCCTCGCGCCTCGCATTCGCTCGGCGCTCGGTTACCAATTTATATTCATTTTTGGCCGAAAAAGAAAATTGTTGATTAAAATAATAAAAGAAAATTTTTCGATATGAGATACATACTCTACGCCAGAAAAAGTTCGGAGTCTGAAGAAAGACAAATACTTTCGATTGAGGCGCAACTCGCCGAGCTACGGGAATTTGCCGCCAAAGAAAAACTTGAAATTGTCGCCTCGTTTTGCGAGGCAAAAACTGCCAAAGAACCCGGGCGAACGAAGTTCGCCGAAATGTTGTCGTTTCTAGAATCTGGTAAAGCCGAAGGGATTTTGAGTTGGCATCCCGACCGGCTCGCTCGAAATTCCGTTGATGGCGGGAGAATAATTTACTTGCTGGACACAGGAAAAATCAAAGACCTGAAATTTCCCATCTTCTGGTTTGATAACACACCACAAGGAAAATTTATGCTAAATATTGCCTTTGGCCAAAGTAAATACTACATCGATAATCTGGCAGAGAATATAAAGAGGGGGCATCGAGCAAAACTTCGCAAAGGAATTTGGCCCGGCTTCGCCGCGCTTGGATACATCAATAATCACAAAACAAAAGATATTGATATTGATGAAGAAAAAGCGCCTTTCATTAAAAAAACATTTGAATTGTATGCGACCGGAAAATACACCTTGAAGCAAATTGCTAAAATCCTCAAAGATTTAGGCCTGCGAAGTTACAAAAGCAATGTCCTTTCAGTTTCCTGTGTCCAGCGACTTTTGAAAAATTCCTTCTACTACGGCGTATTTACTTTCAATGGCGAAATGTATCAAGGATCGCACGAACCAATAATATCAAAGAAACTTTTTGATAAATGCCAAGAAGTAATGAAAGCAAGAAGCCACAAAACACAGAGAAAAGCGCAATCCTCATTTCCTTTCCGAAGTTTGATGACTTGTGGTGAATGCGGCTGTGCAATTACTGCCGAACAGCAAAAAGGCCACAATTATTACCGCTGCACAAAGAAAAAAGGTGTTTGCTCACAAAAATATATCCGCGAAGAAGGATTAACCGGACAAATCACAAACTTTCTTCAAAAAGTTTCTCTGCCGAGCCAAGACACACAAAAAGTTTTGAAAGGGTTAAATAAAGATGAACAGAGGGCAA
>Ga0210018_1000646_pt1 | contig 17972 bp, 16 predicted proteins | sample CryGeyCG2014_010_2_FD_183967 | JGI IMG/M metagenome (GOLD analysis project Ga0210018, IMG submission 183967) | Groundwater microbial communities from aquifer - Crystal Geyser CG09_land_8/20/14_0.10 (SPAdes) (version 2) | ecosystem: Environmental > Aquatic > Deep subsurface > Groundwater | place...
AAGCAAATTTATGTTGATAAAGGAAAGGCTCCTCTTATCAAAAAGGCATTTGAGCTTTACGCCAGTGGCAAATACACATTGAAAGAACTCCGAAAGATTATCAATGAACTTGGTTTACGGGGGCGGCGAGATTCGTTGCTTTCCGTTTCCAATTATCAATATCTTTTGCAAAATCCTTTTTATTACGGATTGATAAGGTATAACGGAGAATATTTTGAAGGAAAGCATGAACCGATTATTTCAAAGAAACTTTTTGACCAAGTGCAGGAAGTGATGAAACGAAAGAGCAAGCCGCAGAAAGCGGACAAGATGAAATTTTTTCTTTATCGTGGATTATTCAGATGTGGCGAGTGTGGTTTTACAATTACCGTAGATAAAAAGATAAAGCCGAGCGGAAAATCGTACACTTACTACTATTGCACCAAGAAAAATCCAAATCACAAATGTTCGCAAAATGTTTTTACCAGAGAAGAAAAAATTTCATCGCAAATTAACGAAGCCATACAAAAAGTTTCTTTGCCAGATGATTGGGCTGATAAAATGTTAAATGAGCTTGAAAAAGAGAAAAATGAGAAAGCCCAATCATCTCGCTTTTTTGCTCAAAAAACAGAAAATGAAATAAAAGTGATTGACGAGAAGTTGGAAAAACTTATGAACGCTTATCTTGAAAACGTCCTTGACCTTGCCGAATACCGAGAAGCTAAAAACAAACTCGTCAATCAAAAACAGCTTTTGAAAGACAAACTGACGGCTTTTGAGCAAAAAAGCAATAATCGGTTCGAACTCGCCGCCAAATTCATAAACTCTATAAAACAAGCTAAAATTATTGCTTTGCAAGAAAATCCCGAACAGGGTCGGGATTTTCTCAAAAAGATTGGTTCGAACTTCCGTTTGAGCGGGCAGAAATTGTTTCTGGATTTCAAAAATCCGTATAAAATCCTTGTTTCTGCCGAGCCCGAGCCCCGCACCAGAACAAGTTCGGTGCGGGATAAACTCCGCGAGGGCGAGGCAACAATCGCCCAAAATCCGAATTTTGTAAATTGGCGGAGAGGGCGAGATTCGAACTCGCGGACCCATTTCTAGGTCACAGTCTTTCCAGGACTGCCAGTTAAACCGCTCCTGCACCTCTCCTTTATTTAAATTTTATTTAGTTTTTACAAATTCATCAACTACCTTTTTCGCTTCGGCGTCGGAATACTGGCGCAAGGGGTGCTTCATAAAATATGAGCTGACGTCTAGATATCCGCCTTTATGCCTGTCCAGCGCGAGACGCGCGCATCTTAAAGCATCTATCGCCACTCCCGCGGAATTGGCTTTATCGTCAACTTCCAGACGCAGTTCCATTGAATAAGGTACATCAGCGAACATTTTTCCGTCAATTCTTAAAAAACATAATTTTGTGTTGCCCAGAAACGGAATAAAGTCGCTGGGCCCGATATAAATTTTATCAGCTTTTAATTCTTCTTTCAATTGGCTTTGGACAGATGTTGTTTTGCTGATTTTTTTTGACTTTAAACGGGACTGCTCTTTCATATTCAGAAAATCGGTGTTGCCGCCGACGTTCAACTGATAGGTTTTTTCAATTTTGGTTCCCCTGTCATCGCAAAGTTTCGCCAATACCCGATGGACAATCGTTGCGCCGATCTGGCCTTTGATGTCATCTCCTATCACTGGCAATTTAGCGCGAGCGAAGCGAGCACTCCATTTTTTATCCGAAGCAATAAAAACAGGAATGCAATTGATAAACGCGCAGCGCGCCTGGAGCGCGACATCGGCCCAAAATTCAGTTGCTTTCTGGCTGCCGACGGGCAGATAATTTATCAAAATTTCGGTTTTGGTCTTTTGCAGTTCTTCTAAAATTTGGCTTTTTAGCTTGGCCGGACTGGTTGGATTTTTAAGCGGTTGAATTTTATTTAAAACGTAGACCCCCACACCGTCCAGAATAGGAGCTTCTTTAACAACGGTTTTGCTTGGGGGTAATTGCGTCCATTTGACCATATTCGGACTTTTGTAAACTGCCTCGCTAAGCGGCCGGCCAATTTTATTTTTGCCGACGTCAAAAGCGCTGACAAATTCAATATCGCTGAATCCATACGGGCCGATTCGCTGGTGCATCAAGCCGACCACCTCTTTTGCCTTATGATTTTTGTAATATTCAATTCCCTGCGCCAGCCCGGCAAAACAATTGCCCGCGCCGATGACACCGACGCGAATAATTTTAGGCATAAAATTATTAAATACGAAATTCTAAATCCGAAACTCTAAACAAATTCCAAATTCAAATATTCTAAATTCAAAACAGATTTAACTCTTCCCACCCTCCTCTTTAAAAAAGAGGGGAAGCTCCCTCTTTTATTTTAAGAGAGGGTTGGGGTGAGTTATGTTTTTATATTTGGATTTTGGTAATTTGATATTGTTTAGGATTTCGTGCTTCTGATTTCAGATTTTTATACTGACATTCCTCTTAATATTCTCACCTTCTCTTGCATGGGCGGATGCGTCACCCTCCTTCGCTATCTCCTTCGCGTAAAGCTACGGAAGATCGAGGAAAGCTACGGAAGGGCAAGACTCATTGCATTGGCCGACTACACCGACATGCCACGAAGGATGCGCACCCGTTCTTCTATTGGCGGATGGGTCATGAATAACGTACTGAAACGTTTTTTCTTGAAAGGATTGGCGATATAAAGATGGGCGGTGGCATCGTTAGCCACAGATAGTCTGATTGGGTCAGCCACGATTTTTTCCAAAGCCGAAGCCAGACCTTCCGGATACCGCGTCAGCAAAGCTCCGTCTGCATCGGCTAAAAATTCCCGCTTGCGGGAAATGGCAAGCTGGATCAGGATTGCCGCCAAAGGAGAAAGTATTGCTAAAATAATGCCAACTATTGATAGAATCGCGCCGATTTGCCCGCCTTCGCGGTCGCGGCCGCCTCGGCGTCCGCCAAAAAACGAAAATCTCAAAAACCAGTGGGAAAGCAGAGAAACGAAGCCGACCAAAACCACGATGACCGTCGCCAATAAAATATCGCGGTTGCCGATATGCGAAAGTTCGTGCGCGATGACACCTTCCATCTCGTTTTTGTTTAGCTGCTCGACCGCGCCTCGCGTCACAGCGACAACTGCGTGTTTAGCATCTCGCCCCGTAGCAAAAGCATTAATTGCCGGCTCGTCTATTATGTAAATTTTTGGCGTGGGCAGGCCGGCGGTGATGCATAGATTCTCAACAATATGGAAAAGCTCGGGATTTTCTTCGTGTTTAATCTCATGCGCCCGGCTGATGGCGAGCGCGATTTTGTCCGAAAACCAATAGGAAACAAAACTCATGCCGGAACTAAAAATTACCGCCACCCATAAAATCGCAGGCTCGTTTAAGCTTAAACTGAAGATATAGCCGAGCCCGATTATAAAAACCAAAAAAACCGTGATTAAAATCCAGGTACTGCGGACATTTTTATCAGCTTGTGTGTATAAAGTTGGCATACAGGGTAGTAGAAACCTGTCTGCCGACAGGCAAGATTCGACAATATAAAATTTAATTACTGCCGGGCGGCAGTCGAATTTTTCAGGTAGTGAAAATTCGACTCGTTTTTTTTTCTGTGCCTTCGGCAACCAGTCGAATTTTCACTACCTGATTTTCACTACCCGGTATAATATTATATACGACAATAATACCAGAAAAATTCATTATTTTCAACAAAAAGTTCGCCAGAGCGGCGAACTTTTTTGCTTAAAACTTAATCACTAATCACTATCAGCTAGCAGCTAGTCGCTATTTTAGTAGTCCATTCCCATTCCGCCCGGCATTCCCATGCCGCCCGGCATTTTCATATCTTTTTTTTCTTCCGGCAAATCAGTCACTACGGCTTCGGTAGTCAGAAGCATAGCGGCGCCCGAAACCGCATTTTGCAATGCCAGGCGCACAACTTTTGTCGGATCAATAATGCCGGCTTTAACCAAATCTTCGTATTCGTTAGTTAAAGCATTGAAACCATAGTTGCCTTCATGTTTTTTTACTTCAGATGCCACAACCGCCCCATCTTCTCCGGCGTTTTTGGCTATCTGACGAATTGGCTCTTCCAAAACTTTTTTCAAAATATTGACGCCCGTTGCTTCGTCCCCCTTTGCTTTGACTTCGTCCAGGGTTTTGATTGCCCTTATTAAAGCTACTCCGCCGCCCGGCACTATTCCTTCCTCAACCGCCGCTTTGGTTGCAGAAAGAGCATCCTCAATTTTGTCTTTTTTTGCTTTCATTTCAACTTCTGTGGCGGCGCCGACTTTAATTACGGCTACTCCGCCGGCTAATTTTGCCAATCTTTCCTGAAGTTTTTCTTTGTCAAAGCTAGAATCGGTCTGTTCAACTTGTTTTCTTAGCTGGGCAATTTTGGCCTCAATATCCGGCTTTTTGCCCTTCCCTTCAATGATGGTTGTATTGTCTTTTGTGGATATGATTTTTCGGGCGCGACCGAGGGATTTAATATCCGTATTTTCCAGCTTCATTCCCTTTTCCTCGCTGATAACCTGGCCGCCTGTTACAACCGCAATATCATCCAGCATTTCTTTTCTCCTGTCGCCAAAACCAGGCGCTTTGACTGCCAGAGTATTGAACGTGCCGCGAAGTTTGTTGACCACAAGAGTTGCCAAGGCATCGCCTTCGATGTCATCGGCAACAATGACCAGTTGCTTGACTCCGCCTTTGGCCAGTTTTTCAAGAACCGGGATAATATCCTGGAGCGATGCAATCTTTTTATCTGTTATTAAAATATATGGATCTTCGTACTCGGCCTCCATGCGCGAAACATTAGTAATCATATAAGGCGAAACGTAGCCCTTATCAAACTGCATTCCCTCAACCACTTCTTTTGATACGCCAAAAGTCTGTGATTCTTCAACCGTGATGACGCTGTCCTTGCCAAGTTCCTGCATGATGTCCGCCAAAAGATTGCCGACTTCTGAATCCTCGGCCGAAATTGTGGCGACCTGGGCAATTTCTGCCCGGCTTTTTATCGGTTTTGACATTTTTTTCAAAGCGGCCACTATTGCCTCTGTGCCTTTCTCAATACCGTGTTTAAATTCCAAGGGATTAGCGCCGGCCGCAACATTTTTCAAGCCTTCGGAAATTATCGCCTGGGCTAAAATTGCGGCTGTGGTTGTTCCATCACCAGCCGTGTCGCCGGTTTTTGATGCCACTTCCTTGACTATTTCGGCCCCAATATTTTCAAACTTATTTTCCAGTTCAATTTCCTTGGCTATTGTGACGCCGTCGTTGGTGATATAGGGCGCGCCAAAACCGCGGTCCAAAACCACATTTCTGCCTTTTGGTCCTAATGTGACCTTGACCGTATCGGCTAATTTATCAACGCCTCTTTTGAGCAATCGGCGAGCTTTCTCGTCAAATAATATTTGTTTGGGCATATAAATGGTGTCATTGCGAGGAGCGAGCCGCGTAGCGGTGAGCGACGCGGCAATCCCGTCCACTAACAAACAATAGCTGTTAGCTACGGGATCCCTTCGGGCTTCGCCCTCGGGATGACACGGTGGTTATTATTCAATTATTGCGAGTATATCTTCTTCCTTTGCAATTAAATATTCTTTACCGTCTATTTTTACTTCATTTGGCCCGTATTTAGTAAACAAAACAATATCGCCCTTTTTAACGTTCATCGGGATGCGCTTTCCGGATTCATCAATTTTGCCCGGTCCAATAGCGATTACCTTACCTTTTTCCGGCCTTTCTTTATCAACGGTTTCGGGCAGAATTATGCCGCCTTTTGATTTTTTTTCGTCTGTCAAGGGCTCCAGAATGACTCTGTCGCCAAGAGGTTTAAGTTTCATACAATCTATACGAATCTACTAATTCTATGCGGATTTGCGGATATGCGAATTCGCATATTTGTAGATTCGCATTAAATTCGTTAATTCGTATTATTTATTATTTAGCACTCTAAATATCTGATTGCTAATACTCTATTCTATTAGCGGATTCAAAACTTGACAAGAGGCAAAAGTTTTGATAATATAAAAATAGTTCTTAAACAATCTTCTTTATTCAGTTTCCGGATAGAAGAAAGGTATCCTTCGTTAAAACTACGGAATACCAAAGGAGGCAAAAAATGAAAAAAATGCTTTTGTTTTTAGGTATCGAGAATGATATATTATTTCTTTTACTTCTAATTGCAATTTTTTTGCTGGCTGTGCGAGACATCGCGCAATGTCTTTATCAACGGTTTCGGGCAGAATTATGCCGCCTTTTGATTTTTTTTCGTCTGTCAAGGGCTCCAGAATGACTCTGTCGCCAAGAGGTTTAAGTTTCATACAATCTATACGAATCTACTAATTCTATGCGGATTTGCGGATATGCGAATTCGCATATTTGTAGATTCGCATTAAATTCGTTAATTCGTATTATTTATTATTTAGCACTCTAAATATCTGATTGCTAATACTCTATTCTATTAGCGGATTCAAAACTTGACAAGAGGCAAAAGTTTTGATAATATAAAAATAGTTCTTAAACAATCTTCTTTATTCAGTTTCCGGATAGAAGAAAGGTATCCTTCGTTAAAACTACGGAATACCAAAGGAGGCAAAAAATGAAAAAAATGCTTTTGTTTTTAGGTATCGAGAATGATATATTATTTCTTTTACTTCTAATTGCAATTTTTTTGCTGGCTGTGCGAGACATCGCGCAATGGCGCATGCTACCCTATTTGGACGAATGGACAATCGGTTTAATTGGCAAGGTGAAAAAACGAAAACAAAGGAGGTGAAAGGAAATGAAAAAATGGTTTTTGATTTTTATTGTCGTTTTTATGCTAACTTTAGCACTTTTTTGGGGGCTTTCTTGGTTAACCACTCCAGCCAATGCCCACGGTCATCACCATCACGGACATTTCCGTATTTGGATTGGGCCACCGGTTTTTTGGGCGCCGCCACCAGTCTATTACCGACCTTATTACCAACCACCCTATAATTACCCCGGCTATTACCCACCGGCTTATTATCCACGCTATTATCACGAATGGATTCCGGGACACTGGGAGTGGGATAGCTATTGGAGCCGTTGGCTTTGGATTCCCGGCTACTGGCGATATGGTTATTGAAGAAAATATTATATTGAATAAACTTTTCCCGTCTCAATTTAAAATATGAGGCGGGATTTTATTTTTAAGCGAGTGAATGAAATAAATCCGTCGGCCGACGGATTTATTTCGAGCGAGCGAACCGTTTATATCAACATACCTAACCCCGTTAGATAAATATCTAACGGGGTTCACCCTTTACCTGAAAGTAAAGGTTTTCTGAATGTAACAGGATAAAAAGGCGGGCTAAATTTTTAGCCCGCGAAATTAATTATTTAAGGAACCGCAGCTCTTTTTGACCGAAGCCTAATTCCCGGCCGTCGGGAAAATAAACAATGAATGACCCACTGTCTTTTTTTACCCGCTTGGAAGTTTTGGGAATCGAACCTAGTCCAAAACCGACTACAATGCCTTTTTTATGAAAAAGCGCTGAATGACGATTTTTTATTTCGACTTCCTGATTTATTTTTGCTGCCATCTTCCCCACCCCCTTTGTTTTTAATGGTTAATGTCATCATCATCTTTGCGGTAGCGTCCCGGGTCATCTACAACTTTTGCTTCGTCGGAAAGTTTTGAATGCTCCATCTCTTCCTCAATTTCTTTTTTTAAATGTTCTTGGTACGCCAAAACTAATTTTTTTTCTTTTTTTACCCTTCCTGCTTGTTTGTGTTTTCTTCTTATCATTGTCCCTCCTCTCTAACAAGAAATAAAAACGCCTCGTTTGTAATATTTTTTGGAATTTAGCATAACGCCATGCCAATCTTTTGTCTTTGGACAAATCCTAGCGGATCATCTTATTGAATTAAGCCCCTTTAAAAAGCCCATCCGCAAAAGCATCTAGTGCTTCTCGTTGCTCTCGCGCAACTCTTTCGTCGTCTGTAGCTAATTTACGACGCAATTTTACAATCCTACTTGCTAACTTTTTAAAACGATCTAACTACGTAGGATTTGGTAATATTTTTCGCCTTTCGTTTCTGTCCTCTAATTTTTCTACCTTTTCCACAACCGTTTCTAAACTCCTTAAAATACCGGAAAAATCTAAAGTTTCCATAATCCGCCTCCTTATGTAATTGTTAAAAAAACTTTTGACTTTTGGGTTATAATTTTGAACTTTTCACTTTTAACTTTAAACTATTTTTAAACTATTTAAGGTATCTCCCCGTATAGCTTTTCTTATTTTTTATTATATCACGAACCGGGCCTTCGGCAATCCCGATTTCATTCGCGCAAAGCGCGATTTGAAATTGAGGATCCGCGATTTTGTAATTCCGCCAAAAGCGGAAACAAAATCGGGACAATAGGCGGTTTTTATTTTTCTCTTAGATATCGTCCAGTATAACTGCGTTTGTTTGCAATAATATCTTCAACGGTTCCTTCTGCGACGATACTCCCTCCTTTTTCACCGCCTTCCGGGCCCAAATCTAATATCCAATCAGCAGTTTTAATCACTTCCGGATTGTGCTCTATCACCAAAACCGTATTGCCTCGCGCAACCAAAGCGTGCAAAACGTTCAGCAATTTATTGACATCATCAAAATGCAGGCCGGTTGTCGGCTCGTCCAAAATATACAAAGTTTTTCCGGTTGAGCGGCGGGCAAGTTCGGTCGCTAATTTGACTCTTTGCGCTTCTCCGCCGGAAAGCGTTGTCGCCGACTGCCCCAATTTCATATAGCCGAGCCCCACTTGAACCATTGTTTCAAGTCGCTGGCGAATCGCTGGAATATTTTTAAAAAAATAGAAAGCTTCCTCAATTGACATTGCCAAAACTTGCGCAATGTTTTTCCCTTTGTATTCTATCTCCAGCGCTTCTTTATTATAACGCGTGCCGTGGCATTCTTCGCATTCAACATAAATGTCCGGCAAAAAATACATTTCTATTTTTTTATAACCCTCTCCCTGGCAGACTTCGCATCTTCCGCCTTTAACGTTAAAACTGAATCTTCCCGGCTCATAGCCGCGCAGTCTGGCTTCCTGCGTTTGAGCAAATAAATCGCGGATATATGTAAAAGTGCCGGTATATGTTGCCGGATTTGAACGCGGAGTGCGGCCGATTGGCGATTGATCAACGATTATCACTTTATCCAAATTTTCCGTGCCCAAAATTGCTTTGTGGCTGCCCGGTTCCTGGTGCGCGCCATAAAATTCTTTTGTCAGGGCGGTGCCTAAAATATCGTCTATCAGAGTGCTTTTGCCAGAACCCGAAACGCCGGTCACGCAAACAAATTTTTCCAAAGGAATTTTGACGTCAATGTTTTTTAGATTGTGCTCGGTGGCGTTTCTAATTTCAATATAAGCCTTCGACTTCGCGCCTTCGGCGCTCCGCTCAGGCAGTAACGCAGGAAGATTATTCCCTGAGCGAGCCGCCATTTGGCGGCGAGTCGAAGGGTCTTTTATAATTTCTACTTTGCGGCGACCACTTAAATAATCCGCTGTCAAAGTACGTGATTTAAGTAATTGCGCAAAGCTACCTTCAAAAACAATTTTTCCTCCTCGTTCGCCTGCGCCCGGCCCAACATCAATCAGCCAATCTGCAGAGCGCATTGTCTGCTTGTCATGCTCAACGACTATTACGGTATTTCCCAAATTCCTTAATTCTTTTAATGTTTTTATTAAACGTCCCAAGTCGCGCTGATGCAGGCCGACCGAAGGTTCGTCCAAAATATAGACGACGCCGGAAAGCCCCGAACCAATCTGGGTTGCAAGACGAATTCGCTGCGATTCTCCGCCCGAAAGGCTGGCTGATTCTCTTTCAATGGTCAAATATTCAAGCCCGACATCAATCAAAAACTGCAAACGACTCAGAATCTCTTTAATAATTTGGTGAGCTACTTTTTCCTCTGTTGAGGTCAGACCTAAACTGCGGAAAAATTTAATTGTTTTGTCAACGCTCATAGCAGAAATTCGGTCAATTCCCAATTGGGCAATTTTAACTGCCAGGGCTTCGGGCCTCAAACGTTTTCCCAAGCAACTTGGGCATTTTTTGATAAGCATATATTTTTCAATTTCTGCCCGCGTGAAATCCGATTCGGTTTCTTTCCATCTGCGTTGCAAATTATTAATCACGCCTTCAAATTCGTTGTCACCATACAAAATCCTATCGCTGTCCGACAGCGATAGGATTTTAACGGGCGTGTTCATGGAGAAATGGTGACGTTCGGCCAACTGGCTTAACTGCCAGTAATACCAACCTTGCCGGCCGACTCGGTGCGAAGCAGTGGCCCAGGGCCGCACCGCGCCTTCCCCCAAAGTTAAATTCGGATTTGGAATGACGAGTTTCGGGTCAATTTCCAATTTTGTGCCCAACCCCTGGCAATCCGGACAAGCGCCGTAAGGGCTGTTGAAAGAAAATGTTCGGGGAGCGATTTCTGGAATACTTAAACCGCATTTCTGGCAGGCAAAAAGTTCGGAGAAGATAAAGTCCTCGGTTTTTAGTTTTTGGTCTTGGCTGCCAGTTTGGTCTTTGGTCTCTGTTTTTTGGTTTTTACCCGGTGATTTTTGACTATTAACTATTACTATCCCTCCCCCCAACTTCAGCGCCGTCTCCACCGAATCCGCTATTCTTGCTCGTAACTCCTTATCGTTAATTTTTAACTCCCCCTCGCCCCCTCTTAAATTAAGAGGGGGGTGGGGGGCGTTATTTTCTATTTCCAATCTGTCAACGACAACTTCAATATCGTGTTTTTTTTGTTTATCCAGTTTTAATTCCAGCGCTTCGTCAACGCGATGGACAATACCGTCAATTCTAACGCGCACAAAACCCGCTTTTAAAATTTGTTCCAAAATTCCGCGATGCTCGCCTTTTCTGCCCGAAACCCGCGGCCCCAAAATCATTATTTGCGAACCTTTTGGCAATTTTAGCAATTGGCCAACGATTTGGCTGGCACTTTGTCTTTCAATAAGTCTTCCGCATTTTGGGCAATGGGGTTTGCCGATTCTGGAAAATAAAAGACGGAGGTAGTCATAAATCTCCGTTATTGTGCCGACAGTTGAACGTGGATTTTTTGAAACGCTTCGCTGGTCAATGGCAATGGCGGGCGAAAGCCCTTCAATCTTATCAACATCCGGCTTGTCCATTACTCCCAAAAACTGCCGCGCATAAGCGGACAAACTTTCAACATATCTTCTTTGTCCTTCGGCATAAATCGTGTCAAAAGCCAGAGAAGATTTTCCCGAACCCGAAAGACCGGTTATTACCACCAGTTTATTTTTGGGAATGTCAACGTCGATATTCTTAAGATTGTGAACCCTTGCGCCTCTTACTTTAATAAAATTGCTTGCCCTGTTAGAAATCAGAGATTTTCTAATGGGGTGGACGCGAGCCCCGCGGATTTTAATAAATTCTTGGGTCATAAAATTATATTCAAGCAGTCATTATACTATATTTTTTTGCATGCAGCAAGGGCTAAAATAAAAAAGGCCCGGAAGATGAACTTCCGAGCCAAATATTTAAAGAGGCGTTAAAATTATAATTTACTGGACGTAAAAGACTGTGATATCTTGGCCAATTGGCGGTTGCGGTGTGATCGCTTGATATGGCTATGTATCTTAAAAATAGCCACAGCCAATATTTCAGTCAATAAAGCGGCCGCAATGCCGATCAAAAAGCTTTTCCAGTAATTTTCGCCAAAAGGCATCCAGGTAACCCAGCCAGCCAAACCGAGCACCATTAATGAAAGCGACATCAAGCGCGTGTCCCAAATGCTTAGAGCGTTTTGCGACGAATCAATTTGTTCTGAAATTAAATATTCTTCATCGCTTTCGTAAGTATCTCGGTTAGAAAAAGAGAAAACAAGCCACCAACCTGCAAGAATAAATAAGTGCGAGAAGAATCCCCAAGCCGCAATAATTATAAATACTACCATTTTTATCCCTCCTTTCTATTTAGACAGAATAGTCATTATATTTTCACCCCTCATTTTTAATAAAAAGTTCTTAAAGTACGGTTATAATTAACTTACTGCTTTTTTCTTGAAAAAGCAAGGAAAACATAAAATCCGCCGGAATTTTTCCAGCGGATTTTTGTTAATTTAATATTATTTTCTATTCTATCGGCGTTCCTTCTTGATAAGCGTTGACTTCCGTGGCATTAGCAGGAGCCACTTTGTTCCAGTCATATTTTAGCCGATTAAACGCTTCAGCGGTTTTAATCCAACGTTTCTGGCCACTTTCCAGTTTGTAGACTTTGTTGTCACCTTCTTGTTTAATCAGGTTGTTATCTGGATAAGCATTTAGTTCGGTGCCAGAAACGCTAACCACATCATTCCATTTGTTATTATAAGAATTAAAGACTTGCTCGTTGAGGATATGGCGCTTGAGGCCCGAATTAGTAATATAATAAATTTTCTGGTCGCCGGCTGCTTTGAGTAATTTTGCTTTTTGATAGTTATTTATTTCAGATTCGGGCACGCTTTGAATGTCAGACCATTTCAGGCCTTGGGCGTTAAAAGCAGAAATCGTCGGGACCCAAAGCAATTTTCCGTTGACGACTTTATAGACTCTTTCCTGGCCAATGGCGCGCAAGAGATTGGAGGCAGCTTGAAGATAATCGCTATAGGCCTGCAAGACCGGTGAAGATGTTTCTTTGACATCCTCCCATTTATAGCCATCATCTTTAAATTCTTCGGCAGTTTTTATCCATTTTTTCTGACAATTGATTATGACATATACTTTGGGATCGTCCGGAAGCTTAATGAGGGCGCCATCGGGAAAACAGGTAGTCGGCTTTGATGAGGCGGTAAAACTAACCTTATTTGATTCTATCCCATTAATTTTAACCCAGGATTGGTAGGTTCCGATTTGGCCAGTCGCCAATGGTTGAGTGGTTTGGCCGGAAAAAGCGCCGGCAGAATCAGTGACGCCTATATAATAATTTTCATATTTCAAAGTGCCATCGGGCCTTTGCAGATAAAAATAGATACTGGAATTAGCCGCCGCGCCGGTAATGGCGCCAGAAAAAGTATAGGTTTCGCCAAAATAGACGTTAGTGGGGGAAATGGTTAGGGAAGGGGTAACCAAACTCACAATACTAAAGGCCGAGTCGCTTTCGTCGAAAATCGCTGAATTGTTGTACAATTCAACACGGGCTTTATATGAACCGGGTCCAAGCATATTACTGGCAAGATTGAAACTGTAACTTCTGGCTGTAGAGGCAAGAGTGTTAGTGAGAATAACTGGTGCTGAAGGCGCGGCGGTATTTATTAATTTTACTGTAAATGTCCAATCAGCGCCGCTGGGAACAATATTTGTGGTAATATTAGTAGCGGTCCAAGAAATAGTTTGGTCAGTATCTAGATTCCATGTTCCCCCGCCGTTGGGAGAGGTAACGGCGACAGAAGGGGTTGTTCCAAGAGAAACAAGACTAACTGTCACGCCGCACCAGCCTGTTGTCCAAGGCAATGTTGTCACGCCATTGAAAGCAGAACCGGTAAAATTATACAAATAACCAGCGCTGGTCTTCCTGATAGTCGCGGTTTGCCCAGCAGAAATTAAGCCAGCATGAAGAGCGGCTTTATTAAAATCTGAATCATCTGTATACGGATTTGACCCCCAAACAATACCGCCGCTTGTAGAGCCATAAATAATCTGGTCTGAATACGGCCCGCAGGATGCCACAATTGAAAATATTGCATCGCTGTAATCTTGTGTTTTGACTTCCGCGCCGATGGCTGTTGTGTCAACTCCATCAATTCTTATTTTGTAATTTCGCGGCAGGGTGGAGCCGCCAGGCAATTGATTCTGCTGAATTGTCCAATCGTAATATCCTTGGCTGGCTAAAATTGCTCCATCATAAATATAATTTACGCTACCAGAATCACTAATTGTAGGGTCATAAATATATATCCTTACATAATTTACGCCCGAAGCGGTCCAGTTCACTCTTGAGACTTCATTAACTTTCCATTGCTCCCCGCCATTGGGCGAAGTGATGATGATGGAAGCAGCCGCTACCGGCTGAATTTTAACAAAAAACGCCACGCTGACTATTATTAATCCGATTAATAAAAATATTGTTTTTTTACTCATTTTTTTAAATCAAATTTAAACACAAAATCCGGATAGGACTGGATAGAATGTGTCAAATTTGATTCATATTTAGCTTAGTTTTATAATACCCCCCCCCGCAAAATTATTTCAATAGATTATTATCCACAAGACTTACTTTGTTATTATATCCAGCTGCTCCTGAATCACGCCGGCCAGCTCCATCACCGCATCGCCATAAAAACTATAAACTTTCTTGCCCCAGTTATTGCCCGCAAAATAAATCATCGCCGCTTTCCATTCGGCATCGTAAGTTTTTTGAGCCGCGCCGGCATTAGCTAATTTTAAAGCCGCAGCCGTGAAAGCATCGTCAATATCCCAAGGAGACGGCGGATTATGCCCCGTTAAAGCCGCAACTTTATCTTTATAAGCCAGCCAGGTGGACGGCAAAAATTGCGCCGGTCCCATTGCTCCGCCCCAGCCGTATGACGGTTTTTTTGAGACGGGCATTTGGTTCGGATCTAAATTTAATTCGTCGCAAACCTGAACAAATGCAAGCTGGTCTCGCGTATTCATATCCTTTTTCCAGGTACCAGTTCCCACATTGGTCCCCCAGCTTGATTCCTGCTTCAAAACTGCCAACAAAAATGCCGGCCGGACGCCCGTCCGATCCGCAGCATATTTTGCATGTTTATAGGCATCTTCAAGAGTCATGGAAAGCCCGACTCCTTCAAGCAGATAAATCTGTTTATTAATCGCTGTTGCGTCAGATTTAGCTTTTTGAAGCATTTTTTGATAAGCGGCTTCTTCTCCTTTTGTCTGGGTGAGCAATGTCTTTGTTTCCGTTTGCTGGGACTTTAAAGCAAAACGCTGAATTTCCTGCAATGCTTTTAACTGCAGCTCATCGTCTTTTTTTTGGGAAAGGTCTGCTTTCTGCTGCTCCAAGTCATTTTTGATTAATTTTATCTGGGCAATTGTTTCTTGCGTCTTTTCTTGAATTGCTTCAAGCGAGCTCATTTCGCTGAAAACATCGGATAATCTTTTCTGGCTAAAAATAAGATTTACCATGCTTTCCTGATCAAATTCATAAATACCCTGCAGATATTGGCCCAGTAGATTCTTTTCTCTGTTTAATTTTTCTTCCTGCCCCGAAATGTTATTCGTTTTTTGGTCTATTCCAATTTGGGTCTGCTGCAAAACCAAATCGGTCTGCTTTATCTGAAGCTGCAGCTCGTTGGCCTTATTGGTTAAAAGCTGAATCTCATTTTTTAAACTTTTGGATTGCGCCCGGGAATTGCTTATTTTTGATTTATAGTCATTGATCTGCGCCTGAATCTGATCCAGCTGCTGTTGAAGATTATTTTTTAAATCATCAACCGAGGCGCTGGCCGCAATAATATATGCCAAAAAAAATACCAAACACAGCAAAAAAAGCGGAATAAAAAAACGCTGGACACCAAACAAACCGGGTCCGGCGTTGAATATTTTTTTTCGACGCATCGACAATCTCTCCATATACACTTTATTTTAAAATTTTTAAACAGTTTAAGAAACCACAGCAATTTCTTAGGTTTTTTCTTCTGCTTTTTTCTCCCCTGTTTTTTGCTCGGGTGCCTCGGCTTCGGCTGCTTTCTCTTCTTCTCCGACGACTTTAACCTCTTCAACTTTTTCCTCCACTTTTTCTTCAAGGGCAGCCAATTCTTCTTCGGAACGCGGCGGAATTACAGAAACAACAATCTCATCTGCCTGTATCAAAATCTTAACACTGTCCGGAATATTTAAATCCTTGGCAAATATGCGGCTATCAAAAGTTTTCAATGCCGAAATATCAACATCAATATGGTGCGGCAGGTCTTTGGGCAATGCTTCAATCTCCACTTCCTGAATATTTTTAACCAAAACACCTCCTTCTGATTTGACGGCGTCAGATTCACCAATAAAATTTAAAGGAACTTCTGCTTTGATTTTTTCATCCATTCTGACTTGATAGAAATCAATATGGATAATTCCCTCGTCCAAAGCGTCTTTGGCCACATCATGAATCAAAACATTCCGGTTTTTGCCGCCGACTTCCAAAGTGATTAAAGTTGACTCTCCTACTTCTTTATATATTTTGAGGAAATCTTTTTTTAGAACATAAAGCGGCTCGGATTTAATTCCGTGGCCGTAAATAACCGCCGGGATTAAACCGGCCTTTCTTTGCTTATTTGTTTTTCTGCCAAGTTCCTGTCTTGGCGCAGCTTTAAGTTCTAGCATAAAATTAAAAACGTATCACCCTGAACTTGTTTTAGGGGTCTAGTATTATTCTTCGAGCAAGCTCCGACGTACGTCGGAGCGCGTCGAGAAGTTTACCTTTCAACACAACCAGCTTATCATAAAAAATAAAAATGGGCAAGATTTTTCATCTTGCCCGCATAATTTTCAAGTGAACTATTTCTTCAACCATTTCAACGCTTTCTGGCCAATGTCGGTTCGATAATGCACACCAGGCCATGAAATCCTTTTTACCGCAGCGTACGTTTTCGCAATCGCTTCTGGAATATTTCTTCCTAAACCAGTCACTCCCAAAACCCTTCCGCTATTCGTCCAGAATTCATCCGAACTAATCATCAATGTGCCAGCATGGAAAATCTCGATACTATCCATAAGAGAAGCACGATTCAAACCCTCTATCTCGTCCCACTTCTCTGGCGTACCCGGGTACCCCTTGGCACACATCACCACGCAGACCGCCGGCCGCTCATCCCATTCAAGACTATCTCCTAATAAATTCCCTCTTGCGCATGCTTCAAGAATGGGAACAATATCGTTTTTCATCCTCACAAATACTGGCTGGGTTTCCGGATCGCCGAGCCGCGCGTTGAATTCCAAAACTTTTGGCTCGCCGTCTTTTATCATCAAACCGGCATATAGGACACCTTGATAAGGTCTACCATCCTTGGCCATGCCGTTAATCAAGGGGTAAATTATCTGATCTAAAATCTTTTCTTCAACCTCCTTTGTCACTACTGGTGCTGGTGAAAAAGCGCCCATGCCACCAGTCATCTCACCCTTATCGCCGTCATGGCTGTATTTATGGTCTTGTGACGACGCCAACGGAACAACATTCTTACCGTCTGTTAAAACAATATATGACGCCTCTTCGCCCTCCAGATATTCTTCAAAAAGCACCTCTTTACCTGCCGAGCCAAGAAACTTATACTTCATTAGATCAGTGACTCGGTTTATGGCCTCAACTTTTGTGAAACAGATTTTAACACCTTTGCCTCCACAGAGGCCATCGGCTTTGATGACTATAGGCTCGTTCTTATCTAAGGCCTCAACTCTTTGCATGGCAATAACCCAATCTCGATAAATTCCGAAGTGTCGCGCTGTCGGAATTCTATACTTTAACATCAACTCTTTGGCAAAAATTTTACTCCCCTCAATCAACGCCGCTTCGGCCGTCGGTCCAACAATAAGAAGCCCCAGTTTTCGAAAGTCATTGACAATTCCTTTAGTCAGCGGCTCTTCCGGCCCAACCACTGTCAAATCGATTTTCTTTTTCAAAGCAAATTTCAATAAAGTATTAATGTCGTTTGCCTTAATATCAGGTAAATTAATAGCCGCCCTTTCAGCCGTGCCGCCATTGCCGGGCGCACAGTAAACTTCTTCCACCAACGGACTCTGCAAAATTTTCCAAACCAATGTATCCTCTCTGCCTCCACCGCCAACAACCAACACTTTCATATCGTCTTCTCCTTTCGTTTAATTATTTTACTCTTATATTCGCAAATTAAATTGTTTAAGAACTCCTCCCTCCTATTAAAAAAGAGGCATTGCCTCCTTTTTAATTCAATAACTCTACTATATACGACTTTTCTAAAATTTCCAAATTTTCTACTCCACCTTTATTATCTGCACCGGACAA
>Ga0210018_1000647_pt1 | contig 17958 bp, 16 predicted proteins | sample CryGeyCG2014_010_2_FD_183967 | JGI IMG/M metagenome (GOLD analysis project Ga0210018, IMG submission 183967) | Groundwater microbial communities from aquifer - Crystal Geyser CG09_land_8/20/14_0.10 (SPAdes) (version 2) | ecosystem: Environmental > Aquatic > Deep subsurface > Groundwater | place...
ACTTTTTGTGAAAGTGTAAACCAGCCCCCTTCAGCCACTAGTTTATCAAACAATAATAGCACACTGGATTACTGCAGTTACACCCCTTCTTACATTATTCTTTCTTGGGTTTTCTCTGATGAGCCAGGCGATACTCAGGGTGCCTACCGAGTTCAAGTAACTCGTCAAAGCGATGGAACGACTTATGACAGCGGCCAGCGGTCTGGTATCATCTCTTCTATCACGGCCCAAACAATCAATACAGAAAAAGGAAGCAATTTCATTTGGTATGGCGATAGTTATACCTGGCAGGTGAAAGTTTGGGACAATCACGACGCGGAATCTGCCTGGGCATCAGGTTCTTTTTTCACCACGCCCAAACATGCCTATCCTGACGTTTACCCTCCGTATGACTTTATCTGGAATCCTCTTAAACCCGCCGTTGGTGAAAACACCCAATTTACCGACCGATCAGCTTGTTATAATATCAACAACAATCCTGTCCCTTGTAGTGGTAATGGGCCTTGCGGTACTCCTTGGTGCTGGACCTTCCAAAACGGTAATCCGGCTAATTCCAAACAACAAAATCCCTTAGTTAAATTCCTTTCAACTGGAACTAAATCGGTTACCCTTAGAGTGACCGATTCTGACGGTTTCAACTGTCAAATACAAAAGACTGTTAGTTCTCAACTCCCACTTCCTGAATGGATAGAAATTTCTCCTTTTTAAAACATGATTGAATTAGATGGTTCAACGTTGGAGGGCGGAGGCCAAATTTTGCGAACGGCAATTTCCCTTTCAGCAATTACTAAAAAACCTTGTCGGATTTTTAATATCAGGAAAAATCGTCCAAAGCGAGGTTTGGCAACGCAGCATCTTTTGGGAATTCAGGCTTTAGCTCAGCTTTGTAATGGCAGATTGGAAGGAGACGAGATTGATTCAGAAGAAATAAAATTTTACCCCGGAGAAATTAATAAAAAAGAGCTTTCTGTAAAAATTGAAACAGCAGGCAGCATTGCTCTGATTTTACAAAGCCTTATTTTACCAGGATTATTTTCTCCTTTTGAAACAAAAATTAATTTTGACGGCGGAGCCACTGATACTTTTTTCTCACCGACCATTGACCATTTCCGTTATGTCTTTTTGAAAAATTTGGAAAAAATGAACGGTAAGACAGAAATTAATATCTTAAGGCGCGGCTATTATCCCGAAGGCGGGGCCGAAGTCAAAGCGATTATTTTTCCAACCAAACCTGCTCCGTACCGAAACGGAGTTTCTGGTGCAGAGTTAAAAGGTATTAATCTTATTGAAAGAGGTCAGCTTAAGAAGATTTTGGTGATTTCCGGAGCATCAGAGAGTCTCAAAGGCAAAAAAGTGGCTGAACGTCAAATAGCCGGGGTAAGAGAAGTTTTAGGGAAATTAAAATTACCAACCGAACAAATCGTTGAATATTACGATACCCGTTGTCCGGGGAGTCAAATTTGCTTAATTGCCGAATTTGAGAATACTATCATTGGAACTGATAATTTAGGAAAATTGGGAAAAAGATATGAAGATGTTGGCAAAGAAGCAGCTCTGGAATTATTAAAAGAAGAAAGGTCCGGCGCCTGTTTGGATAAGCATTCAACGGATCAAATTCTTCCTTATTTGGCTTTAGCAGAAAAAAAGAGCGAGGTGACAGCAAGCGAAATTACCGAGCATTGTAAAACCAATATCTGGGTGATTGAAAAATTTATAAATGGAAAATTTGAAATTAAAAACCAACGGATTAGTTGGTTGCCTAAAAGTTGATAACTTTTATGGGTTTTTCCAACAAAAAGCCGCGCTCAGCGCGCGGCTTTTTGGTTTATTCTAACCAGATCCTAGAATCTTCTTCTTGGGCTGCTTTCTCGGAATTTTCTCATACAATCCTGGCAACGAATTGAATCTAATCTGGCAGGGTCAGGATTGAAAGGCAACTGAGTGATTGGTGTTCCGCAATCGCGACATTTAATATTCATTCCAGAAACGTCGAACATCTGGCGTTGAAAACCTCCTTGACGAGGCTCTTCATCAAATTTTTTGAAGGCCATAATGATTTTTTCATTCTTATTGAATTAAAAAGCGACCTTTTAATGCTTCGATAAAACTCAGTATCATGCTGAGCCCACAGAAGTATGACCTCAAAGCCGCTCTACTTATTTGGCCTTCGCTAATTTTGTTTTTAAATTTAAAAATTATGAAGACTTACTAAAGATACTCGACTTCTCAGTCTGATACCATTATACATTATTAATTTAGCAAGTCAAGTGGAAAAGGCCAATGACTTTTCTCTGTTCTCCTTCTTCGTCTCGAGACTCATCATTTATGATATTGAAAGTTTTGGTTGCTTGTTCTGTTCGGTCAATTATTAACTGAATTCCTTTTGATTCTACTTCCTGTTTTAATCTGTCAGATACCTTGGCGATTCCTGATTCACCTGTGCCGATAATAATTGTTTCCGGATTTTGTTCCAGAGCTCTTTTAATATCGTCGGAATCAATGACATGACTTTCTTTTCTCAACCAATCAAAAACATGGCCTGTCCAACGGACTTCCACGTCATGATTGTAAGTTTTGCCGTCAATAGTGACGGAGCCAAATTTATATTCCTCAATCATATATTGAGCTTCCATAGGAAGCGAAGATGAAGAAGAGAATGTAGTTCTCTTCGCCCTTAAATTATTATACAGATTGTTTAAAAATTTTTAAAGAGCTTGACAGAAAGTTTGGTTTTGTTAAACTTGTTTAAGGTTAAAGAGTTGAAGAAGAAATTGTCCGTTGGAAAACGGACATTATTTTTAATTACCACTATGGACCTGAAATCTTTTACTTCAGCCATTGCCCAGATTGCAGAAGAGAGGGGTATTTTACCTGAAAAAGTGATAGAGACCATTGAGATGGCAATCGCAGCTGCCTACAAAAAAGAATATGGGGAAAAAGGGCAAATGATTAAATGCAAGCTTGACTCGGAATCGGGAGAAGCTGAATTTTGGTTGGTAAAATTAGTGGTTGATGAATCAATGATTTATTCTGAAGAAGAATTAGAAAAGCTAAAGGAGAAGAAAGAAGAAAAAGGACCCTCCTCCGCTAAATCTTCCACCTTCGCCCTTCGGGCCTCGGCGGATAAGTCGGCGGGCAAAGAAAAAATCCGTTTTAATCCCGAAAAACACTTGATGCTTGAGGAAGCCAAAAAAATAAAGCCAAAAATTAAAGTCGGGGAAGAATTGGAAGTATCTTTAAAATCTGAGAAGGATTACGGCCGTATTGCGGCTCAAACAGCAAAACAAGTAATTTTACAAAAGATTAAAGAAACCGAAAGAGAAACAATTTTTGAAGAATACAAAACCAAAGAAGGAGAGATAGTTTCAGGCATTGTTCAAAGGATTGAAGGCAGAAATGTGTTTTTAGATATCGGGAGAGCTATTGGCATTTTAACAAAAGAAGAACAAGTGCCCGGTGAATTTTATCGGCCCGGTCAGCGGTTAAAAGTTTACATCGTGAAGGTTGAACAAACTTCAAAAGGTCCTGTTATCTTTCTATCTCGCGCCTATCCAAAACTAATCTCTAAACTTTTTGAATTAGAAGTGCCGGAAATTTCCTCGGGTGCCGTAGTCATCCGTTCCATCGCCCGAGAGGCCGGTTTCCGAACTAAAATTGCCGTGGAGTCAAAAATGGAAGGCGTAGATCCAATTGGCTCAGCTGTTGGCCAACGAGGAACCAGGGTTCAGGCCGTGATTAATGAATTGGGCGGGGAAAAAATTGACATTATTGAGTATTCAGATGATCCGGAAAAATATATTGCCAATTCTCTTTCCCCGGCCAAGGTATTAGAGGTGAAGCGCCTGCCAAAAAATAAAGCCCTGGTAATTGTGCCGGAAGATCAGTTATCTCTGGCAATCGGTAAAGAGGGACAAAATGTCAGATTAGCTGCAAAGTTAACAGGATGGAAAATTGATGTGAAAGGCGCTAGGGCTGGAGAAACGGAAAGCCAAGGCGAAGAGGATAAATCCTCTTCGCCACCCTTCGCTGCAGCTCGGGTAACAGAAGAACAAGAAGAAACAGACAAAGAAAAAAAAGATTTAAAAAAACAAGCGGGCAGAAAAAAGTCGGAAAAAAGTCTTAATTCAAAAACTAAAAACCCCGCACCAGAAACTTTGTTTCGGTGCGGGACTAGTCCAGCACCGTGCTTTGCTCTGGTGCTGGGCTTAAAATTAATATGTTAATTGTTCCTATTATCGCTTTGCTCTCTTTGGTTTTTGCTTTTTTTCTAATCCAGACGATAAAGCGCGCTCCTTCCGGCTCCGGGAAAATGATTGAAATTTCCCAGGCTATTCGAGAGGGAGCAACAGCTTTTTTAAAGAGGCAGTATAAAACCGTGGGTTTAATCGCCGTAATTATATTTTTAGTTCTTTTATTCTTTTTCGGCATAAAAACTGCGGCAGGTTTTGTGGTTGGCGCCGTTGCTTCGGCAATTTCTGGCATTATCGGAATGCTTGTTTCTACTCAAGCGAATGTCAGAGTGGCTGAAGCCGCAAAAAAGGGTTTAAAATCTGCTTTCTCAATTTCTTTTAAAGGAGGCTCAGTTACCGGATTTTTGGTAGTCGGTTTGGGGTTGCTTTCGGTCTCCGGCTTTTATCTTTTGACTCATGATTTGAAAGCTTTGATAGCCCTGGGATTTGGAGGAAGTTTAATTTCAATTTTTGCGAGATTGGGCGGAGGAATTTATACAAAAGCAGCCGATGTCGGCGCTGACTTGGTTGGTAAGGTAGAAAAAGGAATTCCAGAGGACGACCCTCGTAACCCGGCTGTAATCGCGGATTTGGTTGGAGACAATGTTGGCGACTGCGCAGGCATGGCGGCTGACCTTTTTGAAACCTATGCCGTCACTGCCATTGCCGCCATGATTTTGGGCTCTCTTGTTTCCGTTAATTCTCAACTGATTGTGCTTCCTTTGATTTTGGGAGCCATTTCTATTTTGGCCTCTATTATCGGCACTTTTTTTGTTAACCTCGGTAAATCTCAAACCCGAGCAACAGCGAAATCAAAGAGAGCTTCGCTCTTTTTTCCACCTTCGTCCCGTAAACGGGACTCGGTGGCTGAAGATGAAGCGGTAGCTTCATCGCCTAATATAATGGGAGCTCTTTATAAAGGTTTGATGGTTTCGGCGGTTTTGGCTGCCATAGGATTTTATTTTGTTATTAAAGAATTTAATCTGCCAGGTTCTCAATTTTCAACGCTAAAACTCTATCTTTCTTCTTTGGTTGGCATTTTGATTGCAGTCGGCATGATGGCAATTACCGAATACTTCACTTCTAAAAAATACCGTCCGGTAAAGAGCATTGCTGAAGCTTCTCAATCAGGCCATGCCACAAATATAATCACCGGTTTGGCTGTCGGTATGAAATCAACCGCTTTACCAATTTTATTGATTGTTTTGGGAATTTTGGTCAGCCATTGGCTTGCCGGACTTTATGGAATTGCGATTGCGGCCATGGCCATGCTTTCTTTGGCCGGTATCATAGTCGCGATTGATTCTTACGGTCCAATTACTGACAATGCGGGCGGGATTGCAGAAATGTCAGGATTGCCGGATGAACTAAGAAAAGTAACCGATGAGTTGGATAGCGTGGGCAACACCACCAAAGCAGTAACTAAGGGTTATGCCATTGCTTCAGCAGGTTTGGCGGCTTTAGTTCTTTTTGCTTCCTATACTCAAGAATTGGCTGAGTTGGGCGGCGGATATGAATTTCGGTTAGACGACCCAAAACTTGTGGCCGGTCTTTTGATTGGCGGGTTATTACCCTATCTTTTTAGTTCGTATACTATGTCAGCTGTTGCAAGAGCAGCCTCGGCCGTGGTTGTTGAAGTAAGGAGGCAGTTCAGAGAAATTAAAGGGCTGCTTGAAGGCGCGGCAAAACCAGAATACGGCAAATGCGTTGATATCGTGACAAAATCAGCCATAAAAGAAATGATAGTACCTGCTCTAATTCCAGTGTTGGCTCCGATTTTAGTTGGTTTTGTTTTAGGCGCTCAAGCTTTGGGCGGACTTTTAATCGGCTCCATCATTACAGGTCTTTTTGTCGCAATTTCCATGACGTCAGGGGGAGCGGCCTGGGATAATGCCAAAAAATATATAGAAGAAGGAAATTTCGGCGGCAAAGGTTCTTTTGCCCACCAAGCCGCGGTGACTGGCGACACTGTGGGAGATCCGTATAAGGACACTGCGGGGCCGGCTATTAATCCAATGATCAAGGTCTTAAACATAGTTGCGCTTTTAATAGTTAGTTTTTTAGTATAAGGATCACCGTTTCAAACTGTAGTTCGCTTAGGGGGACAGGTGCACACCTATTCTTTGACTACTAATTGTTACACTATTACTTTAAATTTGATTTTTCAATAACTCTTTTTTAATCTCGTTCCTTAATTTAACCCATTTCTTTTGTATTTCGTTCCATTTTTTGTTTTTGTTTTCTAAAATAAAATTCATTTTCCTTATTTTTTCACTGTGTTTACTTAAAGGCAGTAATTTATTTATTAAAGATATTACCTCTTCCGTGCGGTTTACGGTTAAATCAAATATGTCTTGATTATACATTCCATAGGAAGTTTTGACTCCTTTTTTACTTTTCAAATATAGATACGGGTGATAATTGAGTATTTCCAATTTCTTTTTTATTTGTTTCAAAATCTTTAAATCACCTGTTCTGATTTTAAACATGAAGCGGATATGTTTTTGGTGGCTTTTCTGGATTTTCCAACTTCCTTCACAATCCATATAAGCTGCTAAAAATTGAAAGAAATATTTTTTATCTTTTAATATCCAATCAGAAATTTTATTTGGCTTTTTTAGAAGAAATCTAAAAGATGAATCTAAATCGACATATACAAACCATTCGTCTTCCCTTGATTTATTTTTTGCTAAGTATACACAGGTTTCTCCGTAATTTCTAAAAGCATTTTTCAAGAGATCTATTTGAGCGAGATGGGTCGTAGTAGTTTGAACTCTTATTGATTTTCTAATCCATTTGGCATAAAAATCTCCCGCTCTTAACCCAAAAAAATAAGCTTTCTCATTTAAATCATTTGAAAAAGGTTTCTTAAATTTCCTGGTCAGCGCTTCTGATAATGACCTTGTTGGTATTCCGAATTTCTTAAGTTTCTTTCTTATGGTTCTGGCATTGACAGTCCCAAGTTTTTCCGCTATTTCTAGCGAAGACATTTTTTTGTTTAAATATAAATCTTTTAAAACTCTCTCTGGTATATCCACTTTTTTCCAATAGGCAGGTCGTCTCTTTATCTTAAATTTTTTCAGCCAGTATAATATATTTGTACCTTGGCAATAAAATCGTTCGCCTATTTGGCTAAGCGATAACTTCTTATCCAAATATAAATTTTCCAATTGATTTTTAGTAAATTTTAATCCTTTTTTCATTTCCCCTTTTCAATTAGTATTTAGCATAGAGCCTAAAATGAAAGATACTTAAGGGCTAAGTTTCAATATACTATTATTATAACAAAGGTTTTATAAAAAAGAAGACATTTCGGTTATCTTACATTCAAATGGTTTGACTTCGACCGATTAAAAGAGCATATTGAAAATGTAATTAAAAACGAGAAAACTTTCCAATTTTTAGAATCTTTAACTAAAAACTATGGAAATAGAGATTAAAAGACTTTCAAAGTCCGAAATTGAGCTTAAAATTGAAGTGCCTGCCCAAGAATGGCAGGAGTTTTTAGATGAAGCGGCAAAAGAATTATCGCGAGATTTAAAAATTGAAGGATTCAGGCCAGGATACGCGCCATTGAAATTAGTTGAAGAAAAAATCGGTATTGCCAGAATCTTGGAAGAAGCGGCTGAACATTGCGTTCAGAAATGTTATATAAAGGCGATTTTGGAAAACAACATTGAAGCGATTGGTCAGCCGGAAGTTTCAATTCTAAAACTAGCCAAGGATAACCCGTTTGAGTTTAAAGCCAAAGTGGCGGTGATGCCGGAAATAAAATTGCCTGATTATAAAAAAATCGCTGCCAAAATTGAAAGAAAGAAAATTTCGGTTCAGGAAAAAGAAGTAATGGAAGCGCTGGTTTTTGTTCAAAAATCTCGGGCAAAATTGACTTTAAAACTTGGCCATTGTGAGATCGGCGATTGGGTGGAAATTGAATATTCTTCGCCTCAGATTGAGAACAATAAAAAAATAGAAGATGCTTTTATTTTGGGTGAAGGGAAAATGCTGCCTGGATTTGAGGAAAATTTGGCAGGAATGGCGGAAAATCAGGAAAAAAAATTCTTTTTGGCTTTTCCCAAAGACCATTTTTCAAAAGAACTGGTCGGCAAAGAAGTTGAGTTTAAGGTAAGGCTAAAATCGGTTCAGAAAATGGAGTTGCCGGAAATTAACGACCAGTTTGTTCAAGGTTTAGGCCAGTTTACGGATTTGGCCGCTCTGAAAAGAAATCTTCGGGATGGAATTAAGCTGGAAAAAGAAAATGCAGAATCTCAAAGGGTTCGCCAAGAAATTTTAGAAAAGATAGCCAAAAATTCAGAAGTTGAAATTCCGAAAGTCCTTGTCGTCAGAGAACAAAACCGAATGTTAGATGGTTTAAAGCAAGATATCTCTCAAAAATTTGGGATGACCATTGAAGATTATTTAACCAAAATCAAAAAAACAGAAAAAGAACTGTTGGATTCTTTTTTCTCCGAAGCTGAAAAAAGGATTAAAAATTCTCTGGTGATAAGAGAAATTGAAAAAAAAGAGAAAATCAAAATTTCAGATGAAGAGGTAAAAGAAGAAACCCAAAAATTTTTAATAAGATACCCGCAAATCAAAAACCTTGACTCAGAAGAATTAAAGGATTATACTGAAGAAGTACTAAAAAACGAAAAAACGTTTAAATTATTAGAATCTTTTGCTAAAAAACCATAGCGGGCAAGCTGATATAATTTTTCGCCAAGCTCAAAATTATGAACTTAATCCCCACGGTAATTGAAAAATCGCAATACGGCGAGAGAGCGTATGATATTTATTCAAGGCTTTTAAAAGAAAGAATCATTTTTTTGGTGGGTCCCATTACAGACGTGATGGCTAACTCAGTGATTGCCCAGCTTCTTTTTTTAACGAACCAAAATCCTAATAAAGATATTCAACTTTATATCAACAGTCCGGGAGGCTCGGTGACGGCCGGTATGGCAATTTACGACACCATGCAGTATGTCAAAGCCGATATTTCAACTGTTTGCGTCGGTTTGGCAGGTTCTATGGCGGCGGTCATTTTGGCTTCGGGCGCCAAAGGAAAAAGGTTTGCTTTGCCCAATGCCGAAATTTTACTTCATCAGGTAATGGGCGGCGTGACGGGGGAGGCAATAGAAATTGAGATTACGGCAAAACAAATTATTAAAATCAAAGATAAATTAAACAAAATCATCGCCAAACACACTGACCAGCCCTTGGAAAAAGTAGAAAAAGATACTGACCGGGATTTTTATCTGTCAGCTGAAGATGCCAAAAACTACGGAATAATTGATGACGTAATAAAGAGAAGGGAATAAATAGCAGATCGAAAAAGATTTCTAAAAATAAGCCCGCCTTCGGCGGGCTTTGACGTTTCAAAAAATTTTTGTTATGATTATTTCAGTAAAAACAAAATCTTGGATTTTGATATTTTTAGCATTAAACCTTTGACTTAGATGTTAAAGAGCCAAATTCCATTTACGCAATATGAGTCAATTAATTCCTTTTCTGGCAGGGATTTTTCTCCTTGCCTTAGGATCGGTTTTGGGTTATTACACTCGCCAATCAATTGCCAAAAAAAGAGCCGGCACCATAGAAGCGAAACTCCAAAAGAAGATTTTACAAGCCAAAGCCCAAACGGAAGAAATACTAAAGGAAGCCAAACAGAAAGCCTCACGAATTTTAGAGACAGTAAAGATTGAAGAAGATGAGCGGCGCCAGGATCTTTTGCAGACCGAAAGACTTTTATTGAAAAGAGAAAACGTCTTAGATGACAAAATATCTAATCTTGAAAGAAAAGAAGCAGAATTTCAGGATAAAGTAGAAAAACTCAGAAAAATAAAAGAAGGTTTAGAAGGTTTGCAGCAGGAAGCCCTGATAAACTTAGAAAGAGTTTCCAATCTTTCCCGAGAAGAAGCAAAAAAAGAACTCCTGAACAATTTAGAGAAAGAATATCAAAAAGAAATTTTAGAAAAGATTAAAAATTTAGAATCAGAAGGTTGGCAAAGATTTGAAAAAAAGGCCAAAGAATTGGTTGCTTTGGCAATTCAAAAAGTGGCGGTTTCTCAAGCTCAGGAACTAACGACGACCACGGTTGCTCTGCCCAACGAAGAAATTAAAGGCAGGATTATTGGAAAAGAAGGCAGGAATATCCGAACCTTGGAAAGATTAACCGGCGTGGAAATAGTAGTAGATGAAAGTCCGGAAGCAGTGATGATTTCAGGCTTTGATCCGATAAGAAGACAAATTGCCAAAACCGCGCTTGAGAAATTAATCCAGGACGGCAGAATCCAGCCGGCCAAGATTGAAGAAATGGTGGAAAAGGCCCGGTCCGAAATCAATTCGCAAATAAAGGAAGCAGGCGAAGCAGCCGTTTACGATGTAGGATTAGTCGGTCTTGACCCCAGATTAGTTCAGTTATTGGGAAGATTACGATTTAGAACCAGTTATGGCCAGAATGTTTTGCTTCATTCAATTGAGGTATCACACTTAGCTGCTGCCTTATCTGCTGAGATTGGAGCTGATGTAAAAGTCGCCAAAAAAGCCGGGTTATTGCATGATATCGGCAAGGCAGTTGACCATCAGATTGAAGGTTCTCACGCTGACATCGGGATTAAAATTTTGGAAAAATTTGGAGTGGAATTGGAAGTAATCTCGGCCATGAAATCGCACCACGAAGAATATCCTTATGAAAGTTTGGAAGCTATAATCGTTCAGACGGCCGATGCGATTTCGGGAGCCAGGCCGGGAGCGAGAAAAGATACTTTGGAAAATTATTTAAAGAGATTGGGCGATTTGGAAAATATTGCTACTTCTTTTTCCGGAGTGGAAAAAGCTTATGCGATTCAGGCTGGCAGAGAAATAAGAGTTTTTGTTAAACCGGAAGAAGTTGATGATTTGGGCGCGAGAAAATTAGCTAGAGAAATTGCTGAGCGCATCCAGGAAGAATTAAGATATCCGGGAGAAATTAAGGTTAATGTGATTAGAGAAAGCAGGGTGACAGAGTACGCAAAGTAGGGTGTTTAAACTGGAAGATTAAACATCTCAAAAAGCGCCAATTGGCGCTTTTTGATTTTGAGCGGGTGAGGGGAGTTGAACCCCTCTCATCAGCTTGGAAAGCTGAGGTAATACCGATATACGACACCCGCAGTCGGGGTACTCGGATTTGAACCGAGACTAAATCCTCCCAAAGGACTCGTGCTGCCGTTACACTATACCCCGTTCTTATATTTTATATTATTACTATTTCTTTTTTTATGGTGCAGTATTTTATGACAGTTCGCACAGATAACAATACACTTATACACTTCTTTTTTGATACGCTCAAAGCTATAATGATCATGATGAAAGGCATGTGATATACTGAATTCTTTATCATAGGGATGGTGAAATTCAAGCACTCTATAATCAGCAATCCCGCACTTGCTACATTTATGCTTTTTCTTATAATCCACTAACCACTGTTGACCTTTCTTCTTAAGCTTTTGCTTTGTAGCTCGATAGCAAGATTTACATTTAAGCCGGCGGTAAATTTTTTTCTTGGTTGTCAAGGCGACATGAAACTCTGATTCTGGATAATATTTGTTACAATACTTACATAACTTCATTCAAACATATTAACATTTTCGAACTCTGATTTCAAGGTTCAAAAGTTCAAAACAAATAAAAATGTAAGTATATTAACCATTACACCACATCCCGTACTTTAAGATATATCACTTTATTTCTTTTTGCTCAATATGTGTTATGATATAATTAAGATGGTGACTTCCAAAAAAATTCTTAACCAATTAAATATCCCGGCTGAATGCCGGAGCTATGGGCTTTCTCTCTGGCAATGTCCGTCTTTTTTATTTTTAATTATGGGGCTGGTAATTATCGGTTCCGCCTTGATTGCTTATGGATTGGGGACTCGTTTTATCGAGGATCCGGAAACCGTGGCTTTAATTGTTTTGATATTAACGGCCGTATTGTTTGTTGTTTCCTTTACCATCACCCGAAGTTTTGAAAGATTGGCAGAAGCCAGCCGAATGAAATCTGAGTTCGTTAAAATTGTGTCTCATCAGTTGCGCTCCCCCATTACTAATTTGAGCTGGGCAATTGACATTTTAATGTCGGGAGAAATGGGCAAGGTTGAAGAAAAACAGGCTGAATATCTTAAAATCTTAAAAGAAAACAGCAGCCGGATGATAGATCTGGTAAGAGATTTGCTTACAGTTTCAAGAATTGAAGAAGGTTCCTTAATGATTAAAAGAGAAAAAATTTCAATAGAGCCAATTATAAAAAAATTAATCTCAAGATTTAAACCCTTTGTCTTGGGTTCAAATGTTGAGATAAAGTTTGAAGCCGGTGAAAACTTGCCTCAGATTTTTATTGATACTCATCAAATTGAAATTGTAATTGAGAATCTTTTTGATAATGCCATCCGTTATATAAAAGAAAAAGGAGAAATCAAAATCAAACTTGAACAGAGAGATAAAACCTTATATTTTGAAATAAAAGATACCGGAGTGGGAATTCCAAAAGATGACCAAAAATTTATTTTCCAGAAATTCTTCCGTTCTGAAAACGCCATCAGGCAACAAACCCAAGGGTCAGGTCTTGGTCTTTTTATTGCCAAATCAATTATTGAACGATTTCACGGACAAATCGGTTTTGAATCAGAAGAAAACAAGGGTTCAACATTTTGGTTCACTTTGCCAATAAATCAATAACCGAGCTTCCGCAGGAAGCGAAGGTGAAGAAGAGTTCTAAGAAAAGCGTTTCTTCTCTCATTGAGTCCCGCGATAACGGGACGAAGATGAAGAAGAGATTTATCTCTTCGACCGTCTCGTCTTCGACTCGACGAACGAAGTTCTCTTCGCCTATAATACAACTAACATAAACAAATTTGGGCGCAGATTACACTAATTGCTAAATTTGTGTAATTTATGGTCAAATTGGTGTAAATTCGCTATATGGCAAAAACAATACTTTTCATAGAAGATGAATCGGCTCTTCAAAAAACCTTTGGAGATATTTTAGGGAAAGAAGGTTATGATATGATTAGTGCCTTAGATGGAGAAATAGGATTAAAGCTGGCCAGAAGCAAAAAGCCCGATTTGATTTTGCTTGATCTGGTTTTGCCGAAAGTTCACGGCTTTGAAGTTTTAAAGGAGTTAAAATCTGATCTTGGGACAAAAGACATTCCGATTATTGTTTTGACTAATTTAGAGGCGATAGAGGACGTCAATAAAGCCATTGAGTTGGGGGCCAAAACTTATCTGGTCAAAACGCAATATAATTTAGAAGAAGTGGTAGAGAAGGTCAAAAAAGCAATTGGTGAATAATCTACGAAATTACGAAAAAGGTACGAAAATACGAAAACTCGGGAACTTTTTCGTAAAAATTTCCTAATTTCGTAGGAAATTTATGAAAGTCTATCCCGAACAATTGAAAGCTTTTTTGCTTGACGCGGGTTTAATTAAAGAGGCTCAATTTGATGTCGCCCAAAAGAAAGCCGAGGGTACCCACCAGAAAGTGGGCGATGTTTTGGTTTCCGAAGGTTTAATTTCTGGAGGAGAGTTAATAAAGCTTGAGTCTTATATTTTAGGAGTTCCTTTCGTTAATTTAGAAAAAGAAATTATTGCTCCTGAGGTTTTGAAAATTGTTCCGGAGCCGATTGCCAGGTCTCATAATATCATTGCTTTTAGAAAAAAAGGCAATAATCTTGAAGTGGCGATGCTTGATCCGGAAGACTTGAGAACAATTGAGTTTATCAAGAAAAAAGAGCCGGGATTGAAAATTCTGCCAAGATTAACGACGCCAGATTCCATTAAAAATGTCTTACGACAATACCAGAAAACTTTAGAAGTTGAATTCGGAGAGATTATTAAAAAAGAAGTTGGCGAGATTCGCTCAATCAAAGAAGAAGAAAAGACTGAAGAAAAAGAGGAACTTCTGAAGGTGGCCAAGGAATTACCCGTAATTAAAATCGTTGATACCTTAATGAAGCACGCCATTTTGCAGCGCGCTTCAGATATTCATATTGAGCCCCAAGAGAAAGAAGTCAATGTTCGTTACAGGATCGATGGCGTATTGCACGATGCTATGACCTTGCCAAAAGCCGTTTCTTCCGGCATTGTAGCCAGAATTAAGGTTCTTTCCAATTTGAAGCTTGATGAACATCGTTTGCCTCAGGATGGCCGTTTCAAAATCGAAACAGAAGATTACAAATACTCAGTCAGGGTTTCGGTTTTGCCGGTTTTTGACGGAGAAAAAATCGTGATGCGGTTGTTGTCAGAAACAACTAAAGCTCTGACCTTAGAAGCTTTGGGGCTGATGGGGGAAGCCTTAGAAAGAGTGCAGGAAAACTTAAGAAAGCCGGTCGGTATGATTTTGGTTACAGGCCCTACCGGTTCCGGAAAAACCACAAGTTTATACGCAATGGTTGAAATTATAAATACGCCCGGCGTAAATATCTCAACGATTGAAGACCCAATTGAATACAGAATGCCCAGAGTCAATCAGACTCAGGTTAATTCAAAAATTGGTTTGACTTTTGCGTCGGGACTTAGAACTTTGGTCAGGCAGGACCCGGATATTTTGATGGTTGGAGAAATCAGAGACGAAGAAACCGTCAATTTGGCAATCAATGCTGCCCTAACCGGTCATTTGGTTTTATCTACTCTGCACACCAACGATGCCGCCGGCACCCTTCCCCGGTTGATTGATATGAAGGCAGAACCATTTTTAATTGCTTCTACCTTAGATGTAATTATTGCCCAAAGACTGGTAAGAAAGCTCTGCAAGGAAAAAGAAAAATACACCTTAAAGGATGCTGAAATAAAGGACTTAAGAAAATATTGCGATTTGGATAGTATTTTGAAAATTTTGAAAGAGGAAAAAATTGTTAAACCAAAAACCCTGTTTAAAGATATGGTATTCTATCGGCCTAAACTGACCAAAGAATGTTTGGAAGGGTATACGGGCAGAATAGGAATCTTTGAGGTCCTGCCTGTTACGGAAACGATTAAAGAATTAATTGTCAAAAAAGCCACCTCCGACCAGATTATGGCCCAAGCCCAGAAAGAAGGGATGAGAACGATGATTGAAGACGGCTTTGTCAAAGCGGCTCAAGGCATTACTTCAATTGAAGAGGTTTTAAGAGTGATAATTGAGTGAAAAAATGGGTTTTTTCCCATTTTTTCAAACAAATAGAATTATAAAATGTTCTATGAATCAGAGATTCATATCACCTTTTAATAAATTTTCAATTTATTAAAATGTCCGGAATAAAAAATACTCATAAAATATCCGCTTTTGATGTAATAAAAATAAGGAATGATTTTCCGGTACTTAACCAGAAAATTAATGGTAAACCTCTCATTTATTTTGATAATGCAGCAACCACCCAGAAACCCCGGGTTGTGATAGATACCATAAACAAATTACACTCCGAGCATAATAGCAATGTCCACCGAGGGATTCACTATCTAAGTGAACAAATGACTAAAATGTATGAATCGGCTAGAAAAAAGGTTCAAGATTATTTGAATGCTCGCTATAGTCATGAAATAATTTTTACCGCCGGGACTACGGCTTCCATTAACGCCGTAGCCTATTCTTTTGGAGAAGCATATATAAAAGAGAACGATGAAATTATTGTCTCTGAAATGGAACATCATAGCAATATTGTTCCCTGGCAGATGATGTGTAAGCGAAAAGGAGCTAATCTGAGAGTAATTCCTATCAATGATAAAGGTGAATTGTTACTGGATGAATATAAAAAATTAATCAATTCCATAACAAAATTAGTAGCTATTGTTCATGTCTCAAATTCTCTTGGTACCATTAATCCTGTTAAAGAAATTGTAACCATTGCCCATGAAAATAACATTCCTGTTCTAATAGATGGAGCCCAGGCAATTCAACACGAAAAGATTGATGTTCAGGATATAGATTGCGACTTTTATGCTTTTTCAGGGCATAAAATATATGGACCTACAGGAATAGGAGTTTTATATGGAAAAGAGCGCTGGTTGAATGAAATGCCTCCATACCAGGGTGGCGGAGATATGATTGACCGGGTAAGTTTTGAACATACCACTTACGATGATTTACCGGCTAAATTTGAAGCCGGCACCCCTAATTACATCGGTGCTATTGGATTGGGTACGGCATTGGATTATCTGGCAGGTATAGGGTTAGACAATATACAAAATTATGAAAAAAAGTTGTTGGAGTATGGAACGGCTAAACTTATGACTTTAAATGGACTGAGATTATACGGTACAGCGGAAAACAAAACTTGTATTTTTTCTTTTTTATTGGACAATATTCCTCCCTATGATGCTGGAATAATTTTAGATAAAATGAGCATTGCCGTGCGTACAGGTCACCATTGTACACAGCCTCTCTGGGATCATTATAAACTTGAGGGTAGTATTAGAGCGTCCTTGGCTTTTTATAATACCTTGGAAGAAATAGATTCTTTATACGAAGCACTGAAGAAAATTCAAAAAATGTTTAAGTAAAATGACTATCCAAGAAATACAGGAGGAAATTATTAACGAATTCAAATATCTTGACCAATGGGAGGATAAATATAGTTATCTGATTAAATTAGGCAAAACCTTATCGCCGATGGATTCAGAGTATCTGAAAAAAGACTATCTAGTTAAAGATTGCCAGTTAACAACTTGGCTTCATTCTACATTTGAAGAAGGAAGGGTTTTTTACGAGATTGATAGCACTTCTGTGATAATAAAAGGAGCGGCTAATTTATTAATAAGGATTCTGTCTGGCCGAAAACCAGAAGATATTATAAATGCTGATTTGTACTTTATTGATAAAACAGGATTAAGAGAAAGTTGTGCTCCCGGCCGCATAGGTGATCTTTTGAAACTAATAGATAAAATGAAACGGGATGCTAACCCCTATGTTTATAAAACAGAGGCTGTTGAAAGAAAACAAATAATGTAAATATGAAGCAATGCTTAATTTATGACAATTCATGGAGATTTTCTAAATGTGCTGCTGCAACCTTAGCTTTTATTGCTTTTTTAATCCAAAATCCCTGGTTGGTTCTGATAGCCGCTCTTTTAATGGCTTCGGGGATTTTTTCTGTAAAATTCAATATTTCTTATCAATTTTACGCTTTGGTTTTAGGAAAATTACTCAAAAAAAAGTTAGAATCGATTCAGAGAGAATCAGGCGAATTAAGTTTTGTCTGCAGTATGGGAGGAGCCCTTTTTTTTGTTGGTTTTTTGTTTCTCTATTTTGGAAAACTCGTTGGTTTTGCATGGCTTTTTATTTTAATAACATCTTTTTTAATGTTTTTAGGTTGTCTTACTTATTTTTGCCTGGCCGCTTCAATGTATATTTTTTTCAAAAAGATTCTTAAACTTAGATGAGAAATATCATGGAAAAGAGCGAAAATTTCAAGGAGAAAAAAGCAGAAATAGGGGGACCAGGATATCTTAATAAAAGTTGCTGGCTGGTCAGAAATCTTCGTTACCTTCCTTATAAACGTTGTCAGTATTGCGAATTGAAATTCCGAAATTGCCTGTTTCTGCAATATCAAATAATCAGCTTGATTTTGATCCTTTTTCTTCTCACCCTTTCTCTTTTAATTGAGGGGAGAATTTTAGAATTAGTAGTTATCTCTGTTTTTACTTTAGTCATCTTTTATGGTTACTTTTTTAATAAAAACACAGACAAGATTATCCAAGCTAATTTTACCGAAAGAAAA
>Ga0210018_1000649_pt1 | contig 17950 bp, 17 predicted proteins | sample CryGeyCG2014_010_2_FD_183967 | JGI IMG/M metagenome (GOLD analysis project Ga0210018, IMG submission 183967) | Groundwater microbial communities from aquifer - Crystal Geyser CG09_land_8/20/14_0.10 (SPAdes) (version 2) | ecosystem: Environmental > Aquatic > Deep subsurface > Groundwater | place...
TTGTTATTGGTATTTTTACTGATTTTTTACTTTTCTTTCTTTTTGTTTGGCTCTTGGGTCGAAATCTGCCTCAGAGAGAGGTTAGAACAATCATTTTCGCTGGTTTGGCTATCGACTCACTTTTTTATGTTTTTTCTTGCAAAAATTTAAAGAAAAACATCTGGCAAATTAATCCTTTCTCCAATTTAATTTTGGCTTTTAGCTGGCTTTGGGGAATTTTGATGCTTTTGACAGCGATTTATTTACCATTTTTCCAAAATTTATTGAAAACTGTGCCTTTAAACCTTTATGACTGGGGATTATTGATTGCTCTGGGATTTTTGAATTTATTTTTAATTGAAGCCACAAAATTTTATTTCATTAGGAAGAAAAAAGTATGACCCTTCAACAACTTCAGGATCATACTGAGTTTATCGAAGTATGATTTTCCACATTCTAATTTTTATTGCCTCTTGTTTTTTACTTGTTCTTTCCGGTAAATGGCTGGTCAATTCTTTGACCAGAATTGCCAAATTTTTGGGTTGGAAAGAATTTGTGGTTGCTTTTTTTACCATTGCTTTTGGTGCTTCTTTACCCAATCTTTTCGTTGGAATTTTATCGGCTTTAAATAAAATTCCCCAGCTTTCGTTGGGTGATGTTATTGGCGGCAATATCTTTGATCTAACTGTTACCGTGGCTTTGGCTGCTTTTATTTCCAGGCAGGGGATTTCAGCTTCCAGTCGGACTGTCCAGGGAAGTTCAGTCTTTACAATTTCAGCCGCCCTCTTGCCTTTGATTTTAATTTTAGATGGTAACCTTTCTCGAATCGATGGTTTTTTATTAATTTTAACTTTTTGTTTTTATGTTTTTTGGCTATTTAGAAAAGAAGAAAGATTTAAAAAAGTTTATAATGGCGCGCCAGAAATTAAGGGTTGGAAATATTTTTTTAAAGATATTGGTTTATTAATCATAAGTATTATTTTCTTAATTTTAGGAGCTGAGGGAATTGTCAAATCTTCTTCTTTTTTTGCCAAAACCTTAAATTTGCCTCTCATTTTTATTGGAATTTTCATTGTCGGAATAGGCGATTGCTTGCCTGAAACCTTCTTTTCTATTCAGGCGGCTAAAGAGGGTCAAGATTGGATGATTTTAGGGAATTTAATGGGGGGTATAATGATTACTACCACCTTGGTTTTGGGTCTGGTCACCCTCATTTGTCCCATTAATTTTTTTGATTTTTCAATTTTAGCCACCGGAAGAATTTTCCTTTTGATATCAGCCATTTTTTTCTTAATTTTTTTGAGAACCGGAAAGAAAATTTCTCGAAGAGAAGCGATCTTTTTATTCTTAATTTACATTTCCTTTATTCTAACCCAAATTTTCCTCTTTAGATAAAACGAGAGATGTTTCTCCGATTGACGAGGAGAAAGAAGGATGATAATATAAGATTGATGGCCGATTTAATTTTAATTTTAATAATTTCTTTAATTGTTGTTGGTATAATAGAGCTAGCTCTTTTCTTATTCAGAAGAAAGCCGGAGAAAAAAGACAGTTCTTTGTTAGTAATTCATCAGAGACTAGATAACATTCAGAAGTGTTTGGATGATCGTTTGTCTGAATCAACCGAGGCTATTCAAAAACAATTTAGCGAGACTACAAAAATCGTAAAAAATGTTACAGAACAATTAACTAAACTCGATGGTACCAATAGACAAGTTATTGGCTTTGCCGAACAGTTGCAGTCATTAGAAAATATTTTGAGAAATCCCAAACAAAGAGGAGTTCTGGGAGAATATTATCTAGAAGAGTTATTAAAAAATGTCTTTAGTCCCCGTCAGTATCAAATGCAATACCAATTTAAAGACGGGGCGGTGGTTGATGCAGTGATATTTTTGAGAGATAAAATTATTCCTATTGACTCGAAATTTTCTCTTGAAAACTACAATCGAATTATCGAAGAAGATGACCCGACAAAAAGAGAAGAATTAGAAAAAATATTTAAACAGGATTTAAAGAATCGAATCGATGAAACAGAAAAATATATCAGACCAAATGAAAAAACTCTAGATTTCGCTTTTATGTTTATTCCAGCTGAAGCTATCTACTATGACCTATTAGTAAATAAAATCGGGACGATAAAAAGCAACACCCGAGACCTAATTGACTATGCGGTGAGAGAAAAGCATGTTCATATAGTTTCTCCAACTTCCTTTTATGCATATTTGCAGACAATCTTGCAGGGATTAAGAGCTATGCAGATTGAAGAGTCAGCTAAAGAGATTCGAAAGAGAGTGGAAATGTTAGGACGGCATCTGGCAAATTACGAAGAATATCTTAAAAAACTCGGGGGTAATCTCAGCGCAACCATAAGTTCTTATAACAATGCCTATAAAGAATTAGGCAAGATTGATAAAGATGTAGTGAAAATCACCGAGGGTCGATCTAAAATCGAGATTAAACAGTTGGAAAAACCATCAACAGAATAAATCTATGCCCCGTTAGAAGTCTTGGGCATAAAAATTTTCTTTCAGATAAATTTTTATGCGGGGCACTAATGGGGTGATAATAATTAACTGTTTGTCCATTCTGTGATTACCCGATAACAGAAGGGGCAGACTTCTAACGGGGTATGCTAGCAGTCATCAAAACTGGCGGAAAGCAGTATTTTGTCTCGCCGGGACAAAAAATAAAAATCGAAAAAATTGAGGGTAAAGAGGAAAAAGAAGTAATTTTCAAAGATGTTTTGTTATTGGAAAAAAATAAAAAAGTAGAAATTGGAGACCCTTTAGTTAAAGGAGCAAAAGTTGTTGGGAAAATTTTAAGGCAAGGAAAGGGCAAAAAAATAATTGTCTTAAAATATAAACCAAAAACCCGTTATAAAGTAAAAAGGGGTCATAGGCAGCAATTTACAGAAGTGGAAATTCTCAAAATTGAAGATTGAAAATTGCAAATTTTAGCAAAATTTGTCGGTTTGGGCTTGACAAATTTTTTTATCTTGCTGTAATAGAGATGTAATGTAGAAAATAGCTCTTTAAAAAAAATAAAAGGGGAAGGGAAGAAATTCATCTCCTGCAGAAAGGAAATCAGAAATGGTTTCTTGTCCGCAGGAGAGTGAAAATATGCCAAATTGTCATGCTACAAGTTTAGCTCCGAAAATACGAAAACAAACAAAAGAAATGATAAGACAGAAAGAAGAGCTTGAAAGATTAGAAAGACAGTTCCAAATATTATCAAACACTGCTATCCATAGGGGATGGCTTAGCAAAGATGAAATTGCGAAAATCGAAGGAAACAATGAAACAATGGTAGAAAAACTGAAACGTCTAACAGAAGCTTGTTTGAAACAAGTAAGTATGGACGAAGCAGTTGAAAAACTGTTGACTTCAAAAGAAGGAGAACTGAAGCCATCAGAGATCAGAAACCTGTTCAACACTATCGAATCTGATATGCAAAAGACGAAAGAGATTTTGGCTGGCGCACTACTGAAATAATCATTCTCTTTCCCCTTTTTTTTCTTTTTTCGAGCCCGCCCTATACCTTTCGGTCGGGTGGGTTGGAAAAAGGAAAATGTCCTATATTTTCTACGATCGTAGAAAAAGTGGTATAACGTAACGTGTAGTTCTTTAATAAAAAATATAAAGGGGAGGAAGAAATTTTGGACGACCAAATTGTTTATCAAACAATTTTGGTAAATAGCTTAGTCGTCCAAAAGGAGGACTAAAATGCAAAAGAATAATACCGATACCGAGGTTAGAATGAAAACTGGAAAGAAAACATTGAAGATCTTAAAAGGTAAAGAGGCAGAAGTAGCACTCAAAGCCATGGAGTATGTCATGGATAATGTGAAAGGCCCTAAAAAAATAAAGATCGATATCATTGTTCCAGGGGTACCGAAAAACTTCAGTTATGCCAATGCGCTACTCGAGGCCTTAGATTGTGGTTTAAAAAATCCAGTAGAAATCGCTGACTACATTCTGAAAAAACTTGAGAAAGTAAAAAAACCTCTTAACTCCTCTTTTTTTATTTTTTTTATTCAAAAACAAAACAGCTCAAAAGCTGTTTTAAATTTTTAAAAAATTTTTATTTTCTTCCTTCTAAAGCCGATTTTAGGGTTTCTTCATCGGCGTATTCGAGTTCGGCGCCAACTGGCAAACCCCGAGCCAAACGACTAATTTTTATGGGTTCGGCAGGCTCAACACGAGTTTTCAAAGGTTTTAAAATTCTTTCTAAATACAAAGCGGTTGCTTCGCCCTCAGTCGTTTGATTAGTGGCTAAAATGATTTCTTGAAAGGCAGCATTTGAAATTCCAAATTTTTCTGGATTTTTAATTCTCTCAATTAATTCTTTAACCCTCAACTTTTCGATTTCCTCTTTTTTCAGGGTTGAAACTGTTCCACCCAAAACAAAATAAAGACCCTGATATTTTTTTGTTTTCTCAATTGAAATTAAATCACTTTCTTTTTCAACGATACAGATTAAATTTTTGTCTCGGGCGGGATTTTTGCAAATTTCGCAAAGTTTGATTTCACCCTCCTTCGCTAAAGCTACGGGGGGCTCGAAAGGATTAAAACAAAAAGAACACAGTTTTACATTTTTCTTTAAAACAATAATTGATTTTAATAAAGCATTAACTTCTTCTTGAGGAAGTCCCATTAAATAAAAAACAAATCTGGCCGCCGTTCTTGGCCCGACAGTCGGAAATTTGGAAAAAAGAGCAATTAATTTTTGAATAGATTTTGAGTACATTTTTTATTCTTCAAAAGTTCCTTTTTCTAAGTTTCGAAAACTGACCACTCTCTCGTCGAAAAATAATTCAACTTTTCCCACCGGGCCATTTCGGTGTTTAGCAATGATGAGATCGGCGATATTCTTTCTCGGAGTGTCGGGTCGATAGCGATCTTCTCTGTAAATAAACATTACCACGTCGGCGTCCTGTTCTATTGAATTATGGACAATAATATCATTCGCCACAAAATTATGAGTTCCGGGAATAGTAGCATCATAAACCTCTTCAACTCCCAAGGGAGTAATAGAAACAATTTCATCCCAAAAGACATCAGATTGAGCCAAATTAGAAATTTCAGTAGAAGAAAGACAAGTGGCAATTCTTTCTAATCTTAAAGTACCAATTCCATTTCTAAATAAAGAATTTTTGCCACCGTAAGTAGTTTGAATTCCAAGACAGAGTTGAGGCCAAGAAATTCCTCTTTCTATTCTAATTTTGTCAATTAAACTCGTCCAAGTTTCCCTTGGAAAAACATCTAAATTAGTATGGTGAGAAGGGATTTTTTCAAGATTATTTATTAGTTGAGAAGAAACTTCCTTTCTTTTTTTGCCGAAAACACCAATTTCTTTTAAAAATCTCAATTGATGTTCTTTTCCTTGAATTCCAACGTGATAACAAACTCGATACCCCGGTTTTTTATTTTCCGAAATTTTGCTTCTGATTCCAAATCGCAATAAGAGATGTTTTATATCCTTTGCTAATCTCTGACTTGTAGTGGCGTAGTAAATAGCAGCCGAAGGTTTTCTTCCTACCATGTTTTTCTGGCTTATATTACCATCAGTCGACCAAAGGTGGCGCAAGAACAAAGCTAAATATTGATTGTCTAAACTAAATATTGCCTGAGGAATATATTTTTCATGTGCCCTAGCAAATTTTAATCCTAAATGAGAAAACCATTTTATAATTGGGTGGTGTCTTCCCCGAGCAAGTGGATAAGGAGAAGGTAAATAAATATGGTACCAGTTCTTTTGTTTAACAATCCTGGGGTTAATTTGAAATAACTTTCTGGCTGTTTTGCCTACAATTTTAAGATTTTCATAATCGGCCGAAGTATAATGAATCGGTTGATGTTTAACGACACAACCATCTCCTAAAAGGTGGGCTAAGAGAATAAGTTCTTCTTTTGAAATCCCATTTTGAGGGGTTATAGTCAAAAGTTTTTTTGGGGTGGCGATTTTATCTCCTAGTTTTAATTCTTCTAAAGGATACCAACCATCAAATTTCCTAAAAGGATGATTTACCGAGGCTTTAATTTCGAAACCACTTCTTGTTTTTAATAAATATAATTTCTTTTTGCCGCTGGAAAAAACTTTTGAGATATTTGTTGTCTTCAATTTCCAGTTTTCATTCAAAGTATGAATCGGAATATTCTTTTTTCCTACCAAATCCTTAATTTGGACCCTTTCTCCGGTATCAGCTCTCATTAAAAGCGTCTCACCAGCCAAGCATCCCGATTGTCTTAAATCGGCTAATCTTGGAATCTGAGGTGATCTTTGTTCAACCGCTCTTGATAATTGGGAAACAACCAAAACTGGAATATTCAATTCTCTGGCTAAGGCCTTTAAAGCCCGGGAATTTTCGGAAACTTGTTGAACCGGATTGGCATTGAGATTTAGAGGTTCCATTAATTGTAAATAATCAATAATGACTAAACCCAAACCTTTTTCAGCTTGTAATCTTCGGCACATCGCTTTCATTTGCAAAGCAGTGGGGGAAGCGGCATCATCAATATAAATCGGGGCATCAGATAAGACGCCGAGGGCGTGGCGAATTCTGGTGAAATCATTTTCCTCGCCCTCGCTTGAAAGTCGGCCGGTTCTCAATCTCCATAAATCCACCCCAGAAAGAGAAGAAATTAATCTATCCACCACTTGATCCCTCGACATTTCCAAAGAAAACATTCCTACCGGTATCTTCGCATTGATGGCAATGTTTGCCGCAAAATTCAAAGCCATGGCGCTTTTTCCTAAAGTTGGCCTGGCTGCCAAGATTATCAAATCTGATTTTTGGAAACCAGCCAGGATATTATCCAAATCGGTAAAACCGCTGGGTAATCCCCTCAAACCGGCCTCTCTCTTTGATAATTTATCAATTCTTTCAAATGCTTCTTCTAAGGTATCTTTGACCAGCACGAACTCTTGGGTTAAACCTTTTTGGGCGATGCTAAAAATTCTCTTTTCCGCCTGATCTAACAAAATATCAATGTCTTCCGATTCATTATACCCAAAAGCAGCTATGTCTTGAGAGGCAGAAATTAAATCTCTTAGAATTCTTTTCTTTTGGACAATTTTGGCATAATTTGCAATATGAGAAGCGGTGGGAACTGAATTGATCAATTCAGTTAAGAAACTTATTCCGCCAATTTCTTCTAACAAATTTTTATCTTTCAGGCGATTGGAAACGGAAAGAAAATCAATTGGCTCCCCTCTCTCAAAAAGTTCAGCCATTACTGTGTAAATTTCCTGGTGATTCTTTTTGTAAAAGTCATCTGGTTTCAAAAAGTCATAAACCCTGAAAATGGCTTCTTTGTCCAACATTAAACAACCCAAAAGCGATTTCTCGGCTTCAATTGATTGAGGAGGTAGCTTCCCGGGTAATTCATCTGTCATATCACTTTTTAATTTAGCAAAAGCAAAAAGATTTGGCAAGTCCCTGGCTTTTTAGTATAATCAACCAATAAAGTATTCGCATCTAATTCGCATAAAATTCGTATACTAATTCGTGTAAGTTGTATGAAAGTCGGTTTAATTTCTCTTCATTCTTTCTTAAAGCCCGGGGGCGTCAAAAGCCATATTTTAGGTTTGAGAAAAGAATTAAAAAAGCGGGGTTTGAAAACAAAAATCATTATTCCCCGGCAATCTTTCGAAGAAAATTATGGAAGGGGAGTAATTTTATTGGGGACATCTTTTCCGGTACCTTTTGGTGGCGGAAAATCAGATTTTGCTGTCCACTTTAATCCCACAGCCATTGAGGAAGTTTTGGAAAAGGAAAAATTTGATGTTTTACATTTTCACAATTTTGGTTTTCCCTCTTCTTTTCAGATTTTGGAAAAATCACACGCCCTAAATATTTTAACTTTTCATTCCGATGTTGAAAGAAGTAAATTGTTGACAGAGTTTCCAATTTTGCTTGAAATTTTAAAAATGGTTATTGAATGGAAAATTGATGGAGTAATTGGCGTTTCAAAAGTTGCCCTGAAATTTTTAAATAGTTGCCGCGTGCCAACAATTGTTATTCCCAATGGAATAGATTTGGAAATTTTTAATCCTCGAGTGAAAAAAATAAAAAAATCCAGTCCCTTTAATCAAAAGGGCGGGATAAACATCTTGTTTGTTGGACGAATCGAGGAAAGAAAGGGATTAATTTATTTATTAAGGGCTTATCAAATTTTAGAAAGAAGGTTCAAAAATTTAAGATTGATCATTATCGGCGAAGGGGAATTAAAAGAGAAATGCCAAGATTTTGTCAGAAAACACAATTTAAAAGAAGTTTATTTTGAAGGTGAAAAAACCGGTCAAGAATTGGTTTCTTATTTTAATAGTTCTGATATCTTTTGCGCCCCCTCAATTTATGGTGAAAGTTTTGGAATTGTTCTGTTAGAAGCAATGGCTTGTGGCCTACCGGTGGTGGCCTTTTCAAACGAAGGTTATAAAACGATTTTAAAAGGGAAAAAAGGAGAGAACTTTTTCGCCAAACCCAAAGATTATCGAGATTTAGCTAAAAAATTGGAAATTTTGATTGAAAACCAGAGCACAAAACAAAAAGTTTTGTGCTCGGCCGAGCCCATAAATATGGGCTCTGGTGAGAATTTACGAAAAGAAATGGGAAAATGGGGTAGGGAAGAGGCAAAAAAATATTCTTGGGATAAGATTTGTGACAAAATTTTAAATTTTTATCAACTTTGTCAAAAAGAGAAAGCAAAAAAAGAAAAAGAGAGTTTTTCGGCTGAAAAACTCTTTGAAAAATTAGACAAAGAAAACATCAAAGACCTCGATGACATTTTAAAATGGCTAAAATAAGCATGCGAATTTTATCTTTAAAGTCTCTTAATTTTGGGGCCTTCTTCTGTGTCTTCAATTTGCCAACCCATTTCTTTAACTTTTTTTCTCACTTCGTCGGCTGATTTCCAATCTCCCTTTTTCCGATATTCTTCCCTTTCTTTAACCAATTTTAAAATATTCCTAGGGATTTTTTCTTTTGGCTTTTCCCAAAAAATAAAGTTAAAAACTTTATCAATTTTTTTTAAAAACTCTAAAATGTTTCTGGCATCGGCCTGGGTTAATTTATTTTGAGCAATTAAAGAGTTGCCCCTATTTACTAAATCAAAGATTATAGCGATTGCTTTTGGCGTATTAAAATTATCTTCCAGTGCCTCGTTAAATTGTCTTTCGAATTTTGAAATTTGGATTTTGGATTTATTTTGGATTTTGCCACCGCCCTTGAATAAGGGTGGGGCAACCCAGCCCATTGGAAATGGGCTGTGGTTGGATTTTGGATTTTGGATTTTTTCTATGAATTCATCGATTCTTTCTAGCTGTCTTTTAACTTGTTCAATTTCTTTTTCGCTATAATCAATGGGAGAACGATAATGAGTTTTGAGGACAAAAAATCTGAGAATTCTTGGAGAATGATTTTTTAAAAAATCTCTAACGGTAACAAAATTACCCAGGGATTTTGCCATTTTTATACCTTTGACGGTCAAAAAACCCGTATGAAGCCAGTATTTGACCATCGGTTTTTTCCCGGAGATGACTTCCATTTGGGCAATTTCAGCTTCATGGTGAGGAAAAATTAAATCTCTGGCTCCACCGTGAATGTCATATTGAGGACCAAAATATTTTTCAGTGATGGCGGTGTCTTCAATGTGCCACCCCGGCCTTCCCGAAAACCAAGGGCTTTTCCATCTGGGTTCCCCTAATTTTGATTTCTTCCAGAGACAAAAATCTCCAATATTTCTCTTTTCTTTGGCTATGTCAATTCTAGTCACAGCATCTTCTGCCATTGATACTGTTCTTTTTGATAATTTTCCGTAATCCTTGAATTTTGAAATATCATAATAAATTCCATCTTCTATTTGATAAGCATAACCCTTTTCTAACAATCTTTCTACTTGAGAAATAATTTCTTTAATATGATCTGTTGCCCTAGCATATTTTGACACACTATTTATATTCAAAGCCTTCATATCCTTAAAATATTCCTTTTCAAATTTTCGTGACAGATCTTTCCAAAAAACTTTCTCTTTTGAAGCCCGATCAATAATTTTGTCATCAATATCGGTGATATTTTGTAAATAAAGAATTTTATATTTTTTTTGTTTCAAATATTTTGCAATCACATCAAAAACTAGATAAGTTCGAGCATGACCAATGTGGGCGAAATCATAAACAGTCGGGCCGCAAACGAAGAGATTAACTTTTTTATTTTTTAGCGGTCTAAAAACTTCTTTTTTTCGAGTTAAGGTATTGTAGAGTTTGAGCATGATTATATTATTATAACATTTTTTAAACCCCACACCAATAAAGTTGGTAGTGAGGTTTGACAAAAATTAAATTAAACCCAGCATGACAAGTTCGACAGCCCCGCCCTCTAATCTCATTGGGCAAGATTATAAAGCTGTTGGAATTTGTAATACTGATATATTGAGTTATGGGAATACCACAAGAATGGAGGGCGGGGTAATAGTTGCAAAGCCCCGTATAATCACCCCTCGGGGGAGCTATACGGGGTAAAGCAAGTCGAACTTGCTCTACTGGGTAAAGTTTAATATACTACATATAAACGGAAAGTTCTTTAATATAAAAAAAATAAGGAGTGAGAGGATTGGAAAAATATAAAAAAAGAGGAGGAATGCGCCTTGGTGGATAGGGAATCAAAAAAATGGTTTCTTGCCTTCCGAGGCGTATAAAAATGATAGAAATAAATCGTAGAGAGAAAAGAATATATTATAAAGGTCAGGAAATTGACTACAGAGGAGATTTTGGGACGATAGTTAGCGTAAGGATACTAGAAATAGTTTCGATGCCGTGCCCACCCAGTGGAAATGGGGAAATGTTTCGAGAAGGCAAAGCATTTCTTTGCTACTTTCAAGGAATACCGGTGGAAGATGACAACGGCGTAATAGTATCTCTAGTTGCCGGCTATGCGGTAGTTGACGATCCCTTTCAGAAATTACAACAATGGACTGACGGTTTAAACCAAGAAGATACTGATCTCTTAAGCAAAAGTTTAGAAGAAGCAGTACTTTCAAAAATTAAAGATTTAGAAGAGATATGGCAATGGACTTCATTGCTTACCCTCTGTCAATTCTGTAAAGCAAAAGGTGAACAATGTAAAAGTCAGTTAAGGTCTTTAATCGATAAAACCTCCTTCTCTTTTTTCTATTTTTTTAGTTGAGGAAACTAATTCATTGGTTGAAAAAAGCAAGAAAAAAAGAGCAAAACACTTGACAAATCCATATTTAATATGGTATAATATAAGTGTAAGATAAAAGTACTTTGAGAATTAAAAAATAACATTGAGAATTAAAAAGGTAGTAAGGAGCGAATTGTTCTGAAGATTTTCTTGAGAATAGCTCGTCCCTTGCTACCGAGGCAATCTGTGGGGCAACCGGAGAATCTTCTGGTCGTGTAAAACACAGTGCCAGTAGGTCCGGACAGCCTCCATGATCTGAATTTTTCAGAGGTAGCATGGGACACCTAAAAGCACATTAATTTTATTTAAAGTTTTCCTTCGGGAAACTAAAAGTCTCGATGTCGGGAATTCTCAAAATTAAATCTCCTTTCTCCTTTTAGCACCCGACATCGAGACTCTCAACCAGAGCGATTAAATTAGTTAATCGTTGCGGTAGGGTAGTTCTTTTACAAAATAATTTTATAAAGAGGGGAGAAGATAAAAGGGGTCACCTAATTTGTTTATCATTAATTATGATGGTGGATAAATTAGGTGACCCAGGTTGAAACCAACAAAGATCGTAATTGGTCACGAGAAAGGAAATACACCAATCTTTGAAGAGAAAGTTAGCGAAGTAGTGTTGGCAATTAACTTTACTAATCGCCAACTCGGAGACGAACTGGAAAAAATCGTAGCTTCTCACCAAGACCAAAGCCCACAAGGATCCCATCAAAAACAATTTATGAAGCGTACAAAGTGGAGCTTAGAGGCCGGCGGTGGCGTTTCCGAAGAGATGATGGGCCTCGAAATAACAAATAGGCAAATCAAGATTCAGGGAAAACAAGTGCTGACTGAAATTCTACAATGGGCACAGAGAGAAGAGATAGAAAACGCAAGATTTAGATTGAAACTAAGAAAAGTGAGCGAAAACTCTTTTCAAAAGAGGAACCCGCCTAACTGGACTTTCAAATACAAACTGAAAATCTATTTCATGTCAAATACCGATGCCAAATTCCCCAAAGAAGGGACCACAGTTGTCCCGATCGATAAACTACTTGAAGCGCTTCCTGAACCTCTCGATGAACTGGTTAATGCGGCGTTTTTCGCCCACATCTATTTCAACCGCCTACCTACGCCGAGCTACGTGCTAGAACTTGTTATGCGAGACCCCCAAGCGAAATCGTGGCAATCGCTTTTCCTTTCTTAAATCTTCTCCCTTTTTTTCTTCGAGTCCACCTGTAAAAATTAGACAGGCGGATTGGAAAAAGCTCTGAACTAGATTAAACCTCGGTTCAGGGTAAAAATTAGCTCTTTAAATTTATAATAGGGATTCTTATCATCTCTCCCAGAAGAGATATTCGATTTATCTTTTCGGGAGAGGTGGTAAGCAAGATGGAAAGAAAGATTTTGTTAGTTGCTCACGGAGACCTGGACGGAGTAATAAGTGCTGTCTTGTTGATTGAGAAAATCTGCCATCAAAAGAACATAGGCCAAGATGAAATGCTGAACCAATTAAGAATAAAGTTTGCTCAACCTTTCCACCTAGAAAGAGTGGAGATTCCAACGGCTATAGAAGAGATATACGTTGTTGATATCGGAATTAATAACCAAGACCCTTTTCAAACAGAGGACTTCATCAGAAAAATCGGCACGAAATTGATAAGATGGTATGACCACCATCGAGGATGGCTCGCTTTCTTATCAAAGATACCCGGAGAGGTCAGGGACAAATTTGTAATCGATGAGAATGCTTTATCCTGTGCTTCGATAATTAATACTTCCAACAAACTGACTAAGGATGCAATAGCGGCTGATACAAGGGAAATAGAATTGAGCAAAACTGGCCAACTCATTATCCAAGCAATCAAAAGCAATCGCGGTGATGATAGTATAAAGATGTTTGCTGTAATGTACCTTTTGGGAGATGAGAGATGGCAAAATCTCTTAGAGGAATCTGCCAGCCGATATCGGGAAGTTCAATTACCAGCGACATTGAAATTAGTTAAACAGAATTGCAGAATCGAAAACGGCATCGCCGTGGTGGATGTCAGAAATACTACAGAACCCTTTGACAGAGCTTTGCTGTCAGTTATGGCTAAGAGACTTTCTCCAAAAAAAACTGTAATAATCTTGAGGAAAGGTGGACGAGGAGAGGAAATCGATATCTTTACTTCTTTAACAATCGATCTCATGGAAATCTTTGGTTTATCAGGAGGAGGGCACTCAAACAGAATCTCAATCCCAGCCATCGCATGGACCCCGGATGGGGCGATTAGAAGGTTAAAAGAAGCAATAAGCAAAAATAACCCATAATCGCCTCTTATTTTTTATGATATAATTTAAATGATATGGAATATCAAACAATCATTATTCCTTCGCATCCTCACGTAGATACAATTGTAGCAATTTTTCTTTTAAAGAAATTTGGAAAAGAGAAATATGCGGGGATAGAAAATGCAAAAATTGAAGTTTGGAATACTCTTCCCGAGAACGAAACACTCGACTCTTTATTTGAAAAAGGATTTTTTTTAATTGACATTGGCGGAGACAAATTCGATCACCATTCAAAAGGAAAGACGGTTTCTCAACTCGTAGCCGAGGACTTAAATATAGCGGATAACTCTGCCCTAAATAAACTTTTAGTCCTTGCCGAGAGAGACGATAAATATGGATTAGGGACAATTTCTACTGATCCGATTGATAAGGCCTTTGGAATTTCTGGTCTTGTTACTAACTTGAGTAAAATTTTTTCTTCAGATCCTCAAAAAGTAGTTGATTTAATATTACCTCTAATTCACGCGCATTACTTGGAGGAAGAGCGTCGTAAAGAACTTCCTGAAGAATTTGAAAAAAAACTAAAAGAAGGAAAAGCAGAATTTGCCACATTAAAACAGGGGGATAAAAAACTAAATACAATAGTTATAGAATCTGATAATCCAAGTATTATCGGTTGGCTTAGATCTTCAATTGGTAAAAAAGCAGATGTAGTTTTACAAAAAATGTCTTCAGGTCATGTAAATATTATGACCCGTCCCTTAAAGAAAGTTGATTTACGAATGGTTGTCGCCTCTTTAAGACAACAGGAGGCTTTAATTAAGCGAATTGAAATAAAAAATTTGCTCGATTTAATAAAACCTGGAAGAATTCCAGAAGTTCCAGAATGGTATTACGATCGAGCTACAAACTCTATTTTGAACGGCGGAATTAATCCAAAAGGAACTTCTCCGACTTCCATTCCTTTTGAGAATATAAAAGAATTACTCAGGGAGGGTTTAACTTATCCTTTATTAAAAGAAAAGAAAATGATTGAAGTAGAAGAGGCTGAATATTTTTTTGAAGTCAGAATACCCATCGAAACAGCTAAAAAGATTCATGAATTAATTCTTAGTGCTTCAGCTGGAATTAAGCTACATTTACCAGAAAATTATCACTTGACTTTGATCTATTTGGGAAGGTATAGAAAGGAAGAGATCTCTCAAGTTCTCGAAAAAGCAGAAATTACACTTAAAGAAATTAAACCATTCCAAATAGAAATCGACAGCAAAAATCTTAAAGTTGGCGAAATCGCTGGCTATCCTAAGGCCTTTTATTTTGAAATCTCCGAAGAAAAGGGAGGAAAATCCCTACGGGGAATAAAGTCTGATTTAGAAAAAATAATTCCCAAATATCAAGTTCAAGAATTTTTTCCTCATTTAACTATAGGAAATGCTATTTCTGGAATGGAAGCGAAGGTAATTGAGGAAGCTAATATAAAAATAAAGGATTTCAAAGTCAAATTTTTAATAAGTAAGATCAGACTCACTGAAATTATCAGAAAACCGAATGGACAAGTGGTTTATAAAAGTAAACATTATTTCCTTTTGCAAGGAGAGTCTTAGGTAAAAAGCTTCTTTATTTTTCGATCGGATTGAAAAACCAAATTTCTGCCGAGCGAGCGAGGCAGATTTTTATTTTTGAAAGAAATAAGGGTTTTTCTCAACTTGCCTAAATTGCTCTCTTTTGCTATTATAAATCAATATGAAAAAAATAGATTTCGTTTTGGCGGCTTCAATCGGGTTTTTGGATGGGATTTTTGCCCTCTTTATTTTGAAATATCTTGGAATTGTACAGATTGTAATTCCTTTAATTAAGATTGTTTTCCCAACCTGGATTTTGTTGATTTTATTCCCTTTTCTCGGAGTTTTGGGAATATTTCTCGCTTCACTAATTGGAAAAAAGATTTTTGTTATTTTTCAGGCCGCTAGATTTTTCTTAGTCGGAACTCTAAATACTTTTATTGATTTAGGAGTTTTGTATGGACTAGATTGGATAATTCCTTTACCTTTCTCCAGTGTTCTTATATTATTACCTTTTATATATCTTTTCAAGATTCCAATTGTTAGACCCTTCACTATTTTCACTGTATGTAAAGGGATTTCATTTATAACGGCAACAACAAATAGCTATTTTTGGAACAAATATTGGACCTTTGAGAAAAGAAAAGAAAAACCTCTTCCAAAAGAATTTCTAAAATTTTTAGTAATCACCTTTATTGGTTTTTTAATCAATGTTTATGTCGCCGATCTAGTAGTTATTGGCATCGGTCCTCAATTTGGTGTAGCCGGAAAAATTTGGACAGGCATTGGAGTAATAATCGCTGCCTTTTTTGCTTTCGTCTGGAACTTTTTGGGTTCAAAATTTATAGTATTTAAATAGTAATTTCGCGAATTATAAGCAGATTCGAAACGAATATAAAACGAATTAGTTATTATTAGTTCAAAATTAGCTTTTTATTAGCGAATTTATGGCAAACTTAGTACTCTATCGCAAATATCGGCCGAAAACTTTTTCGGAGGTCATTGGCCAGGAACATGTGGTTAAAACTCTGACTAACGCCATTTTATCGGGAATAATTTCCCATGCCTATTTGTTTTACGGACCGAAGGGAAGCGGAAAAACGACGATAGCCAGATTATTAGCCAAAGCCCTAAACTGCGAAAATCGCCAGGGTTTTGAACCTTGTAACAAATGCTCTACCTGTCTGGAAATAAATGATGGCCGAGCTTTAGATTTAATTGAAATTGATGCTGCCTCTCACCGAGGCATTGATGAAATTAGGGAATTAAGAGAAGGAATTAGATTCGTGCCAACAAAATCGAAATATAAAGTTTTTATAGTGGACGAAAGCCATCAAATGACCCGAGAAGCGGCCAATGCTCTTTTGAAAACCTTGGAAGAACCGCCAGATTATGCCATTTTCATTTTAGCCACAACCGAAATTCATAAAATGATTCCGACAATTGTTTCGAGATGTCAAAGATTTGATTTTCGAAGATTGACCTTGCCAGAAATTATCAGGAAATTGGAATTCATTTGCCAAAATGAGAAAATTGAAATTGAAAAACCGGCCCTGGAATTAATTGCCTTAAATGCTTCTGGTTCTTTTCGGGACGCCGAAAGTTTGTTAGATCAGGCCCTGACTTTTTCTGGAACTTTAGGCAAGGAAAGAAAAATTACTGCCGAAGATATCAAAAATTTGTTAGGGTTAGTAGAAATAAATCTCATTCAAAATTTCGTTGATTTGATTTCCCAAAAAAACACTTCCGGGGCTATAAATTTCTTAAACGAGAAAATTGACCAAGGATTGGATCTTCAAGAATTTGTCAAAGCCCTGATTAATTATTTAAGACAAGCCCTGATTTTAAAAACAGTTGGGGCAGGGGACAGTAAAAATCCGATCATCTCAGGTTTAACCAAAGAGGAATTTCAAAAACTTCAAAGCCAGACCGAAAAATTTAGCGAAGTAGAAATTTTAAAAATTTTAAATCTCTTTTTAGAAGCCGAACAAAAAATGAAATACTCGCCCATTCTTCAGTTGCCATTGGAATTAGCAATAATTGAAGCCTTAGAATCAACTAACAACTAAAAACTAATAACTAACAACTATTGACTCCGGGGTCGTCTAATGGTAGGACAAGAGCCTTTGAAGCTCTATATCTACGTCCGAATCGTAGCCCCGGAACACTTTTGAGCGCGGTTCAAGAGACCGATCCGCCTCGTCCGAGAGTTTTTCTCTCGGGGGTTAAATTTTACCAGCAGCTCTTGACAAATTTAAAGTACGGGTGTATAATAGAGGTGTAAGAATAAGATAGTTCTTTGATAATAAAAAAGGGAGAAAATCGGATAGTCCAACTTGTTTATCAGAGATTTATTTGATAGATAGATTGGACTATCCGAGAAAAGATAGTCAGGAGGTGAAAAAAAGCATGAAGAGAGGAGATAAAGTTTTTTGGGTCTCGTTTCTGATAGGTCTAGCTATTACTATAATAATAGTGATAGCTATTTCAATACCTTCCTATAGCGAAGAAACAAAAGATATCTTATCGCCTGTAAACTACAAGATAATAAACAAAGTAGACGGAGTCTTCCTGAAGTTGCCAAGCTACGACAACCCTGACGCCTCAAAGATGGAGTTCAACAACCTGAAAAAGAAATACAATACCGTGTTTGCTAACGAAACTTTTTCCATCTTTATTCTAGAGAACGCCACTGTGGTTTACCAATGGGATTATCACGGCGAAATCTTTATCAGCCAAAACGACTATTTAGGGTCAAACCCAAAACGCAACGGGAATGTCATTGATGCATCTGGAGGTAATCCAATAACAATCAAAATTGCTTGGAGTATAAGCCCTCTTATAGTATTGTTTGTAGTGATGGGGATTTGCGTTAGCGTTCTCGTAAGCATAGGAATCGGTCGCTCAGCGGACAACACATTCTTCAAGTAGTTTCTCCCTTTTTTTTCTTCTTCGA
>Ga0210018_1000655_pt1 | contig 17853 bp, 15 predicted proteins | sample CryGeyCG2014_010_2_FD_183967 | JGI IMG/M metagenome (GOLD analysis project Ga0210018, IMG submission 183967) | Groundwater microbial communities from aquifer - Crystal Geyser CG09_land_8/20/14_0.10 (SPAdes) (version 2) | ecosystem: Environmental > Aquatic > Deep subsurface > Groundwater | place...
CCAAAGAAGATTTCGGCAAAAAATCCGCAATTTTTTTACAGTCCAAGGCTCAATTTGATTATCTAGTGGGTTTAAAAGACAGCAATGACCGCGCTAGAGCAATAATTGACGCAATGGAGTTGATAGAGGTTGACTATGAAACCTTACGAGGAATTTTGCCTAAGCAGGAATATCGCGAACTGGATAATGAAATTTTAGGTCAACTCTTACGCGCGCTGAATCCTGAAGAACTCAAAAAGGTTGACGGCGATGTATTCGGCAGAATTTATGAATATTTTCTTACCCAGTTTGCCGATCAAAAGGCGCATGACGGGGGGGAGTTTTTTACGCCGGTTTCGTTGGTGTCGTTGATTGCCAATGTCTTGGAGCCTCTAAAAGGTACAGTGCTTGACCCGGCCTGCGGTAGCGGCGGAATGTTTGTCCAAAGCGCGCGTTTTGTGGAAAGCCTACATCAAAATCCAAACGATAACCTAAGTTTTTATGGGCTTGAGAAAAACGGTACGACGATCAATTTAGCCAAAATGAATTTGGCAGTGCATGGTTTGGTGGGTGATATCAAAAAAGCGATTACCTATTACGAAGATACGCACAATCTGTTTCAAAAAGCTGATTTTGTGATGGCTAATCCGCCGTTTAATGTGGATGAAATTGACGCGGACAAAATTAAAAATGACCCTCGATTACCTTTTGGCCTGCCCGGTGTGAACAAGAAAGGCAAGGTTTCAAACGGCAACTACGTCTGGATAAGTTATTTTTACAGCTATCTCACCGATAAAGGTCGTTCCGGATTTGTGATGTCTTCTCAAGCCTCAAGCGCTGGGAAAAGCGAAGCCAAAGTGCGGGAGAAACTGATTGAAACCGGTCATGTGGATATTATGATCGCCATCCGCTCCAACTTTTTCTATACCCGTACTGTCCCGTGCGAACTCTGGTTTTTTAATAAAGCCAAACCACAAGAACTTAAAAACAAGGTGCTGATGATTGACGCGCGCAGTATCTTTCGTAAGGTAACACGAAAGATTTATGATTTTAGTCATGAGCAACTCCAAAATATTCTTTCTATTACATGGCTCTACCGCGGTGAAACCAAGCGCTTTCATGACTTGGTAATAAACTATGTTTCTGCCACGCTCAACGAAGCTGTACAAAGCATTCCTCTTGCGCGCGACTATGAAACCGTTTTTGCTAAATTAGACAAGGAGCTTGAGCCGTTTCTGGCGACACTCCCCCAAGACGGAAAACAACAAAAAACAGTCAAAGAATTAGCCGATTGTCAGAAAGTTTATAAAAACAATATCCAGATATTTTCAAAATTAGCTCAAGAAAAAGACGAGTGGTGGAAAAAACAAAATAAAGACATTGTGAAACTAACTGTTGTGATTAAGGAATTAGAACTGCTTGCCGAGGAAAACAATAAACTGATTAAAGAAGCGGAGCTAATGTATCGACTCATGAATCGCTTGATCGATGAAGGCCTTAATACGCACAACGCTAAAGGAAGCGGTGAATGGAAAATGCGAGAAATTGCCAGCTTCAAAAAACAAACCGAAGAAGCGCGCGATAACGCAGTGAATCAGCTAAAACTAGCCCGTTATTTTTACCATCAAGCCGAGTGGTTGGTGGAACGTTTTCCGGATGAAAAACTGCGCGATGTAGAAGGGTTAGTCAAGCTGGTTGACAAAGAAGAACTGAAAGAAAACGACTGGAGCTTGACCCCGGGCAGGTATGTAGGCGTAGCGCCGGAGGAAGAAGATCCGGATTTTGACTTTGGCGAGGCCATGCGCGCCATTCATACCGAATTGGAAAACCTAAACTCCCAAGCCGGTGATTTAGCGGAAAAGATTAGTGAGAATTTTAAGAAGTTGGGAATATGAAAAGAGCAAATATACCTATACAAAAATTTAAAGATGCTCCAATTCAAATAATTGATGGAGACCGCGGGATTAATTATCCTAAAGATTCCGAATGGCTGGAGAACGGACATTGCTTATTTTTAAATACAGGGAATGTTACAGAAAACGGTTTCAATTTTAATAACTGCCAATTTATTTCTTTTGATAAAGATCAAATTCTGGGAAAAGGCAAACTGAAAAGGAACGATTTGGTTATGACGACTCGAGGAACGGTTGGAAATGTTGGCTATTATAACAATAAAGTCCCTTTCGAAAATATCCGCATTAATTCAGGGATGGTGATTTTTAGAGTTGACCAGGCAGAAATTATGCCTTCCTTTTTGTATCAATACTTACGCTCGGCTCATTTTTATAAGCAAGTAAATGCTTTAAGAACTGGAGCCGCTCAACCGCAATTACCGATCAGAGATATTAAGTGTATTAAGATTCAAATACCGCAAATAGCCGAACAAGATAAAATTGCCGGCATTCTCTCCGACTACGACGACTTTATCGACACCAACCGCCGCCGGATACAGCTTTTAGAAGAAACGGCGCGATTACTTTTCCGTGAGTGGTTTGTGTATTTCCGCTTTCCGGGGCACAAAAAAATAAAAATTGCTGATGGCGTGCCGGAAGGATGGAGAAGGAAAAAAGTTAAGGATCTTGGCGTTATTGTTACAGGGAAAACTCCATCGACGAAAAACGCAAGCAATTTTAACGGTGCAGTTCCCTTTATTAAAACGCCAGACATGCATCAATCGTCGATTATTATTAACACAGAAGAGCTTTTAAGTGAAACTGGTGCAAGTTCTCAAAACAATAAATTCCTACCATCATGGTCAATTATGGTCTCATGTATCGGTACTGTTGGGATTGTCGCGATGAATTTATTTAAAGCACAAACCAATCAACAAATAAACTCTGTTATCCCAAGAAAAGAAATTTATCGATACTATTCATTCTTTTGTTTATCACGATTAAAACCACTTTTAGAAGCAATTGGAGGTGGATCTACAATGGCGAATGTTAATAAAAATAAGTTTGAAAATTTAAATGTCTTAATTCCACCAGAAGATATCCTAAAAGAATTTCACGAGACAGTGGATCCATTATTTAAACAAATAGCAATAGTGTTACAACAAAACCAAAAACTTGCTCAAGCACGCGATTTGCTTTTGCCAAAATTAATGAAAGGAGAAATAAGAGTATGACAAAGATTAAATATTCTATCAGGAATTGTAAATTTGACTTAATAACTGTTTTTTCTGCTTTTGTATCTTATTATTTAGCATTCAAACTTGCCGCGAATTCAAACGCTTTGTTGGTTTGGTCGATCATTACGACAATTATCTTGTTTCTAATAATTGTTTTTTTACGAACGAGGGATCGTAACTTCTATTTTATTGGGTTAGATAGTCGAGAAGATAGAGACGATTGGATCGGTAGAGGGAAATTTGAGTATTCCAGAATTTCAAAATCATTCATTATTACAGACTCTGAACCAGGATACATATATTCTAAGTGCTTGAATTGGAGTGACTACAAATTCGAGTTTGAATTCAAAATAATTAATACTTGCTTAGGTGTAGTTATAAGAGCTGTTGACTTGTCTAATTATGTAATGTTTCAAATGAGAGAGGATGGGATTAGACCGCATGTTAGAGTAAACGGCGGATGGCGGCCCTGGGAGCATAAAGAGGCAGGGCTGACCTTTAGTAAGAAGCTTTCGTTGGATAAGTGGTATAAATGTGTTCTTGTGTGCGACAAAGATTTAGTAGATATTAGGATATCTGCGAACAACGAAGGCGTTGTTTTTCATAGAACATGGACAATTCCTCACGAGCGTCTTGGTTTTCCATTCCCCCAAATAGAGAACGATCCTAAGCCAACGGTTATCCATTTTCCAATTGACTTAGACTATGGTACTGCTGGCTTTAGAGATTCTCATAATGAAAAGGCGTTTATAAAAAACGTTTTGATAGAAAAATTAAGTTATGGCAAAAATTAACGAAAATTCATTAGCTGAACAGCCGGTTTTGGATTGGTTCAAGGACAATTGTTTATGAAAAAGAATAAACAGATTGTCAAGCAGAACACATTTACAGAATTTCTGCTCTACACCACGCCTAATGGCAAGGTAAAAGTAGAGATATTTTTGCGCGACGAAACTGTCTGGCTAACGCAGGCGAAAATCGCCGAACTTTTTGATGTGGACAGAAGTGTGGTAACCAAACATCTTCAGAATATATTTTCAGAAGGTGAGCTGGAAAAAAATTCAACATGTGCAAAAATTGCACAAGTTCAAAAAGAAGGCCAAAGAGAAGTTGCGAGAAAAGTGGAGTTTTATAATCTCGACGCCATCATTTCCGTTGGCTATCGCGTAAATTCACAAAGAGCAACCCATTTTCGCGTCTGGGCGACACAGGTGCTCAAAGAATACATCATCAAAGGCTTTGCCATGGATGATGAGCGGCTGAAAAACCCCGACAATATTTTTGGCAAAGATTATTTTGAAGAGCAACTGGCCAGGATTCGCGATATTAGGTCTAGTGAACGGCGTTTTTATCAAAAAATTACCGATATTTATTCGCAATGCAGCGCTGATTACGATCCTAATACAGAAATCACCAAACAATTCTTTGCCACAGTCCAGAATAAATTACACTTTGCCATAAGCGGCCAGACTGCAGCGGAAATTATTTATCAAAGAGCCGACAGCAAAAAACCGTATATGGGTTTAACCAGTTGGAAAAACAGCCTCAAAGGAGCTATCCGGAAAACAGATGTCAGTATCGCAAAAAATTATCTTGATGAAAAAGAATTAAACCTGCTCAACCGTATTGTCACCATGTACCTTGATTATGCGGAAATGCAGGCACAAAAAGGTATTGTAATGTACATGAAAGACTGGGTAAACAGACTGGATGCTTTTTTGCAGTTTAATGAAGAGGATATTCTGAAAGATAGCGGCAAGGTCAGCCATGAGGTTGCCACAGAATTGGCGGAAAGCGAATATGAAAAGTATCAGGTGCTTCAAGACCGGATGCTTGAATCCGACTTTGACCGCGAAGTGAAAAAATTATTAGATTCTAAAAAGAAGAAAAAATGACCTATCTAAACGAAGACGCATTAGTACAACAAACAACCGCCGATTATTTAAAAGATCAACTCGGTTGGGAATCGGTGTATGCCTACAATCAGGAAACCTTTGGTTCAGAGGGGCTTTTAGGGAGAAATTCCGATCGGGAAGTTGTTCTCACGCGCTATTTGCGGCAAGCGCTAAAAAAGTTTAATCCCAAGCTTCCCGAAACCGCCTACGATGAAGCTGTGCGTCAGGTTGTAGATTATTCGCAAAGCCAGACGATGCTTGCTTCTAATTTTGATAAATACAAACTATTCAAAGACGGAGTATTGGTCTCTTTTCAGGGAGAACATGGTGAGATCAAACAAGAACGGCTCAAAATATTTGATTTTAATGAGGCGGCCAATAATTACTTTTTGGCCGTGCGCGAATTATGGGTACAAGGTGATCTTTACCGAAGGCGGATTGACATTGCCGGGTTTGTAAACGGAATACCGCTCCTATTTGTTGAGTGCAAAAACATTCATAAAGATCTAAAAAACGCGTACGAAAGAAACCTTGCCGATTACAAAGATACCATTCCTCACTTTTTCCATCACAACGCCATTGTCATGCTTGCCAATGGCGAAAAAGCCAAAGTTGGCACCATCACCGCTGGTTATGAGCATTTTCATGAGTGGAAACGCCTGTCAGAGTCCGATGCAGGTGTAGTAGATATGGAAACTCTTTTGAGAGGTGTTTGCGATAAGAAAAATTTCATGGATATTTTTGAAAACTTTATTATCTATGATAATTCCAGCGGTAAACAGATAAAAGTGCTGGTAAAAAATCATCAATATCTCGGTGTTAATCGGGTTATCAAAGCTCTAAATGATCCAAGCAGAGCTAAAGGAAAACTCGGCGTTTTCTGGCATACACAAGGAGCAGGTAAAAGTTATTCCATGGTCTTTTTTACCACCAAAGTGCACCGTAAGATAGGCGGTAACTATACGTTTTTAATCTGTACCGATCGTGATGATCTGGATACGCAAATATACAAAACCTTTGCCGGATGCGGTGTAGTCGATAATGACAAAAATCCTTGCCGGCCAGAAAGCGGCAGACACTTGGCTGAACTGATGAGCTACCACAAGGCTTATGTTTTTACTACGGTTCAAAAATTCAATCAGGAAGTAGTAGATCCTAATGAGGGGTATACCAAACGCAACGATATCATTGTGATCACCGATGAAGCACATCGCACTCAATATGGCACGTTGGCCTTGAATATGCGCAATGCTTTGCCACAAGCCAACTTTATCGGTTTTACCGGCACACCCTTATTTAAAAATGATGAAATCACAGCCAGGGTTTTTGGTGATTACATTTCCACTTATGACTTTCAACGGTCAGTGGAAGATAAATCTACGGTTCCTCTCTATTATGATTCGCGAGGCGATACTCTGGGTGTCGCCACCAATGATATCAACGAGCGCATTGCGGAAAAGTTGGAAGAAATTGAAATTGATGATATTGACGTAAGTCAGCGATTGGAAAAAGAACTAAGGCGGGACTACCACATCATCACTGCAAAAAAGCGTTTGAATCAAATTTCCAAAGATTTCGTTGATCACTACAGTACTTCATGGGAAAGCGGTAAGGCAATGTTTATATGTATCGATAAATTAACCTGTGTACGAATGTATGAATTGATTTCGCAATACTGGGATCAGAAATCAGTAGAAATAGAAGAATCGTGGAAATTGGCCGGAGGAGAAGAAAAAGAATATCTGCGTAAAAAACTGGACTGGATGAAAGAGACAAAAATGGCAGTAATTGTAAGTGAAGAGCAGGGCGAGGTTGAAAAGTTTAGAAAATGGGGTTTTGATATTACGCAGCACAGAAGACTTATTAAGAATGGTTTTGAACTTTTCGATGGAACGCGAATTGATGTGGATTCTGCTTTTAAAAAAGAAGAACACCCATTTAGAATTGCGATAATCTGCGCGATGTGGCTTACCGGGTTTAATGTACCAAGTTTGGCAAATTTATATCTAGACAAGCCACTTAAAGCACATACGCTCATGCAAGCTATTGCGCGTGCCAACCGGGTAAATAAAGATAAAAATAATGGATTGATTGTCGATTACTGCGGTATCCTCAAGAACTTACGTAAAGCGCTCGCAATGTTTACCGGAACAAGGGATTTCGGAAGGCTTGACGGCCTGGGGCCGGATGAATTAGATCCAACCAGAACCAAAGAGGAGTTGCTTGAAGACTTAAAACAAGCGATCGGCTTGGTAAGCGATTTTCTCCATGAGCGAAAGGCTTCACTTGATGCCATTATTAACACTATTGGATTTGAAAGAAACAAGGCGATTGTTGCGGCTAAAGAAGCGGTGAATGAAAATGATGAAACCAGAAAGAAGTTTGAGATTATGTGCCGTGAGGTATTTATCAAATTCAAATTTTGTCTTACATTCCCCGGGGTAAATTCCTATCGTAATCAGTATAACGCCATAAATATTATCTACAAAAGTTTACAGAAAGACCGCGATCAAGCGGATATCCACGATATTATTAAACAACTGCATAAAGTTATTGATGAATCGATTAGCGTTACGCCCGACAAATCCAAAGAATCCAATAAGCCCTACGACATTAGCAAAATTGACTTTAACCGGTTGCGGTCAGAATTTGAACGCGCTAAAACCAAAAACACCACGGTACAAAGCCTTAAATGTATGATTGAGGAAAAACTTAAACATCTCATTCAAAGAAATCCGTTACGGACAAACTTTCAAGAACACTACGAAAAGATAATTTATGAGTACAACAAAGAAAAAGATCGGCAAAATATAGAAGCTACTTTTGAAGAGTTATTGAAATTCGTACAAGAGCTGGATGAGGAAGAAAGCCGAGCAGTACGAGAAGAGCTAGATGAAGAAACTCTAGCTATTTATGACCTTTTGACAAAACCAAATTTGAAACCTCAAGAAATCAAAAAGATAAAGCAAGTAGCGAAAAAACTATTGGTCAAACTCAAGGAAAAATTAAAAAATCTATATCGTTGGCAAGACAGGGAACCGTCTCGCGATACCGTAAAAGTAATGATAAGAGATTTTCTGTGGAATGAAAGAACAGGATTGCCTACTGATTTTTATACGATTCATGAAGTTGAAAAGAAAACACAAGAAGTGTTCTATCATGTTTATCGAGCATATCCGACCGTACCTTCACCGTATTATGCTGTGGCGACAGATTGATCAAATGATTTATAAACTCTACACCCTCACGCCGCCGTTGAAACTTTGGCGGGCAGGCACGTCGGAGGAAATAAAAATTATTGAAAGGATTTTTTAAATGGCAAAGATAAAAGTTTTAGACATCCGAGACCCTATAAAAATAAAAAAGATTTATACAAATGAATTTAATGCTCGAGTAGACAAAATGGTTAAAAGATCTTTGGAGTTACCCACAAGTTACACTTCAAACGCTCCTCAATCTCATTTAGGTGAAGCGACAGAATGTTTTATCCACGGATTTTTTAATGCATCTATAGCATTGTCAAGAACAACGTTGGAACAAGTCCTTAAAAATAAATTAAATATCGATAAAAGCGAAATAATTGACCTAACATGCTTAATAACGTTGGCAACTGCTCAGAAGCTGTTGAGTGATGAGCTTAAAAGTAGTGCAATAAAGGTACAAAAATGGGGCAACGCTTATGTCCACGATACAACAAAAAAAGATCCAGAATATACAAAACAGAAAAGTAGATCAAAAGAAGTTCTATTGTCAGTAAAAAAAATTATTGAAACACTATATCCATATAGAAGTGATTAGTGTGGAACAAAATACCGACTAGTTAGTTTATAAACTCTACGGCATAACGCCGTAGGTAATTTAGATTGTGGGGGGTGAATTGGTACCATGAATAAAAATAAAGAAGCCAAAGAACTTTCAGAAAACGGGGTACTCAATATTAGCGAGGGTATCCCAGATTATTATATTTTTAGATCCTCAACCGGAGATGTGGGTTTTGTTCAGATTGAAGAGGAGATGGAGCAACTTAATAACTACTGTTGGCTGATTACTCAAGGTGTTAACGAAAAACTCGACAATCTATGTAATCAAATAGTGCAGAGAAAAAATAATCCAAATAAAGTTATTGATATGTGGGTCGATGTTGAAATAACTAACGAAGATACCTTAGCAGGACTTACCGAGCTTTCATTTGCCTTTTCTTTATCAGTACCCAATGAAGAAGCGTTAAGAATACGAGATGAAGTCGCATTTTTTCAGGCAGTAAAGGCAGGAATACGCAAATCCGGCGGTGGTGGCGGTGGCGGAGGAGGTCCGACAGATGAAGAATATCAGGAAGCCATAAAGCAAATCGTTTCTGGAGCTATCGTTTCGGACAAAGTGATTGACATCTATTCGGCAACTGGACTAAAAACACCGGACATCTCGATTCTCTCTGATGAGTTTTTGGCAGAAGTAAAGGGATTACCTCATAAGAATTTAGCCTTTGAGATGCTGAAACGTCTTTTGAATGACGAAGTTATAACCATGATGAGAAGTAACCTGGTAAAATCACGGTCTTTTGCCAAGATGTTGGAAGATACGATAAAGAAATACCAAAACCGCACCATTGAGGCAGCCCAAGTGATAGCAGAGCTTGTGGAATTGGCTAAAAAGATACGGGCAGAAAAAGAAAGAGGAAAAGAAATTGGATTATCTCCAGAAGAAGTAGCCTTTTACGATGCGCTTTGTGTCAATGAAAGCGCCATCCGGGAATTAGGAGACGAAACACTTATGCAGATTGCCCGGGAGATGGTTTCCCTGCTTCGCAAAAACACCACGATTGACTGGACGATAAAAGAAAACATTCAGGCTAAGCTGCGGGTTTATGTTAAAAAGCTATTGCGAAAGTATAACTACCCACCAGATAAACAGGAAAGCGCCACCAAGACCGTTTTAGAACAGGCAAATTTACTTTGCAAGGACTGGAGTGGTGAATGATAAATATACTTGAAAAACAATTTGACCCAACTTCGCTAAAGCTACGATGGACAAGTAAGTTGGCGAAGAAGATTGTTAACACAGAGTATGAATACAATTAAAGAATGTTTTGAAGAAATTCTGCGGGGGAACAAAGATGAGAGTCGGCGGGCGGCGCGGCGAGTGAGGAAATTAGTATTCGGTTCGGAGGTAAACGATAAATATCAAGATATTAAGAATCTGGTCGAAAATGCCCCGGCGGTATATGAGAAAATTTCTGAAGACTGGAGGCGAGAAAATTTTACGGTGGCCGTTTCAGTAATATATTTTTTGCGTGATAAAGAAGCCAAACCGAATTTCCTTTTCCCTTGGCTTTTCCAGTTATTGCTGCATCCCAATGGAGTCATTCGCTACGCGTCAGTCCGTATGCTCTCACTCGAACTTGGACCGCTAACTGTTTACATTCGTATTCCCGACTTCAAACCCGGCGGTTTGACCGGTTTAAAGCCGGAACAAGCTGATACCATCTTATTATCTCTCTTTATGGATTTAAACAAACTATTGGAAATTGTATGGAAGCCGGCGTATAAAAAATACAAATATATTTCCTCTCTTCCGATTGGCCCCTACAAGTCAATCCAAATGGTTATGGCCAGGATAGAAGAGCTCTGCGGAGCGGAGTATGTGGGTAAACTCGCCGAACAATACCGCCTTAAGAGCTATTTAGAAGCGTATGAAAAAAAATAAACAACCGCCGGACAACCAAATCACTATCTACCAATCACCCGACGGCGGGGTGAATATAGAGGTGTTGTACGCCAATGAAAATATCTGGTTGACGCAGAAAAAGATGGCGGAGCTGTTTGATACCACTCCGCAAAACATCACTTTGCATTTAAAAAATATCTACAAAGAGAGTGAGCTTGAATCAATGGCAACTTGTAAGGATTTCTTACAAGTTCAACAAGAGGGCAAGAGAAGAGTATCGCGCAGCCTCTCATTCTATAGCTTGGAAGCAATAATCGCCGTTGGTTACAGGGTTAACTCGGAGAGAGGTACACAATTTCGTCAATGGGCAACGGGGATTCTCAAAAGCTATATCCACAAAGGCTATGCGTTAGATAGTAATAGATTCAAATATGGTTCCCGTTTTAGCGCTAGGTATTTTGATGAGCTTTACGAAGAAATCAAAGACATTCGTACCAGCGAACGGATGATTTATCAGAAAATTACCGATATTTACGCAACCGCTATTGACTATTCACCAAAAGCGTACGAAAGCAGACAGTTTTTCGCTACAGTCCAGAATAAACTTCATTTTGCCATCACCGGAGAAACCGCCGCGGAAATAATTACCAACCGAGTAAGCTGTAAGAAAGACAAAATGGGGCTTACTTCGTGGCGTAAGTCTCCCAAGGGTAAAATTATGCCAAGCGATGTGATCATTGCTAAAAATTATTTGGACAAAAAGGAACTTACGCATCTAAACCGTATTGGCAATATGTATCTGGATTATGCGGAAATGCAGGCGGCAAGGGGAAAAGCAATGACGATGAAGGATTGGACGGAAAAATTGAATGCCTTTTTAAAATTTAGTGAGTATGAGATTTTGACCAATGCTGGTAGGATCAGTCACGAAGTAGCAGAAACTCTTGCCCTTGGCGAGTACGAAAAATATAAAAAAGTACAGGACAAAAATTACATATCCGATTTTGACCGCGAAGTCAAACAATTATTAGCGTCAAGAAAAAGAAGCACAAAGAAACAAGAATGACCTGCCTGCCGGCAGGCTCACCATAAAAAAGATTAAAGAGAGGTCAAGCACGCTTCTCAAAGGGCTGGGCGCTTACCTCAAGCGTCTGCTTTTTCCCTTCGATAAGGTATAAAATATGGGAATATAGAACTATGAAAAAAGAAATTAAAAAACCGCAAATTGTAATATATCAAACTCTTGGCGATAGGCAAAAAATTCGCGTCAGAATTGAAGATGAAAATGTGTGGTTGACACAAAAATTAATCGCCGAACTTTTTGATGTTGATGTGCGTACGGTTAACGAGCATTTGAAAAATATATTTTTGGAGCAGGAACTGGTTGAAAATTCAGTTATCCGGAAATTCCGGATTACTGCCGCGAGATGGCAAAGATTGATGAGATGACGAAAAAGATGGAAATGCAAATTGAAAAACTGCAAGAATACCGCCAGGCGCTTATCGCCAGCGCCGTGACGGGAAAAATTAAAGTTTAGAAGCCTAAAAATTAAGGAGTTGATATTCGGCTTGCAAATATCAACTAAATAGGGTAATATGTTGATATTACTATGAACAACATCAACAAACCGAAAATAGGCCGTTACGCCGCTCAAAAAGAGGGTTACAAATCCTTTACGCCTTTTGATTTCCCTCCAAAAGACGGCTTTACTATTAGCCCCCGCCTGCATAAAAAACACGAGGAGGCGATCAGACTGGTTGGAAAACTTGACGGTATTACCAGGCTTCTTCCAGACAAAAACTTTTTTATTTTGATGTTCATAAAGAAAGATGCCGCATATTCCAGCCAGATAGAAGGTACAAAAGCTACTCTGCAAGATGCCGTTGCGGCTCCGGTCACCGAAGAAAAATCACATTTGCATCCCGATGTTGATGATATCACCCATTATGTCGAAGCGATAAATTATGGAATTGAGAGAACAAAAACACTTCCAATTTCTCTGCGCTTAATCCGGGAAATTCACGAGAAACTGATGATTGGCGCTCGCGTTACGCAGCACGCTTATCCTGGAGAATTTCGCCGTTCACAAAACTGGATTGGCGGCAAAACTCCGCAAGACGCCTCTTTTGTCCCGCCCGCGCCTGATGACATGAACAAATCGCTTGATGCTCTGGAAAAATTTATTCACGCGCAGGACGAATACCCTTCTCTCGTAAAAGCCGGGCTTCTACATGCGCAATTTGAGACTATTCATCCTTTTACTGACGGTAATGGCCGTACAGGGCGAATGCTTGTGGTGATGTACATTCATCACGCCAGGCTTTTAGAATTGCCTATTCTTTATCTTTCAAGTTATTTCAAAAAGTACCAGAAATTATATTATCAAAAATTGCAAGGTTACCACGATGAAGATGCGGATATTGACGCATGGTTGGAATTCTTTCTTGAAGGCGTTGCGGAAATCGCCGATGCCTCAATTGAGACATGCGCTAAAATCACCGTATTGCGTGACCGTGATTTTGCCAAAATGCATAAGCTTGGCAAAAAATCAGCCGAGTCAACCTTGGAAACAGTGCGTAAACTATTCAGCCAACCGATTGTGGGCATCGCAGAGATAACAAAGTGGACAGGATTTAGCCCGCAAGGCGCATACAACATGATCAAGCGGCTCAAGGACTTAAAAATTCTTGAACTCCTTGGCAACGCCGAATACGGACAAAAATATATCTACGCTGATTATTATGAAATTTTCGACGATGAGTTTCGCGACTTACGCGCGAAGAACAAAACAAACTCACCGCGTTAATAAAAAAATATAGAAATAACAGCAACCTTGAACCATTTATGGTTCTTCATAACAGCGTTTTGGTTGAAATTGCTGAAAAGAAGCCAACGACGGCCGATAAACTTGTTGAAATCAAAGGCATGGGAAAGAAAAGACTTGAGTGTTATAGCGAGTTTATTTTGGAGACCATTAACGAATCCTTCGTCAGTCCGGAGCCAGGGAGTGTCTGTCCGACTTAAGCAATACTGCTGGGGTAAAGGGTTTATTAAAATTGGCGAAGATTTCAAGAGTATTAAAATACTTCAATTGACTAAAGAGGTAAAACGGCTTCAACAACTATTTGAAAAGGCGGGTATTAGGGGTGTGGAGAGGACTGTTCTTATTAAGCCTACAACAGAGCCATAGACTATGGTCTTTGAGCATGGCGCCCTGAAGATCAATACAGTCTCCAATTCACCTACTTGACATAATTCACAATTAGTACATAATATATACCAATTATGAAACAAGTTGGTAAACTAGAAAAGATAAATAATTTAAGCTACTTTGACATTGAAACCCTTAATCAAGTGATCAATGTCTCCCGAAACTCGCTTTACGCTAATATAAAGCGATGGATTAAGGCCGGTCGGATAATCCAATTAAAAAAAGGCTTATATGTCACTAACCAATATATAAACCAGGTGCGTAATAAGCAAATATATTTAGAATTTCTAGCTAATAAGTTAAAAAGTCCCTCATACTTAAGTTTACAGTACGTCCTGCAAAAATATGATATTCTTTCTGAATCAGTCTTTGGTTTGACCTCAATTACTCTTCAAAAACCAAAGGACTACACTAATTCGCTGGCTGTCTTTTCCTATCGATCCATACGTCGGGGGTTATACTGTGGTTATAAAATAATATCGGCCGATGGCTTTACCATTAGAGAAGCAACTAAGGCTAAAGCCTTATTTGATTACTTGTACTTAAAATTAATTAGAGCTGATTTTCGGGATATTAACCTACTCGATTCTTTTCGGCTTAAATTAGATGAATTTACTAACCAGGAAAAAAAGGAGTTTACCAGGTATTGCCGAGAGGCTAATGTAAAAAAATACCAAGAATTACCGCAATTACTTTTTAATTTATGATTGATCAAGAACTAGCTAGCATTGTTCAGCAGGAACAAGTTAAAGGAACGCACCAACCCTATATTCGCAGTTTGCTCAAGGAGTATCTCCAGATCAGGATCTTGTTTTTTATTTATACCACTAAGGAGTACGATCAAAATCTGATCTTTACCGGAGGCACCTGTTTACGGCACTTTTACAACATAGAACGGTTATCGGAAGATGTTGACTTTGACTATCTAGACAACATTAATGTAAATCAACTCCAGCAAGATTTAGAAGATTACTTTGTTAAAAAGGAGAAATACAATCAAATCCAAATATCAGTTCATCAGCGAGGAGATCAGATCCTTCTTAAATTCCCTGTTCTTTATCAACTAGGTTTAGCTAACTTTAGCCAAAGCGACTTACTATATATTAAATTGGACTTGTCAGCCAATCTTTCGCCCCATTACTCCGTTATCACCAGCTCCGCCAGCAAGTACGGCTTTAATTTCGTGGCTAAGCACTACGACCTGCCAGACCTAATGGCCGGTAAAATCCATGCTATTCTCAGCCGAGAATATCTGCGGGGTAAAGATAACCGCTTGAGCGTTAAAGGCAGGGATTATTATGATCTGCTATGGTTTGTTAAACAGGCCATCAAACCTAATCTGGCTAGATTATCTGATCTTTTGGGACGTCGGGTTAGCTCGGCAGACATATCCCAGGAACTCGACCGTAAGGTTGATTTAATTACTACTAAGCTCAAAACCGATTTTAAAAATGATTTACTCCCTTTTTTACTTAATCCTGAAGCGGTGCCTGGTTTTGTTGACAATTACCAGGATGAATATAATCGCCATAAGAAAAAGTCGTTTTTTTAAATTTGATTAAGTTTTAAAAAGTTCCGTCAATACAGTTTCCACACAAACCAATTCCACATTCCATTAAAAAATCTATTGAAGAATAAATTTTTTCTAAATTCCACCTTGGCCCGTAAAGGCAGTTTGAATTGCTGGAGCAGCTGGAGGGGCTTGAACCCTCGAGCCTGCCCGCAGTGCAAAGCGATGGAGCGAGATACGGGAATTGAACCCGTCTCCCCACCTTGGGAAGGTGGTATTCTACCGATGAACTAATCTCGCATAGCTTTGGCAGGCGGGGGAGACAGACGCTCTGCCAACTAGCGCTTAACGGACATTCACCACCTGAAGCCCTCCAGAGGCGGGTAAACGGGTAAACGGGCAGGTTAACTAATCCCCCAACATTAAAAGCATATAATACTATGCTTTAGAGCGCAAAAATCCCATCGGCGGGTATCGCGTTGGTTATATCTGACGGGCCTTTAGCTCAAGGTAAAACTAAAACAGTTCCAATCTCAATTCTGGCCTGCGTGCCGTCGGGTAAAAATTCAACCGTTTCTTCATTTGCTTCCAGAATCTTTGTCCATTCAAAGCCAGAACCGTATTTTGCCTGGGCAATGTTCCATAGAGTGTCTCCTTTGACAACTGTGTAAGTGTTAGCGGCTACCTCCTCAACGGATATAAATCTTGGCCGCCAGTTACTTATCTCGTCCGCCGTAAGTTGGCTGGGCTTGCTTTCCTGGGTTCCTAGAATCAAATTTTCTTCTTGGGCGGTAGGCTGGCCGTTATTAATTTTATTTTGAGTATTTTCGCTTTGTTCTGCTTCTGTGCTCTCAAAGCTAATGCTGGTTTGGTCTTTATTTGATTTAGTAAAAAAATTGTACACCAAAAATCCAGCCAGTATAATCAAAACGCCTGCCACTACCGCTGGCAAGGAACTACTTTTGTTTTCTTGATTTTCTTCTGCCATTTGGAAAAATCACCTCCTACTGTTGATGCTGCAATCATGGGCAGTGGGAGCAGAGTAATTTGCTTGTCTTTATGTATTTTGGTAAAAATGAATTGATTAGTCAAGGCGCAAAAAGAAAAAAGCCAGCTGCCACCATTTCCTCCTTTGTGATTTGTCTTATGATATTGTGCCACATTTATCTTATAAATCAAATAAAGGTTTGGTTGGAGTGTTTTAAGGTTGTGGCAAAAGAGGGGTTGTTGAAGAAAACCAGCCAAAAAAATTGGGTTTAAGGGACATTATGTGTAGGTTTTCATCCGAAAACACTATCCTGTAGAACTGTGTCAAGTAGTGAGAAAAATAAAAACCAGCTTCTCACGGTGGGTTGTGAGAGAGCTGGTTTGGAAACCGGACCAGTTTTTATGGACTCAGGAGGAATCAGGAGGCCAGAATCCAGCAAAAACGACCATCGGTATCTCGCCCTTCTTCGACCAGACCCTCAGCGTACATCCAACCGAGGATTTCCCCAACCTCTTGCTGAGCGTGAATTCCTGAACGAGTATGGATATTATGGAATGACCCTGGGCTTTCTTGAAGTGCAGTTAGAACCTGGTTGTAAGCAACAGGTTTCGGCGCATCTTTATCAGCCATATACCGCATGGCATATCGACCATCTTCCATATGACCAACTTCCCAAACTGCCTCCATAGAACCAAGAGCGATACCAAGACCACCGGGAGATTCATAGCCAGTTATTGCTATCAGCTCGTCAAGTGAGACCGGCCTATTTTTCAAAGCATTACGTACTTTTTCAACAACCTCTTCAACTTCCACAGTATCTCTCCTTTGTCTCTTAACCAAATTTGGTGATTAATTAGCAAGGATTATAGCACAAATTGTCTTATAAGTCAAGTATAAGAGTGATTTATTTGTTTTAGGAGGTTATTAAATGCTTGTTTCTAAATGCTATTCCCGAACCAGACTTGAGGTAAGTTTCAAATTTATCTGCTAGATCTTCGGTTCCAAAGGCACAGTAGAAAACTAAATCTTTAGGTTTTATCCTTTTTGTGGTTTTGCATTCTCCATTTTGGTGTCTTTTGAGTCGTTTTCTTAAATCTCTAGTTTTGCCTGTGTATAGTTGATTATTCGATAATTTGAGAATATATACGTAATACATTTTATTACTTATTTTCTTTGGCTATCCTTCGTCTGTCTTAGGCAGACTACGGATAGCACTTCTCTTTTGTCTAAATCTACTATCGGGCTTCTTGGCGAAGCCCTCTGTAGCTTTAGCGAAAGAGGGTGGCGGGACCGGCCGGGTTCGAACCGGTGACCTCCTCCTTGACAGGGAGGCGCTCTAACCAAACTGAGCTACGGCCCCACGCGGTAATATCTAGGTTACTATTTCTTTTGATCTTTAAACTGTCCGCCTGCACTGCTTATCTCTCTTCGGTGTCGAGACTATTAGTACCAATTTGCTATCCATAACTTTCTCT
>Ga0210018_1000660_pt1 | contig 17802 bp, 20 predicted proteins | sample CryGeyCG2014_010_2_FD_183967 | JGI IMG/M metagenome (GOLD analysis project Ga0210018, IMG submission 183967) | Groundwater microbial communities from aquifer - Crystal Geyser CG09_land_8/20/14_0.10 (SPAdes) (version 2) | ecosystem: Environmental > Aquatic > Deep subsurface > Groundwater | place...
AATTCTTGGTGTTGTCGACGGCGAGTCTCCTGCAGGAGTAGAAAATGAAAAAGAGGAAAAAGAGAGAAAAGAATTTTTAAGAAAGATTGGGTATAAAACTTAAGACCAGATTATTGGTCTTGACAAACGACCTGTATTTTAGTAATATAAACTTCATATGAACACAATATCAATTTCCGATCTAAAAGTTAATCCTTCAAAAGCAATCAGTTTTGCTTCGGATTACCCGATTGCTATTGAAAACCGAAACAAAATCAAAGCTTACCTTTTAGGCAAGGATCTTTATGAAAAACTCGTTTCTTATGTCGAGCAGATGATTGATAAAAAAGCGGTTGAAGAAACCGATTTTAACAAAGGCCGCGATTTTGAAACAGTCGCCAAGAAACTTAATGTATGAAGATAATTATTTCTCCAAGAGCCGAGAAAGAACTAAAAAAAATCACTAAAATTGACCAAATCGCCATCGCTAGAAAGATAAGATTAATCAAAGAATCCCCAGTTATTTTAAATGAAGAAAAATTATCCGGTTATAAAAATATTTATCGAGTCAGAATCGGCGAATACAGAATTGTTTACCGAAGAACAGTTAAAGAAATTTATATTGTTTTAATTGGTCATCGTAAAGATATCTATAGACTGGTTGATCAATTTTTTCGGTAAATTACACTCGCCTCCGGTCGAGTTTTTTTATAAAATACACATATGACAAAAAAAAACCTTACCACTAAAGATATTCTTCATATTGCTAAATTGGGCAATTTAACATTGACAAAAGAAGAAATAGAGATATTTAAAAAACAACTATCATCGGTAATAGAGTATATTAGTAAACTGCAAGAAATTAATACAGAAAAAGTCGAACCAGCCAGCCAAATAACCGGCTTAACCGATGTTTTAAGAGAAGATAAGACAGATGATAAAAGAACATTAACGCCTGATCAGGCCTTGGCAAATACGAAGTCTAAAGAAGGCAATCTATTTAAAGTTAAGGCGGTATTAACAGAATAATTATGGACCTACTAAGTTTAACAATAAAAGAAGTAACGGAAAAATTAAAAAATAAAAGCTTTTCTTGTAAGGAATTAATTACTGAGTGTTTTACGACGATTAAAAAAAATGACAAGAAAATTAATGCTTTTTTAACCCGGAATGAAGAACTAGCTTTAAAAACTGCCGATAAATATGACGCTTTGATAAAAAATAATAAAGAAATTTTTTCCGAAAAACCACTTCTTGGAATACCCGTTGCCGTTAAGGATTTATTTACGACGAAAGGCATAAGAACGACTGCCGGATCAAAAATAATCGGAGATTATTATCCTCCGTTTAACGCTACGGCCATCAAAAAACTAATTGATGCCGGAGTTATCATAATAGGCAAAACCAATGAAGATGCCTGGGGTCATGGATCTTCAGGCGAAAACACAGATTACGAACCAACGAGAAACCCTTATGATCTAAGTCGGGTTCCTGGAGGGTCAAGCAGCGGATCTGGCGCGGCTGTTGCCTATGGAGCGGCTTTAGTTGGGACAGGAACTGATACAGGAAGTTCTGTTAGGCTGCCGGCTGGTTTTTGTAATCTGGTTGGTTTGAAGCCGACCTACGGAAGGGTTTCCCGCTATGGAATTATTGCCATGGCTTCATCTTTTGACACGATCGGCCACATGACTAAAACGGTTTACGACAATGCTAAGGTATTAGAAGTGACTGCTGGTTTGGATCCATACGATAGCACCACTGTTCCGGTAAAAGTCGGGCAATATACCAAGGTTTTGGGTCAAAATATCAAAGAACTAAAAATAGGACTACCTAAAGAATATTTTATCAAAGGACTGGATAATAAAGTCAATAGCTCGATAAAAAACTCTTTAAAGATATTGGAAAAATTAGGGGCCACAATTAAAGAAGTTACTCTACCTTATACCGACTATGCCATGGCGGCTTATTATATTTTAGTTCCTTCCGAAGTAAGTTCTAACCTTTCAAGATACGACGGAGTCAGATATGGTGGAACTAGGGAAGTTTTTGGAGCTGAGGCGAAAAGAAGAATTATGTTGGGTTCGTATGCTCTTTCTTCTGGTTATTATGATGCTTATTATCTGAAGGCGGCTAAGGTGAGAACTTTGATTAAACAGGATTTTGAGAACGCATTTAAGAAAGTTGATATAATAATTACCCCAACTTCTCCGACCTTGCCGTTTAAAATCAATGAAAAAACAGACGATCCCCTTCAAATGTATCTTTCAGATATTTTTTTATGTCCGGTTAACTTGGCTGGTATTCCGGGATTAAACGTTCCCAGCGGATTTGTCGATGGTTTACCAGTTGGGATGCAGATTATTGGTCCGCAGTTTAGTGAAGAACTTTTATATAAGGTGGCCTATCTTTTTGAGAGAGAAACCCAGTATTACAAAATTCATCCCCAATTCAAAAATGGATAAAAAATATCAACCAATCATCGGCTTGGAAACACACGTTGAGCTTAAAACCGCTTCCAAGATGTTCTGTGGATGTAAAAACAACCCATTTCACGTTTCTAAACCCAACTTCTATACCTGTCCTGTTTGTTTAGGACTACCTGGCGCTTTGCCGGTTGCCAATAAAAAAGCGATCGAGTGGACAATTAAATTAGGATTAGCCTTAGGATGCAAAATAAACACTCTTTCCAAATTTGACCGCAAGCATTATTTTTATCCGGATTTACCAAAGGGTTATCAAATCTCACAATATGATATGCCGTTTTGCATTAACGGTAAAGTAGAGACCTCATTTGGACCAATTGGTATCACCCGAGTTCATTTGGAGGAAGATACTGGTAAACTGATTCATCAGAAAGTTAACGGCCGTAATGTTTCTTTAATTGATTTTAACCGTTCAGGCGTTCCATTAGTAGAAGTTGTTACAGAGCCTGATATTCACTCGGCGGCCCAAGCCAAAGAGTATGCGAAAAAGCTCCGTCAGATTATTTGCTACCTTGATATTTCCGACTGTGATATGGAAAAGGGAGGAATGAGGCTGGAGGCGAATATATCATTACAAAGTCACCCTCAGGGTGTCCAGAATCAAATAGGACACCCTAAGGGTGACAGTTTGCCAAATTATAAAGTTGAGCTTAAAAATATTAATTCATTCCGTTTCCTAGAACGGGGAATAGAATATGAGGTCGAGAGACAGAAAGAAATTTTGGAATCTGGAAAAACACCGATTCAAGAGACGCGCGGATATAATGCCGAGAAAAATATTACTTTTACCCAGAGGACTAAAGAGGAAGCAGCTGATTATCGATACTTTCCCGATCCGGATTTGCCACCAATTAGAGTTACCCCCTCATGGTTATCAGAGATTAAAAAAGACTTTCCCGAAGATTTTAATCAGAGACTAAATCGTTGGCAGAGAGAATACGGGGTAAAAAGAGAGTTTATTGAACAGCTTTTTGAGACCAGCTCCGAGGCTGACTGGTTTGAAGATTTATTTAGAAAACTAAAAAGCGAAAAACTAGCCATAGGAAAGTTCATTAATCTTTTGATTCACAAAAAAATAAAGACAGTCTTGTTTAAAGACAGTCCTGATAAGATAATTATTGAATACAAAAAAGCTACGGTCGTGGACGATGTAAGCGATGAAGAGCTAATTCCAATAATTAATAAAATATTAAAAACTAATCCGGCTGCAGTTGCCGACTATAAATCAGGTAAAAAGCAGGTAATGAATTTCTTAGTTGGTCAGGTATTGCGTGAGGTAAAGAAAAAAATAGAGTTTAAAAGACTAAAAGCACTCATAATTTCAATGTTTTCGTAGTATATAATTTTCTTATGCCTTTTTCTTTTGTTTTATTTTTATTTTCCCTTGGAGCGATTTTTATTAGCGATATATTACCCGTTGTCAACAATAGTTATAAATTAACTGACTTCATAGTTTTATTTGCTCCTTTTTTCCTTTTCTTTTTGGCAAAAATTGAAGGCAAGAAGTTTTATTTACCGATAAAATCAACAATACTTTATCTTTTATTTATTGTCTTTTCTATAATTTCGGTTTTTTTTGCGATCGATAAAGAAATAGCTCTCAACTACCTATTTATATATATTTCTTGTTATTTTTTCTTTGTTTTTGCTTATAACTATAAAGACTATTTAGATAAGTATTTTAAGAAATTTTTAGTGATAACTTCACTTTTTTTTATTTTATTATTTTCTATCAATTATTTGTTCAAGTTAAATTTGTTTAATGAAGGCGGTAGTCTTTTTTTTAACTATGGACATAATCAAATAGGCAACTTTCTTGTTGTAGGATTCACGCTCGTTTTTCCTAATTTATTATCATTATTATTTCTTATTTTTATTATATTGTCCTATTCTCGCACCGCCTATTTAACCTTGATTCTGATGATATTAATACAGACGTTTAAAAAAAAGCTGGATAAAAAAATTCTTCTCCCCGGCGTTTTTTTTGTTTTAATAACATTAATTTTTTTTATTCTGACGAGCAAAAACATATTATTTACTCAGAATAAAAAAATATTTGGAGTGAGAGATGTTTATTTTTCTTATGCCTTGTCCTCAATAAAAGAAAAACCATTGTTTGGGATTGGCCAGGGCAATTTTTTATCTGCCGTGTCAAAAAGACAAGTTAATTGGAATGAAAACACAACCACAGCCCACAATTTTATTCTAGATATTCTTGCGGAAAACGGAGTTATAGCCGCAATTTTCTTTACTTTATTTTTTATATCTGTTTTTAAAAATAAGCGGAATCATTATTTTTTAGCATTTCTTGTTTTGACGCTAGTATTTATGCTTGATTTTAGCTACCGTTTTAATTTATTTTTAATTTTATGGTTTGTTTTGGCGGGAATTAATTCAGACGAAAAACAGAAAATAATTGATGGAAAAATATTAATTTTTATTATTGTTTTATTTACATTTATTTTCGGTCAGATAAATTTACTAACCAACTATTATTTAAATTCAGACGTGTCAGAAAAATCCCTGATATTTAATCCTTGCAGAAAAGAGATTTTTCGTAAAATTATTGACAATAGAATTAAAGAAGGAAAAATCATAGATGCGAAAAAATACTTAGTTCGTTATGATAAGTTTTTTGGTCAGTCGGCTCATGTTATTTTAGAAGAAGCTGCTTTTTATGAAAAAATAAACGAATTAAAAAAAACTTTGTCCTTAAGAAATAAAGCATTAAAATTACATCCTCTTGATATGAACAATCTAAGCAAAATTCTTGAATTATTGAAGGATATTAAAGATGAAGAAGAAGGAAAAAGGATTTTTACAGTTTTATTAAAATCGATGAAGCAACATATTATTTACGGCAAAAATACCGATCTTTTCAGAGTGATAGATATTTTTTGTCGAGAAGAAAAATTAGATTGTATTAAATAAGTCTTTTATAAATTCTTTTTAAAGAAAGGTAATGTTTATCAGGAGAAAATTCGTTATATGAGATATTTTTTAGTGTCGGCGGGTTTTTAAATGTTTTGATAATCTTGTTTTGTAAATCATTAAAATCATTATATCTAAAGAAAATTACCCCTTTTTTGTCTTTTATTATTTCTTCAAAAACGGCTGTTTTTGGGACGATAATTAAAGTCCCAAGGCTCAGTGACTCGATTGCTGACAAAGGTAAAACCTCATAGCTTAAGGAAGGAATGACTACTCCCAAAGCCCTTTTAATATAAAAGTTGAGCTGTTCTTTTTTTAGCCAACCTAATATTTTAATATTTCCACATTTTTTATATCTGTCAACAAGATATTTTTCTGGGCCATCACCAATAACAAGTAAATTAATTTTTGGCAGTTTTGAAAAAACCTGAAGTAAAGGAATAATGCCTTTTTCTTGAGAGAAACGGCCGGCAAAAAGAAAATAATTCGATTTTTTTATCGGTTTTACAGATAATTTAATATCAGCAAAATGAAAAATAATCGAGTATTTTTTTATTTTAAAGCGGGCATGTTTGAGATAATAATTATAAGTAAAGCGAGAAGGGAAAATAAAATAATCAACTAAATCATAGACCTTTTTCTTTAAATTAAATAAAATCGACAGGGAAAAAATTAGGGAATAAATCCATGAACGGCTTGGGCTAAAAAATATTCCTTCAGGCCATGAAAGACGGTAGTTATGAATAGTCTGGACAATTGGAATATTATATTTTTTACAAACATAATAAGCGGCCGGCCCAATTGAGGGGTATAAGTTATGAAAATGGGCAACATCAGGCCTTTCTTTACTGATTAAGCCTGATAATTCTCGGTTAATTTTATTATTAAGATTGAATAGTGATTTAATCGCTTCAACCTTTTTATCTATAGAGATAATATCAGAGCTTTTTTTGGTAAAAGTAATTACCTGACAGCCATTTTTTTTAAGTAGTTTTACCAAAGAATCAAAATAAACATCTTCACCTCCCCGATCTCTATAATAATTGTGAACTAATAAAATCTTCATATCAAAGTCTCCCTAAAACCTCTTAATGCCCAAAACCAGCCGGTGACAAAAATAGTATGACTGGGATTAAATAACATAAAAATAAAAATAGACCAGGAACCGATTATGCAGGCTTTCCCAAATTGTGTCCGCTGGTTTTTATTAGATCTAGTAATCATATTCCAGTCTCCTTTTATGAAGTAAAAAATAAGTAATAAATATGAAATTAGGCCAAAAAGTCCGTTTTCAGCTAAAGTATGAAAAAACACATTATGAGGTGAATTTCTCACTAATTCAGCATAATCTTGCGAGTATTTACTTTGTTTACTAAAAGAATAATTGAATTTAATCAAGTCTTTATTAGAAGAAGAATAATTACCAAGACCAATACCTATAAAGGGAGACGATAAAAAAAGTTCAAAAGATCTTACACCATTATTAATTCTAAATTCAATTGTGCTAACATCTTCTTGTTCATCTTTCAAAGACAATCGATCATAGATATTAAAAGAAAAAAGATTATTGCTGATAAAGATAGCGGAAATTACCGTTATAGTAATAAGAACTATTTTTTTCCAATCAAGTATTTTTTTTAGGTTTTTAACAAAAAAAACAAAACTAAAAAAAACATTAAAAGCTAAGGTGACGGCTCTAATTCTAAAATTAGACAGAATACTTAAAAAAGAGATACTAAGCAGGGATAAAACCGACAAAACGTTCTTTTTCACCTTATTACTATCATTAATAAATACGAAAAAAAATGGAATAAATATTTCAAGATTCAGTCCAATTGAACTTCTGCCTCTTTCAAAATCAGTAATATAAGCGGATAAGACTTCCTTTTGTAATGTATTTTTTATTAAATCAATAAAAAAATGATTAAAAAAAATAAAAACAAACTCCAAGAATATTAGAAATATCCCAAGCCAATAAATAATCAAATTTATTTTTGAAATTCTTTTTATGTTTGCTTTTAAGAAATAAGCGCTCAATATTAATATCAAAATGCCGGAAATAATATTCTGATAGGACTTCAAGAATAAAAGAATATCGCCCGCTTTTATAACAGAAATAGATTGGCTAAGAAAGTAAAAGACAATAAGTTTAATCAAAGTTGATTTTTTTGAAAAAATATTTTTTATACCATCAGAATCGAATATATATATTAAAGTAAGTATCAAAAAGATTGATACCTTTGCAAAAGTATGAGTTACGAAAAAAGGACTTGGAATCGGAATAAAATAAAAAGGAGGCAGCTTGATAAAAATTAGAGCCAGCAAAAAAATATTAAATAAAAATTCCATATAAAGATATGTTAGAATTTTAACATATTATGAATCTAAAAAATAAAAAGATTCTTGTTACTGGGGCAGCTTTTATAGGGGCTCACTTAATAAAAAAATTAATTAAAGAAAAAGTATCATCAATTAAAGTTGTCAATTTAACTGACAAACATAAAAAGAATTTAAATTTATTAAATAAATATGTAGATTTTTTTACCGGAGATTTACGCGTTAAAGATGAAGCAGAAAAAAACACCAAAAATATTGATATAGTTTTTCATTTAGCCGCCTCTCACGGCGGCAGGGGGTACGTTGACCTATATCAAGGAAAAACTGCAACAAACTTACTTTTGGACAGTGCTGTTTTTTATGCCTGTCTTAAAAATAGCGTAGAAAAGGTATTTTACGCTTCATCGGGCTGTGTTTATCCAAATTATTTGCAACAAGATCAAAAAAAAACTATTTATTTGAAAGAAGAAGACGTCAAGCCTCCCTATGACGCCGATAATATGTATGGTTGGGCAAAACTGATGGGGGAAATGACTCTTAGATCGTATTACAAAGATTTTGGTTTGAAATCAGCAATAGGGCGCTTTTTTACGGTTTATGGTCCGTTCTCTTCAGAATCTCATGCAATAACAGGAATAATAGCCAAAGTATTTATTAAGCAAGATCCTTTTGAGGTTTGGGGAGATGGAAATCAGATAAGAAATTGGACCTATGTAGATGATATAGTTAACGGAATTTTTTTAGCAGTAAAAAAGATTGATAATGCCGCTTCCATTAACTTAGGAACTCAAGAGAGAATTAGAGTCTTAGAAATGGCCAATGAAATTTTTGATTATACAAATTTTAAGCCTAATACAATTAAATTTGTCAAAAAACCTACAGGACCCCTTAATCGTGTAGCGGATATTAGTTTGGCAAAGAAAATATTAGGATGGTGTCCTCAGGTATCCTTTCCCCAAGGAATAAAAGAAACTGTTGACTGGTATTTTTCTAATAAAAATCTAAAAGATGTTAAGAAAAACATTAATAAATTATTAATAGACGGATGAAAAAATATAAAATTCTCAAGACGACAGTTGATTTTTTGGACTATAAAACCCTTATCAATAAAATTATTACTAATTGCATGAATAATCAAAATTTAACTGTGGCTCCGATTGCCTCCCACCCTGTAGTAGAGTCAATTTTTAGCAAAAAACTACAGACGTCATTAAATAGTTTTAATCTTGTACTTCCTGATGGTCAATCGTTAGTCTGGGCGGTGAATTTTCTTTACAGAAATTCTTTTAAAGAAAGAATTTATGGTCCTGATTTATTATTAAAATTATGCTCCCGCTGTGAAAAAGAAAAAATTAAAACAATTTTTTGTGGTAATCGCACAGATTTAGTCAATAATAAAATTAAAATAAAATATCCGAAATTAAAGACAATAGTCTTACCTGATTTAAATTACAAAAAAGTAAATAATACTGACGTTAATTTATTATCAACAACTTTAAGTAAATATAAGAAATCAATCATCTTTATAGGTATAGGGAGTCCGGCGCAACATTTATTGTTAACAAAGTTAAAGCAAATAGAGAAGCCAATTATTGCCGTCGGGGCAGCCTTTGATTTTATATCCGGGGCAAAAAAACAAGCCCCTGCTTTTTTCCAAAGAGCAGGATTAGAGTGGTTATTTCGCTTAATAAACGAACCCCGAAGACTTTGGAAAAGATATTTGATTTATGCACCATTGTTTATATTCTTGGTTTTTCTGCAAAAGTATAATTTATTAACAAAAAAACATGAAAAAAATAATTAAATACTTTTTAATACCACTATTTATATTTATCATTTTTTTTACCTTTTATAATAATGTGTATAAAAAAATATCAATCACTTATTGGGATGAAGAAGCTTGGTTAGGAAGAGGTTATTTTTTTGAGCTTTTGATTAAAGGGGATTTTAACAATCCATTATGGGATACCCCATTGGCCTTTAATCAACCGAAACTAACAGAATATATGTATGGAGCGGCTATGTCCCCCACTTATTTAAGATACAAGGAGAAATTAGGGAAGAAAAACATTGACTACGCTCAGTTTTTTATAGACCATAATTTTTATCAAGTTGATGGAGAGAAATACGAAAAGTATAAGGAGAATAATTATCAATTTATTGATTGGGAAAAAGGAAAATTTGTCGATTTTGATGCATCAGCAAGTCAATTAGTAAATAAATATGGTCAAAATTTTCAAAAAACAATTGATTTAATTTTTACAGCGAGAAAAATAAACGTTTATTTATTGAGTTTAAACGTGGTTATAGTTTATTATATCTCTGTTTTTTGCTTTGGTCTTTTTCCTTCTTTGCTTATTTCGTTACTTTTTGGGAGTAATAATTTTATTATAGAAGCATGTTTAAAAGCCCACTCAGAAGGGCTATTTTTGTTTCTTTTTAATCTCGACCTGCTTATTTTAATATTAACAGTTAAAAAAAATCGTCTTTTTTCCATATTATTTGCCATTGTCACCGGTTTATTATGGCAGACAAAAATAAATGGAGTGATGATGCTGATTATTTTTAACACGGTGTTTTTAACGAAAATGGCTATTAACTGGTTTAAATCAAACAAAAAGATTGTGGGTCATATTTTACTATTATTTAATGTTAATTTATTAACTCTCCTGGTTTTTGTTAATACTAATTTCTTTATTATGAAATCACCTATTAAGAATATCCTCATTTATTATCAGGAGAGAAATGAACAATCTCAACAGCAAGCAGCAGCGTATCCTTTAGATAAACTTTCCAGCCCAAAAGAAAGAATAATTGCAATTTATAAAAATTTTCTTTACGATCCCTTTTATTTTAGGGCAAGCGATTTTTTCCCCGCAAAGATTAATCAAATTATGAATACGACTATTTATAAGTTAATTTATCGAACCAGTCTTTTGCTTGGATTTGGGGGAGTATTTATTTCTTTTTTCAAGAAGAAGAAAAAGTCTAATATAATTTTTTTGTTGGTTGTCTTTTTCTTAATTCAACTCATTATGAGCCAATATTTGATATTGAATTGGGATAGATACTTTATTCAAATATCCCTGTTTTTTATAATTTTTTATGTGCAAGGACTAGTTAATTTAACTAAAATTGTTAGCAGAGCTTATAAAAATTATGTCAACAAAAATATATTTAAGCATCGATGATGGTCATCCTTTAGATCTTAAAACAGCGGAGATTTTAGTTAAAAGAAATCTTAAGGCGATTTTTTATATTCCTATAAAAAAAATAGGGAGTAAAAGAATATCTAACAAAGAAATTAAAAACTTATCTCCCCAGTTTGAAATAGGCGGACACACATATAATCATATTGATTTGACAAAAGTAAGTCTGACTAAGGCCTGGAAAGAAATTTATGATGGTAAAAGGGCATTAGAGGACATCTTGGGACGAAAAATTCATTCTTTTGTTTTTCCATATGGTCATTATAATAGTCAATTAATTGGATTAGTTAAAAAGTCTGGCTTTAAAAATTGCCGAAGCGGTAGAATAATTAATTTTCACGAATTTAATGATGATAATTTTCTTCAACATCCTAATTTTCAGATCTATCCTCATAAATTGATTACTGACGTGGAACATTGTCTAAAAATGTTTGATTATTATAGTTTGTATAGAAGACTAGAGCATATTAAATTTGAGCATTTAAATCTATTGAAATACTTATTCTTTAATAAAAAAATACATCTTTGGTTTCACTCGAAAGATATAGAAGATTATAATTTATGGGAAGTATTAAAATCAAACAAACTATTAAATGAAAATTCTTAAGAAAGCGGTTTTTCTCATTGTTATTTTAATAGGTTTTTTAATAAGAACGCCTTATTTAAACAGGCCGATTATTGACTATCATTCATGGAAACAAACAGAAACATATGCAATTGCTAAAAAATTTTCTATAAATAATCTTAATATTTTAAAACCAGTAAGCAATCTAAAGTGTGATGTTAAAGGTGAATGTTATACTTTTAACTCATTTCCCTTATATGAATATATATTAGGCATTAATTTTAAAATTTTTGGCGAAAATATAGTTGTTGTAAGAGTTTTCTCTATAACCATAACTTTATTAACATCAATAATTATCTTTTTAATTACAAAAGAATTCTTTGGTTTTTTGACCGGATTAATTTCACTTTTAATCTTTAATTTATTACCTTTTTCCGTATTTTGGGGAAGAACAGTGCTTCCAGAAATCCTTGCCGTTTTTTTATCAACATTAAGCATTTATTTAATAATAAAAAGAAAAAAATATATTGCACTTAGTGCAATTGTATTAGGTCTGTCAATACTAATAAAACCATATTTTACTTCTTTGCTTATTCCTATTATTTACTATTTATGGAAAAAAAATAAAAGAATTGAGTTGGCGTTATATGTTTTAATTAATTTATTATTATTTATTTTATGGAATGCTTATACCTATTTTTTACCTCAAGTAAAATTGGCAGTTTCCGCACTTAGCTTTAATAAATATGGAATTTCATTATTTTTTAATAATCAAAACCCATTTTTGTATAGTAAAAGTATAAATTGGCCGCTGTTATTAGTGCAAAAAATTATAGAAATATTGACTCCCATAGGATTTATTTTATTGATAATTGGAATTATTAAAAATAGATATAAAAAAATTTTATTTTATTGGTTTTTAGCTTCAATATTATCATTTATTATTGTTATTAATGGTAATTTTGAACATGAATATTATCAATTTATAATTATTCCTATTGCATCTATATTCATAGCTATTTCTATTTCTAGTTTTATAAAAAAATTTAAAAAACCCAATATTTATATTATTTTTTTAGTTTTGTTTACTTTTTTTTATTGGGGATGGATTCCGTTTTCTAATTATTTAATTTCTCATTACCGACCAGAAGTAAGATATTCAAATTTTTATAAAGACACAAAAAATATTCAATCTATAATTCCAAAAAAAGAATCAATCATAATAATTGGGGATGAATCTCCAACTTTATTAAATCACATTGATAGAGAAGGCTGGATAATTACCCAAGATTTTTCTTGTAGTTATAGTCAAGCTGTAAATTTGATTCATAAATATAAAGAATTAGGAGCGAGCTATTTAATAATTCAGCTTTTGCCTTACAATTATTACTTAGAAACAAAACATCACTCATGTTTGATAAACAACATAGAGATTAATAGTAAGATTATTTATAAAGGAGAATATTTAATTTTATATAAACTAATTTAGTATTTGATCTATTTTCAATTAAAAAACATAGAGGATTTTAACTTGGGCAAATTATTTACTAAAATCAGTTGGAGGATATTTTAATAAGTCATTTTTTATTAACTCACCTTTTTTTGTCGGCAGGGCTGTATTCTAGTCTATCAGCCCAAGCCCTCCATTATCTTCGTCAATGGTATACGCCGTATAGTTTAGATTATTTTTATTTATGTTATCGAGGACTTTTTGTATATACGTCAAATCTTCCTGGCTGCTAAATCCAGATTCCCAAACACCTCCAAATTCACTTACCAAGATGGGATGCTTCTCAACGGCGTTATCCCACAAGAAATTTAATTTATCCTTTTTTAACACCATTTCTAATGAGTCAATTCCAGCTGCAGGGCAATCATGATAATCATAAATAAGATTTCTATAGGGGAGATTATTATTAAAATCAATATATCTACTATGATCAATACCAGTCATCAACATCAACGCATTTGGTTTTTCTTTAATGATTTCTTTTGCTATTGAATTAGCCAATTTATACCATTCTCCCCATGTCATATTTGGCTCAGTGAAAAATCCATATAAAATGTTATTTTTCTGAGAATATCTCTTAGTTAATTGATTCATCATCGATGGAAATTGTTTTAGTTGATCTGATAAATCCCTATAGTCAGAGGCTCTAGGTGTAAGATAAACATAAATGTAATTTTTCTCAGCCCATTCAATGACGAAATCTAACTTTGTCAAATTGTTTTTATTATCAGCGGATCAGCATATAAGCCTAATAAATTAACTTTCCACAATTTAAGCTTTTCTAATATTTCAATAAATCCTTTATCAATCTGGTAACCATCGTATGCAAAAGCCATAGTCGTAACTCCTTTTAACTGAACTTTATTATGATTATCAGACCTTTTTATTGAGTTTCCTTCAACGTAAAGGGCGGGGAGATAATGAGGCTGTTTTTGGAAAAATTGATGACCTTTTTGAATTGAAAAGATTTGGAAACCTAGAAACAAAGTCAAAATAAAAAAAAGTATAACTGATGAAATAAGAAATTTACTCAATTTTTTCAACAGTAAAGTTATATAAAAGTAAATCAGAAACCATAAAACCCATAACTTTATTTTTAGCAATAACTTCTTCTTCTCCTAATATAAATTGATTATTTTTTTCTTTCAGCTTAAATAAAGCCTTGATAGTTATATTTGTGCCGTCAAAATATTTATCCATAATTTTTATGACTTCATTTTCTCCATCAAAATAGTTTTGGCCGATTTTTATGGAATTAAATTCATCCGGATCATTTGATTTTTTGGTCAAATAGACAGTTTTTTTAACCAACTTTTCTACAATAGGCTTATTACTTAATTGAATTACTGTACCGCTAAACTGAGCTGATGGGAAATCAAAATCAATAGGAGATCCGACCGCAATCGCTGAACGCTGAAAAGAATATCCAAATTTATTGTTTCCACTGACTTTTAGCTTTAAGGTCAAGTAAGTACGATATTGATCATAAAATTGAGTATTAACACCGACTGAAAAAATAGGATAATATTGTGAAGAAAGGATTTCAGCCACTTTTTTTCCGATAGTATCATACTGCTTATTACCTTTTTTTATAGAATCAATAAGCCATGTACTAGGATCGTTGGTAGACGCCCACCAATATCCTTGACCGATTTTAACTTTGACATAAATATAAGTAGGTTTACTATAAAAAAGTCTATAGACGGAAATTAAAAAAACAAACGATACTATTCCAAAAAAAATTACTAATAAATAATTTTTTGCTAGTTTTTTCATAGCAAAATTATACTATAATTTATATCCTAAATGATTATTGATCAGATTTTTGCAGTTGTTATTTTACTTATTACATTGCCTTTATGGATTGTTTTTTATTTTTTAATTAAATTAACTTCCCCTGGCTTCTTTTTATTCAAACAAAAAAGATCAGGAAAGGATAAAAAACCGTTTTTTATCTATAAATTTCGCACGATGGTAGAGAATGCAGAAGATCTTAAATCTAAGATTTATAATCTAAACGAGGCAAATGGACCGGTTTTTAAGATCCATAATGACCCCAGATACACAAAATTTGGCCGTCTTTTAGCCCATAGCGGCCTTGACGAACTGCCGCAGTTAATCAATGTTATTAAGGGTGATATGGCTTTTGTCGGGCCAAGACCATTACCTGTCAATGAAGCTAAAAAAGTACCGAAAAAATACGAACGGAGATTTTCAATATTGCCAGGGATGACTTCTTTGTGGGTTATCCGGGGAGCCGATCACTCTTCTTTTAAGAAATGGATGAAAGATGATCTGGAATACATAAAAAATAAATCTTTTTGGTATGATTTAAAGATTATAATACTAACAGTATGGATGCTGCTACTAAAAAAATCACTTGACAAACATAAAATAACCCTGCTAAAATTTATTCATGAACAAAAATAACCCTGCTGAAATTTATATAGAAAGAACAATTGAGGCTGAAATTAGGCCTTTTATCAATAGACGTGAGGTTATCTCTTTGGTTGGCTCACGTCAATCTGGGAAAACCACCTTTCTTAATCATTTGCAAAAAGAATTATTAAAAGAGGACAAAAAAACTGTTTATATTACCTTTGAGAATATACAAAGTCGACAATTATTTGAAAATCCTGAAGAATTTAAGTCATATTATCAAGACTACGATGTTTTGATTATTGATGAATTTCATTATGCTAAAGAAGGAGGGCAAAAACTTAAATATCTTTATGATATAACTGACAAAAAATATATTATATCAGGGTCGTCTTCTTTAGAATTAACTTTTAAAACAGGCAGATATATGGTGGGTCGGATAGCTACCTTTAAATTATTACCATTTTCTTTTGAAGAGTTTCTATCAGCTTCAGACAAACCTCTCTCGAATTTATTTAAATTGGAAAAACCATTAAGCAAAGTAATAGAAAGCAGTTTTTTAAAAAATCTTGAAACTTATTTAATTTATGGAGGTTATCCAGCGGTTGTTTTAGCTAAATCAAATATTGAAAAAGAAAAAATTCTTGAAGGAATCGTGGACAACTATTTATTAAGAGACATTAAAGATCTTCTATCATTAATAACTGAAGAAGAATTAATAAAATTAATAAAATTATTGGCAGGCCAAATCGGAAACTTAATAAACTATAATGAGTTATCAACTTTAAGTGGTTTAAAATATAAACAGTTATTGAATCATCTTGAAATTCTTAAAAAAACTTATATTATTGATTTAATTCGGCCTTATTCAACCAACAGAAGAACAGAATTGGTAAAAAATCCAAAAGTTTATTTTTCTGATTTAGGTTTTAGAAATTACATTTTAGGCGACTTTCGTTCTTTTGATAAAAGGCAAGATTTTGGAAGTATGATTGAAGACTATATTTATACAAAATTGACAAATAATCAGACAATAATTTCAAGAGTTAATTTTTGGCGAACTAAAAGTGGAGCCGAAGTTGACTTTATTATTGAAAAAGAAGGCAAGGTTGTTCCAATTGAAGTTAAATATTCATCAACACCTGTTGTTGGAAAAAGTCTATATAGTTTTATTAATAAATATAAGCCTAATATTACTTACATAGTGACAAAAGATGTTGAAAAAAGTATAAGAATAGATAAAACTGAGGTATTTTTTATTCCCGCCTATAAATTTTCTTTAGATCCACTTTTATAAATCAAAGAGTATGGATACTGTTGAAACAATTTATCTAAACATAGCCGGATTTAATATTCAAATCAACTTTAAATCAATTGAATGGGAGTTTGCTTATAGAATTAAAAAAAATGAGATAAATAAGTATTGGAAGGGATTTATTATTAGTAGGCCCAAAAAAACTGATTATACAATTAATTTTGTTGGAGAAAATCATATTAAAACAATTAATAAAATCAAAGAAAGAACCCAATATATCTTATTTTATAAAAAAAATAGTAATAAAATATTAACAGTTAATTATTTAATTAGTATTTTTCATTTTCAAATATTACTTCGACAGGTAGTTAATGATCTTCTTAGCCAACATAATGGTTTTATTCTTCATGCGTCAAGCAATTTAGTAAACAATTACGCAACCATATTTTTAGCGCCATCTGGAGGCGGAAAATCAACTATTATGAAATTATTATCGAAAAAATATCAACCCCTGGCTGACGACACGGTTTTTATTAGAAAAGAATTTAATAAATATTATTTATATCAAACTCCGTTTATTGAAAAAGAATCGTGGATTATAAAAAATAATAATAAATATTTATTAAATAAGATTTATTTATTAAACAAATCCTCTAAATATTTAATCACCAAGATCGTAGATAATGAAACAAAAATAGATAAAATATTTCAACAATTTTGGACAGATAAAAACTCATATTCAAAACAAACAAGAACAATAATTCGTCTAATTTTAAATAACAATTTTTACAATATTTTTTTTGGAGTTAATAGTGATAAACTGATTACCTTATTGAATAAATATGACTAAATATTTGATTAACAAAAAATTTATTTATCAAAATAAAAAAAATAGTATTTTAATATTTAATAGTGAAAAATCAAGAATATTTAATTTAAATGGAACGGCGTCGATTATTCTTAATAAGTTGAAATTGGGATGGGAAGAGAAAAAAATAGAGGAGTTTTTATTCAGTAAATTTAAGGTTAGAAAAAAGTTAATAAATAACCAAATAACTAAAATAATAAATGATTTGTTAAAAAGTAAAATACTTATTCGGGGCAACTCGCACAACCCCACCCTCCATCACAAGTTGCGCAACTAACAGAGGCTA
>Ga0210018_1000661_pt1 | contig 17771 bp, 17 predicted proteins | sample CryGeyCG2014_010_2_FD_183967 | JGI IMG/M metagenome (GOLD analysis project Ga0210018, IMG submission 183967) | Groundwater microbial communities from aquifer - Crystal Geyser CG09_land_8/20/14_0.10 (SPAdes) (version 2) | ecosystem: Environmental > Aquatic > Deep subsurface > Groundwater | place...
CTTTTAAACCAAAAAATAAATTCTCTCTATAAACGCGGCGAGCCCGCTTGGGGGCAAGCTGCAGATTAGGGGGGTTTGTTTTCGCCGTCACAGGCGGCGAAATTTGTTCGAACTATTTTCAATATAGAGCACCTTGTCGCTCCGCTCCTCGGTGTAAACTATTCGCTCAGCGTAAACTAATATTTTGACAGTCTTCTAAAAAATATATATTATTGAATTAAATAAAGATCCATTTAGGGTTTTTAATTTTATTAAAGTTATGGAGCAACTTGATTTAAAAACATTATCTTTGGCTATTTTGCAGATTGCTGAGGAAAAGGGGATACCAGAAGAGAAAGTAATTGAAGTGATAGAAACAGCTCTGGCTGCGGCTTATAAAAAAGATTACGGCAAGAAAGAAGAAAAATATCGGGCAAAATTTAATAAAAATACCGGCAAGGCAGAATTTGTCAGGGTTCTAAAAGTAGTAGATGAAAGTATGATTCTAAAAGAAGGAGAAGAACCTCCAAAAGAGGTAAAGGAAGGAGAGGCAAAAAAGATAAAGTTTAATCCCGCTCGCCATATAATGGTAGAGGAAGCGAAGAAGACCCAAAAGGATATAAAAGTAGGCCAGGAGTTAGAATTTCCCTTACCTCGACCGGAAAAATTTGGGCGGATTGCTGCCGGCACTGCCAAACAAGTCCTTTTGCAACGGATGAAAGAAGCAGAAAGAGAAGCGATATTTAGTGAATTTGCCCAAAGAGAAGGGCAGATTGTTTCAGGGGTTATCCAAAGGAAAGAAGGCAATATAGTTTTTATCGATGTAGGGAAATCGACTGGCCTTTTATTGAGAGAGGAACAAATTCCTGGCGAGTTTTATAAGATTGGTAACAGAATGCGGTTCTTTTGCTTAAAAGTGAAAGACAATCCTCGGGGCCCGGAAATCTACCTTTCGCGCTCTCATCCAAAATTTTTATCAAGACTTTTTGAATTAGAAGTACCAGAAATTTCCAGCGGAGTGGTTGAAATAAAAGCAGTGGCCAGAGAAGCAGGTTCGCGTTCAAAAATTGCTGTCTCTTCAAAAGAAGAAGGAGTAGATCCAGTTGGGGCCTGCGTAGGTCAAAGAGGAACGAGGGTTAATGCCGTAATGCAAGAATTGGGCAGAGAGAAAATTGATATTATTCCCTGGGCAGAAAAGCCCGAAGAGTTTCTTGAAAATGCGCTCTCGCCGGCTAAAGTGATAAAAGTTAAGATAAAAAAAGATAAAGCCGAAGCGAAAGTTCCGAAAGACCAACTTTCCCTAGCTATTGGCCGAGACGGACAAAATGTTCGCCTTGCTTCAGAACTAGCAGGTTGGAAAATTGATGTAGTTGGAGCAAAAGAGGAGGGTTCAAAATAACTTCGCTTTTATTATACAAAACGTTCGAGGGTTTCTTTTAAAGGAAACTCTTTTTTTATTTTAGAAGGATTGAGCCCCTTGAGTACTTCTTCTTCGTAAGTTGGTTTTCGAATTTTGTAAAAGATGCCAATAGGGATTTTGGAGTCCCCATTTAAATAATCCCACTCTTTGATTTTATTTAAAGCTTCTTTTCGGGAACTAAAGTTGTGGGTTTTTAGTTCGTAAACAGTCTTGTTATAAAATTGATAATTATCAAAAAAGGAAACGCAAGGTTGGAGAACTTCTATAAAGGAAAAACCTCTGTGTTTTACCCCTTCGATAATTAAATTTTTCAGGTGTTCTATTTTACCGGTATAACCCCGGGCGATAAAACTAGCACCAGCGGCAAGCATTAACTCTAAGGGGTTAAATGGTTCTTCAGGATTTCCCTTAGGAGTGGATCTTCCAGGGAAACCCTTGGGGCTGGTAGCAGTAAATTGTCCGGTAGTTAAAGCAAAATTTCGATTATCATGGATTATGACGGTAATGTCACTATTTCTTTTAGCGGCATGAATTAGGTGACAAATTCCTTCGTCATAAGAATCGCCATCGCCAGAGAATGCAATAACTTGTAGTTCGGGATTGCCAATTTTGATACCACTGGCCGTAGCCACTGGTCTTCCATGAAGAGAATAAAAGGAATTTAAGTTCAGGTAATCAATGGTTTTCGCGTGACAACCGATCCCAGCAGTCAGGACAAAATTTTCTTTTGACACCCCCCCCTTCACTAGGGAAGCAACCGCTTGTTTTACTGCTTCTAAAATTCCAAAATTGCCACAGCCTGGACACCAGGTATTCTTGCAATAGGTATCTAATTTTTCCATAAATTTTCTACGGATATACAAATTTTCTACGGATATATAAATTTATTCGTATATTCGTACTGATTAGTAAATTCGTAGTATTTAGATTATCTTTTTTACTCTTTCTTCGATTTCTTCAGGCAAAAATGGCCGGCCGGTATATTTTAAAATCCGATTATCGGGCTTTATTCCGTAGCATCTTAAAACTTGTTCCATTTGGCCTAAAGAATTCCCTTCTATCGAGATTAATTTTTTCACGCCTTTTAGTGCTTTTCTCATTTGTTTTTCCGGAAAGGGCTGGAAGAAAATGGGTTGAATCATTTTAATACCCAGTTTTTCTGCCGCTTCCAGGGCTGGTCCCTTTGTTGAACCCCAAACGACAATGGCTTTTTGAGAGTTCTTTTTGCCGTATGTTTTCACCGCCTCAAGTTTTTCTACCTCCTGAGCCATTTTTTTAAATTTTCTTAGTCTTTTATTTTGCATTTTCTCTATGTCCTTTTCTTCTTCAGTACTAATTCCAAATTCGTCGTGTTCGTAGCTAGTGGCTTTGGAAATTATATTTTTCTGGCCAGGGAAAGCCAAAGGAGAAATCCCTTCTTTTGTGTCTTTATACCTTTTATAATTACCCTTTTTGTTCCGGGCTAAAAAGTTTTCTGGTCTTACCTTTTTTTCAATATCTTTGTCAACGGAAAATGTGTTTTCGCTTACTTCTTTATCAACCAATAAAATTGCCGGAGTTTGATATTTCCAAGCAAGATTTAAAGCCTCCCCTGTTAAATAGAAAGCTTCCTCGGCATCGCCGGGAGCAATGACGAATCTCAAAAAATCACCGTGGCCCGCTCCCATAACAAAGAAAAGATCTCCTTGGCCAGTATAAGTGGGAACGCCAGAAGAAGGAGCGGTTCTTTGACTTTCGACAATTAAAATAGGTGTTTCGCTTTGAGCTGCCATACTTAGGGCTTCTGTCATTAAGGCAAAACCTCCTCCTGAAGTTCCAACCATCGTTCTTGCCCCAGCATAGGCCGCACCAAGCGCCATGTTAATTACCGCAATTTCATTCTCTGGGTGAGAAACGGCGATGTTAAATTCTTCTTGATGAGCGGCTAGATAATGTAAGATGCTACTGGCAGGAGTCATAGGGTAAGCAAGATAAAGGTTAAGTCCTGCCTTAACTGCTCCCAAAGAGATTGCTTCGTTTCCAGTCAAAAGAGATAATGGCTCCTGGTCGAGCTTTTCTATTTTTATTAAATTTTTAGTTTCCCGGTAAGCTCTTTTGGCAATTTTCAGGTTCAAGTCGGTTTTTTTAGTAAGCTCTTTTTTAAAAACCTCTTCGGCTATTTTCCAATCCATTCCAATGACCTTGGCAAAACCACCAAGGAGTGCCACATTTTTCATTATCGGAATGCCCCCTTCTTCTTTGGTAATTTTTTCGATTGGAATTCCTATGCCTCTGTCCTTCATTTTGTCGCTGTTATAAATAATTATTCCTTTTTTCCCTAGGTTATCTTTGTGCCTTTCTATCGTATCTTTATTTAGGGCAAGAAGAAAATCAATTCCTCTCCTTTGAGAGAGGATCTTTTTTTCAGAGGCTCTTATTTTTGAAAAATTGTGACCACCTCTTATTAGAGACTGATAATCATCGTAAATAAAAATTCGATAGCCAAGTTTATTCAACAACTTGGCTCCTAGCAGTCCGGCTACCCGAGAACCTTCTCCTGCCGCCCCGCCTATTAAAATAGAATAATCTTTTTTCATGGTTTGACGAAAAATCTTGATTAGATTATCGGGTTAGATTATAATGATAAAAATAAAATTATAAACCTATTTTATCTTTTTTGTATCTAAAAGGTCAAGAGGTTTTAACTAAATCTAAAGTTTAATCAAAGCTCTTTTGAGATATGACTATCCCCAAAGATAAATTACCTCGAAAAAATAATTTATACTTCCCCACCACCGATTTCAAAAAAAAGGCCTGGCTAAAAAACACTAATATTTATAAAGAGGCCAAGAAAAATCCAATCAGATTCTGGGGGAAAGCAGCTAAAGAGCTTTTCTGGTCTCGAAAATGGGAAAAAACTTTTTCCCATAACCCTCCTTATTTTCATTGGTTTTCGGGAGGTAAAATAAACATTACTGAGAATGCTCTCGATCGAAATCTGAAAGAAAGAAAAAATAAAGTTGCCTTAATTTGGGAGCCAGAACCTTTCGAGGAGAAAGAGAGGATTTTCACTTATTATCAACTTTTTCGGGAAGTAAATAGATTTGCTAACGCCCTTAAGAAATTAGGAGTGAAAAAAGGCGATAGAGTGGGAATTTATTTGCCAATGATTCCGGAAATTATTATTTCGATGTTAGCTTGTGCCAGAATAGGGGCAATTCACGCGGTAGTTTTTTCTGCTTTTTCCTCTCAAGCCTTAAAAGTTCGATTGCAGGATACTCAAGCCAAGGTTTTAATTACGGCTGATGGCTATTTTAGAAGAGGGAAAGTTATTAATTTAAAACAAAACGCTGACGCCGCCCTGATGGGCGAGCCTCGCCATGGGCGGGAAGGAATTAAAGAAACAAAAGTAGAAAAGATAATAGTAGTAAAAAGAGCGGACAACGAAGTAGCCTGGCAAGAAAATAGAGATTATTGGTGGAATGATTTAGTAAAAAACGAGAAAAATTGGTGTAAACCAGTAGAAATGGAGAGCGAAGATATTCAGTTTATCCTCTATACTTCTGGTTCTACTGGCAAACCCAAAGGCATAGTTCATGTCTGCGGCGGTTACACTGTCCAAGCCTATTTAACAACCAAATGGATATTCGATTTGAAAGAAGACGATATTTTCTGGTCAACTGCTGACATTGGCTGGATTACCGGCCATACCTATTCTTGCTATGGGCCTTTGCTAAATGGAGCTACTTTTTTGATTTTTGAAGGTTCCCCTGATTGGCCAACCCCGGACAGATGGTGCCAAATTATTGAAAAATACGGAGTGACAATATTCTATACTGCACCAACAGCTATTAGAATGTTTGCTAAACAGCTCGGCAAAATAGAAAAGAAATTCAAATTTGATACCTTAAGAATTATCGCCTCGGTAGGAGAGCCAATAGACGAAAGTGCTTGGCAATGGTATTTTCAAGAAGTAGGAAAAGAAAAATGTCCCCTCCTTGATACTTGGTGGCAAACCGAAACCGGCGGGATATTAATTACTTCTTTGCCTGGTATTGGCCCCTTTAAAGCGGTTTTTGCCGGCTTACCTTTTCCTGCTCTTAAAGTCGATATTCTTGATGACACGAAAAGAAGTCTGTCTGCCGGCAGGCAGGGCAATTTAGTAATTTTACCTCCTTTTGCTCCAGGGATGTTGAGGGGAATTTACAAAAATCAGGAAAAGTATGTCGAGACTTATTGGAGCCAATACGGAAATAAGATTTATTTTACTAGTGATGGTGCCTTTAAAGATAAAAAAGGCCTCATTCGAATTGTCGGTAGGGTAGACGACGTAATCAAAGTAGCCGGTCATAGAATTTCAACTGGCGAACTTGAGAATGCCATCTCTCGGGATAAAAAGGTTAGTGAATGTGCGGTGGTGGGAATTCCAGACGAGATAAAAGGAGAAGTTCCTTTGACTTTTGTTGTCTTGGCAACGGGATTAAAAGCTGGAGAGGAGATGAAGAAAGAAATAATAGAAGATGTCAGGAGAGAAATTGGTCCCATTGCCCTGCCCAAAAAGGTCTACTTTGTGAAAGATTTACCAAAAACTCGCAGTGCTAAAATAATGAGGAGAATTTTAAAAAGACTTTGGACAAAAGAAGAATTAGGTGATCTGTCAACTTTAGCTAATCCTGAAAGCGTTGAAGATATAAAAAAGATAATTCAAACATAAATTATATTTTTAATAAACATTAAAAGGTCTATTTCACTTTGCATCAATAATAAAATATGAATATTTTTGTTATCGTCGAAATACCAAAATTTTCTCATCAAAAATACGAGTTTGATGAAGAACTAAAAATGATTAAATTAGATAGAACTCTTTTTTCGCCGGTTTATTTTCCTTTTGAATACGGATTTATTAAAGAGACAAAAGGTAAAGACGGCGACCCTCTTGATGTAATTTTATTGTCAAACTTCCCTACTTTTCCTGGCTGCCTTATCGAAGCAAGACCCATTGGTCTTTTGTGGATGGAGGACGAAGCAGGAATTGACAATAAAGTTATTGCTGTGCCTGGTGACAAAATAAACCCAAGGTTCAAAGAGGTTAGGAATGTTAATGACCTCCGTTCGCACGCCAGAACCGAAATTCAAGAATTTTTCCGAACTTACAAAAAGTTAGAACGCGGCAAATGGGTAAAAATTAAAGGATTGGGACCAAGAAAAGAGGCAGAATCAATGATTAAAGAGGCCAGGGAAAGGTTTAAAAAAGAATCTCAATAAAAAAACTTATTTTCTCAAGGAAACTTATATGGACATTGCTCAGTTCATTGACCATACCAATATCGAAAAGAACGTCTCCAAAGATGATATTAAAAAAAGTTGTCAAGAAGCCAAAAAATATAATTTTCGGGGGCTCTGCGTTAATCCCCAATGGACAAAAATAACCAAAGAAGAATTAAAAAATACTAAAGTTAAAGTCATTACTCTGATTGACCCACCCATGGGAATTTCTCCTCATTTAAAAAGGATGGAAATGGCAAATAAAGCTAAAAAAGATGGTTCTGACGAAATTGATGTTGTAATGGATATCATTGATTTAAAATACGAAAGATATGAAGAGATTTTGAAAGACTTAAGAGAAATTAGCCAAATTTTACCTACCAAGGTGATTATTGGTAGTGGCTACTTAACCGACAAAGAAATCCAAAAAGCTTCTGAGATTGTAAAAGAATCAGGAGCTTTCTGCGTTAAAACAGCAACAGAAAAAGATCCCCTAGACAACCTTGAGCTGGACGAAAAAGCAAAACATTTAAGGATTATGAAAGAATCAGCGCCGGGTTTGAAGATTAAAGCGGCTGGAGGAATTAGAACTCTGGAAGACCTGGTAATGATGATAGAAAACGGTGCCGATATTATTGGCACAAGTAGTGGGGTAAAAATAATAGAAGAGTTTAATAAAATATTCCGATAGCTCCAATGCATATTGACTCCTATCAATTTGGAGAAATTGTTATCGATGGAAAAAAATACGACCAAGATATTATTATATTTGAAAAAGAGGTTTTTTCTTCTTGGCGGCGGCAAGAAGGACACTTACTTTCCAAAGAAGATTTAAGTAAAGTTTTAGAGAAAAAGCCCGAGATTTTAATTATTGGCAACGGCGCTGTTGGATTTATGAAAGTACCCGATGGAGTGAAAAATTTCATTGAAACCCAAGGAATAGAATGTCTCGTTCTCAGCACCAAAGAAGCTTGTGAGAAATTTAATGAATTAAAATCTTCGGGCAAAAAGGTTGTTGCTGCTTTACATCTTACCTGTTGAAAAAATATGGCTTCTGTACAAGGGTTAGATCGTTCGGGTCCCCTTTTCTTTCTCAGTTTTTTATCTTTGATTGCTACCATTATTGGTTTTATCCAGGGGTCGCAATGTGGTTTTTTGCGCTGCTCCTATATTTTTTTAATTCTCACCTTATTTTTTCTATTTTGGGGGATCGAAGAAGCAACTTAGAAAGGACTGGATTAAAATAGTAGAAAATAGTAGAATAAAATATAAATTTAAAAAGGTCGAAAATGAATAAATAAATTAAGTAGGAAAGATAAATTATATGAAAAATAAAAGTGTTGTTGGTTTTTTTATTGTAGTAGTGGTTATATTAGTAATTGCAGGGATATGGTATTTTTCCAGAGGTCTTATTGCTCCCGCGAAAAAGGAATTAGAGCAATTTGTTATTGCTATAGATAAGGATATTGACGGGATCTACCCCAAGACGGAAGCCGAGGTTGTTTCTACTTCGGTCAATAGTGAAATATTCAGTAGCTTAACAAATTTTTCCCGAGAAGGAAGATTAATTCCAGACCTGGCTGATTATTGGACTAATCCTGACGACCTTAGCTGGGAAGTCTACCTAAAAAAAGGAGTTAAGTTTCACGACGATACAGAATTGACCGCTAAGGACGTGAAATTTTCTTTGGTTGATGTCCCTAAAGAGATAAAAGATTTTTACGCAAAAGAAAGTGTGGCTCAAATAGATAAGGTAGAGATTCTCGATGACTATAAAATAAAGATTACCACAAAAAAACCTTATCCCTTGTTAATGAACGACTTATCAGGACTATCAATTTTATCGAAAGACTATATCGAAAAGAATGGTTACGATGCCAACCCTCTGGGTGCCGGTCCTTATAAATTCGTCAATTGGGAAAAAGGAAAAGAGATTACCCTTGAAAGATTCGAAGGTTATTATGGGGAAAAGCCCATCGCCAAAAAGGTAATTTATAAAATTATTCCCGAAGAAGATAAGAGAATCGAGGCCTTAAGTAAAGGAGAAGTAGATTTCACTACCCAGCTGACGCTTGCCGGGATAGATAAGGTAGAAAAAACTACTGGAATGAAATCAGCGGTAACCCCTTCAATCGGCATTACTTTCCTGGGTATGGATAATGCCAAGAAGACGGCGGGTATTAAGTTAGCGAAAAATCCTCTTAGCGATGCTCGGGTAAGAAGGGCTATTGCTTACGGAATTGATAAGGAAAAAATAATCAGTGAGGTTTTTAAAGGGCGGGCAAGAATAGCTACCCAAATCTCTATTCCCGAAGCTTTCGGATACAATTCCACGCTTCAATCCTATCCTTATGACCCAGAGAAAGCGAAAAAGCTTTTAACCGAAGCTGGTTATCCTAAAGGATTTGAGGTAGAGCTTTTGTCTCCTGATGACGAAAGGGCTAAAGTATCTGAGATGATTGGTAAACAACTTACAACGGTAGGAATAAAAGCAAAAGTAAAGATTTTACCAAGAGGAGATTTTTTCGATAAATTATTTGCTGGAGAAGCTAGTTTATTCCCCCTGACTATTCTCGATGAAGCTCTTGATGCCGCCGGTCTTGCTAGTGCTATGTTTCATACTCCAACTGAAGATTATGGCAGTTTAAATTTAGTTAATTACTCAAATCCCGCAGTAGATGATTTAATAGAAAAATCGATGGGAACTTTGGACCAACAAGCTAGAAATGGGTACGCTCAAGAGATAATGAGGATTACTATTGAAGAAGACCTTCCTTATCTGCCTTTATATATTTCGGAGTTCCTGGGCGGAGTTCGAGAAGATTTAGAATTTAGTCAAAGACCAGACGGTAGCCTAAATCTTGCTGACCTTAGTTTTGCTAAGTAAAAAGTTTTTCTAAGATTAGCAAAAATAGATTGACTAAACCCTGTAGTAGAGAAATCTCACTACTAGGGTAAATCAATATTTTAAGATTGGGGATTTTTCCCAGTTGATTTTTTTACTTCACCCCACCACCAAAAATTTTGGTGTGGGGATCAAACCCATGATTGAACTTCGGAGTTTGAAAAGTAAGCTCATTGTGGCAACATCCTGTCTTTTGGCCCTTGTTTTTATTGGTCAGAGTATAGTCAATACTATATCAATTGAGAGACGATTAAGAGATGGAATTAATGATGAGGTTAAAGCCTTTGCTGTCCTTTCGACTAGGTCTTTGGTAGAAGTCTATGAGGAATATTACCTCTCTGGTTTTCGTAAATTTAAAGAAATAGTGGAAGATACTGTTAAATGGAGCCGGGGCATAGCAAGAGTTCGCTTGGTGGATATGATGGGCCGAGTTCGTTTTGACACAGAAGACCTTACGAGAAAAGAGATTAAAGACTTAGAAACCATCGACCCATTTTTGCTGGAGGAAGTAAGAAAATTGGAACCTTCTTATATTCATTACAAAGACAGTCAAGGAAAAATTTTCTCCTCAGATCAACCACCCTCAGTAATTAACGAAATTGTCTATCCTTTCGTGGATGAATGGGGAAGACACCAATATTCCATAGTTTATTCGGTGTCTTATGAAACTGTTCAAAAAGAAATCCAATGGGATATAGTCAGGGCTATTCTTTTCACCTTGCTTTTGATAGCCATTGCCGTAAATGCGGTAAATTTCTTAACCATCAAGATTATAAAACCTCTTTTAAATTTGGAAGAAGGAGCGAGGATTGTTGGAGGTGGAAATTTAGATTATAAGCTAGAGATAAAGACCGAAGATGAGGTAGGCGAAGTGGCGCGAGAATTTAACAAAATGACAGAAAAACTTAAGGAGTCAAGAAAAGGATTAGAAGAAGCCAAAGAGTCGTTAGAGATAAAAGTTAAAGAGAGAACTAAAGAACTTCAAAAAAGAGTTGACGAGTTGGAAAGGTTTCATAGAGTCACCGTTAGACGAGAGATGAAGATGATAGAGTTAAAAAAAGAGATTGAGAGTCTTAAAAAAAAGTTGGAGAAAAAAGGTCGAATCTAATTAATTTTAAAATTTTAAATTTATGATTAAAGCTGGAATAGGTAGGAGTAATAATCCCAATGCCCTTGAAGCAGGTAAAGAGGCTTGCGAACAAGCTATACTTAAAGCCGGCGGTAGAGCCGATTTAATTTTAGTTTTTTCTACGGTAGCTTATGAGCAAAATAAAATGTTAGAGGGCGTAAGATTTATTTCCAAAGAGATTCCTTTGGTCGGCTGCTCGGATTCCGGGGAGATTACTACCCAGGGTCCTAGCTCAAAACAGGTAGCGGTAATGGCAATCAATACCGATCAGATTAAATTCTCAATCGGAATTGGAGAGGGAGCCACCGAGAATTCTTTTGAGGCGGGGGAAAAGGTAACCAAGGAAATTAAAAATAAAGCGAAGGAACCCCTTTCTTTATTCTTAATGTTCCCAGATGGCTTAGCTGAAAATGGAGCAGCAGCCGTCAGAGGAGTTCAAAAAATTCTAGGTAAGAATTTCCCAATCATGGGTGGGTCTGCCGGCGATGATTTTAAATTCGAGAAGACCTATGAGTACTTTAATGATAAAGTTTTAAGCGGAACAATAGTTGGAGTAGGCCTGTCTGGGGATTTTTCTTTTGGCATTGGAGTTAAGCACGGTTGGGAACCAATTGGTTTGCCAATGAAAGTTACCAAAGCCCAAGGAGCTAAATTAATAGAAGTTAATGAAAAGCCAGCCTTAACGATTTACGAAGACTATTTTGGCAAAAAAGCTGAAGAATTAATTAAAGAACCCATTGCAAGGATGGCTTATACTTATCCCTTGGGCATGAGTGTTGAAGGTTCAGATGAACTATTAATTCGAGATGTGGTTATTGCTAATAAAAAAGGCGAAATTAACTGTGCAGCTGAAATTCCTCAGGGGTCTGAAATTCGATTAATGCTGGGAGATTCAGATAAAGCAATCCAAGCCGCCAAAGAAGCTGCCGATAATGCTCGTACCCAACTTAAAGGTTTAGAACCGAAGATGATTTTAGTTTTTGATTGTATGGCCAGGAATAAACTCTTGGGCCCAAGGATAGCCGAAGAGATTAGTGCGATTTCCAATGTTTTGGGGAAAGATGTTCCTTTATTCGGCTTTTATACCTACGGAGAACAAGCACCGTTAGGAGGAGAGATAGAATCTAGCAAATGTAAATCAGTTTTCCATAATGAGACCATGACCTTAGTAGCTTTAGGAGAGTAGTGTTAAGATTCCGATTCTAGTAAGAAGAACAAAGAGAAGAAACCTTTACGTTTTTTAAAAAGACTCAGTTTTTTTATTTTCGCTAATTATTCCGAGAAATTTATTTCATGTTTAAGATATTTCCAATGAAAGGGGAAAATGGCAAGAAAGAGGCAAATTTAGAATCTACTCTAAAAGAATTAGATAGGATTGCCAAGATGTTAACTAGGAGAGATTTTGAATTGACTCAAATCCGAGAAGGAAGGGAAGCAGAACTTAAAGAGCTAAAACAAAAAGCTAAGGACCTTGAAGAGACAAGGGAGGTCCTCTTAAATATATTAGAGGATGCCGAAACATCAAGAACCTTGGCTGTAGAAGAGAAGAATAGAACTTTAGCTATTATTAACAATCTTACAGACGGATTAATGGTTTTTGATAAAAAGAATAATCTTTCTTTTGTCAATCCCGGAATTGAGGAGATACTCGGAATTAAAAAAGAAGAAATTGAGGGGAAAAATATTGAGGAGCTTAAACAACAGACCTTGCTCTCGGCGATAATAGATTTAATTTTCCCAAAAAATAGGTTCAAGAGAATAGAGAGAGTTGAATTTCCTTTCGGAGAAACTGCCACCTTTGAGATTACCACTGTTCTTTTAAGAGGGTTAGGAGAAGGAGGATACATAGTTATTTTTCACGATATTTCACGAGAAAAAATAATTGAAAAATTAAAAAGTGAATTTGTTTCTATTTCCGCTCACCAGCTTCGGACACCCCTTTCAGCAATAAAATGGAGTCTCTCTTTACTCCGTGAAGAGAAGATGAAAGAAGAGGAAAGAAAGGATCTTTTAGATAAGGTTTATCAATCCAACGAAAGGATGATTAGATTAATTAATGACCTATTAGATGTTACTAGAATTGAGGAGGGAAGATACCTTTATAACCCAAAACTAGAAGACATCAGAGAAGTTCTTAAGCTGAGTGTTAAACCTGTTGAAGATGAAGCCAAAATAAGGAAAATTAAATTTAAAATCTCCCTTCCAAAGAGAAGCATCCCTCAAGTTAAAGTAGACAAAGGAAAATTAGGTGTGGCTATTCAAAATTTAGCCGAAAATTCAGTTCATTATACTAATCCTGGCGGAAAAGTAGCAATTTCGGTAGAATGTCATAAAGATAAGAAAGAGATTCTCTTAAAATTTAAAGATACAGGTATTGGCATTCCCAAAAAGCAACAAGAGAGAGTCTTCTCTAGGTTTTTCCGAGGAGAAAACGTAATGAGAATGGCAACTGAAGGGTCGGGTCTGGGACTGTTTATTGCCAAGAATATTATCGAAGCCCATAAAGGAAGAATATGGTTTGAATCTACGGAGGGGGAAGGAAGTACTTTTTATTTTGTTATTCCCACTTTTTAATTTGACAAAGGTCGTAAAAGAAAATAAAATGAAATAAACCCTTAATTTAGAAATTTATGAAGAAAGTTTTAATAGTTGAAGATGAAAAAATCTTAGCGGATCTCTTGGCTAAAAAATTAAAAGAGGAAAGTTATGATATTTCTCTGGCCCACGATGGCCAGGAGGCTTTTAGGAAAATTAGAGAAGAAAAACCGGATTTAATTTTGCTTGATATTATTATGCCAAAAATGGGAGGATTTGAGGTCTTGGAAGAGATGCAAAAAACTCCGGAGGTTAAAAATATTCCAGTGATCGTTATTTCCAATTCAGGCCAGCCAGTAGAGATTTCCCGAGCTCTCGAACTAGGAGTTAAAGATTATCTTATCAAGACCCAATTTGACCCAGACGAAGTCGTCAGTAAAGTGAAAAGACAGATAGGGTAGTTATTGCTTCCTTAATTGTCTAAACTGTCAATATTATGGAAAAAGTTCTTATCATCGAAGATGATAAATTTCTGAGGGATTTGCTTTACAAGAAGTTGACCGAAGATAATTTTTCTGTTGCTACCGCCTTCGACGGAGAAGAAGGATTAAAGAAAATCCAAGAAGAAAATCCCAATCTTGTTCTTTTGGATCTGATTTTGCCCGGAATTAATGGCTTTGAAGTGTTAAAGAAAACTAAGGAGAATCCAGCAACTAAAGAAATTCCAGTCATTGTCCTCTCTAACCTTGGCCAAAAAGAAGATGTTGAGCGAGCAAAGAAATTAGGGGCAGAGGATTACCTGATAAAGGCTCATTTCACCCTTGAAGAGATAGTTGAGAAGGTTAGAAAATATTTATAAGATTTTACTTCCCAAAGTCTTGATACTTTTACTCAGAATAAATAAAAGGTTAAAAATAAGCGACATATAAGATTCCCAAAAAGTAATTTTGTTTTTGGGTTTTTTTATTATGCCAGAACTTCCCGAGGTAGAAACTATAGTCCATGATTTCAAAAGAAAAGTCCTGGGAAGGACTTTTATCAATGTTTAAATATAATAAAGACCGAAGTTAGTCTTAAAATTAATAATAAATATTTATGACGGAAAAACATTACCTAAATCTCGTTTTAAACGAAATAAAGAATTTCGAGGGATTACAAAAACAGTTTGGCTACATAGATTTAGATGATTTGATCGCTCATTATGTCGAAGAAGGTGTAATCACTTCTAAAAGAGAGCTTACTCATGTTCTAAAAACTATAAAGAAGCGACTTGGTATTTTCGTTAAAGGAAAAACTTTTGATGAGTGGTGGATAGATAAAAGGCGGTACACAATTACAGAATAAAGCCCTCTAGTTCTACAAGTAAATATGCAAAATAAGCAGAAGAGCATAGTAGAAGAGATTATTAAATTATTAAAGAAAGAGCATCCAGATGCTAAGCCTGCTTTAAATTTCAATAATCCATTAGAACTCTTAATAGCTACTATTCTTTCGGCACAATGTACAGACGAAAGGACAAATCGTGTAACGAAAAACCTTTTTAAGAAATATAGAAGCGTAAGAGATTATGCAAAAACTAATCTTAAAATACTTGAGAAAGAGATAAAACAAACTGGTTTTTATAAGAATAAAGCAAAGAATATAATTTCTGCTTGCCAAGAAATAATAGAGAGATTTAAAGAGAAAGTTCCAACAACAATGAAAGAGTTGACAACTTTATCAGGGGTTGGAAGGAAAACAGCGAATATTGTCCTTACCTTCGCTTTCGGAAAAATAGAAGGAATTGCTATTGATACTCATGTGAGAAGATTATCACAACGATTAGGTCTATCAAAGAATAATAATCCAGATAAAATTGAGGAAGATTTAATGAGACTGATTCCTAAAAAACACTGGGGAGATTTCAGCCTTCTTTTAATAGAACACGGGAGAAAAATTTGCCTGGCAAGAAGACCATTCTGTGAAAAATGTGTACTTAAACATCTCTGTCCATCTTTTAATTACTTTAAACGACTTTTTAAGTTTTAAAAAAAATTACATTGATAGTAAATATATAAAAAAGTTTTGTCACATATTTCTATGAACTTAAATTTAATAAAGAAAATAAGAACTTTAAGAAGAAAGATAGAAGAAGAGATAAAAAATAAATTGAAAGATTTTAAGAAAAATTTTAATACTAGCTCTGAACAAAAGTTTCTTGAATTATGTTTTTGTATTCTAGTAGCCAATACCTCGATTCAAAAAAGTCAGGAAGTATTTAGAAAAATAGGTAGGGGATTTCTCTATTTACAAAAAGATAAATTGAAAAAGAAACTTAAAAAAGCAGGTTATAGATTTTATAATAAAAGGACAGAATACATTATTTCCGCGAGAAGATTTATCAAAAAACTTAATTTTATATCAAAAGACAAGAATGAAAAAGAATTAAGAGAGTGGTTGGTAGACAATATAAAAGGAATAGGTTGGAAAGAGGCCTCTCATTTTCTGAGAAACCTCGGATTTAAAAACTTCGCTATTTTAGATAGACATGTTTTAAAGATTCTAGATAAATATAAATTATTAGATAAAATCCCGTTGACACTTTCAATGAAGAATTATCTAGAGATAGAAGCAAAATTAAAAAACATTGCTGATCACCTTAAAATTACTCCTGCAGAATTAGATTTATATTTATTCTACTTAGACACAGAAAGAATATGTGAAAGATAGAAATTTAAATATTTTAAATAAAATTCCGAACTATGAACAAATTTAGAAACTCTAGTTATTATAGGAAAATTATCGGTGTAAAAACAGTAAGAGACATCATCTTTTATCAATATGCCAAAATTATTGCTAAAAGTGCTTTTAAAGTTCCGAACGGGAAAAAGGCAAAGAAAAGGCACTTCGGATTTATAAAAAAGACATTTCTGGAGTTGAGAGATGGTATTAAGTCTTGGTCTGAGATTACTCGCGAAGACTGGCAGTTTATTCAATCTGAAAGAAAGTGTATATATTGTGGAACAGAGCACGATATCCATAAAGAGCATATTGTGCCTAAGTCCTTATGTACAAAACCCGAGTGTAAAACCTGTAATGTGATACACCAAATTCACAATCAGATATGGGCGTGCAGAAAATGTAATTCTGCTAAAGGGACGATGGGTCTTTATGAATTTTTTAAATCAAGATACCCAGATGAGAAAAAGTTTTACGATATTATTCCGTCATTATTAGAGAAGAAGTATCTGAAAACAATTTATCACTGTCATGAATGCGCTCAGACATTAGAGAAAGAAGATTTAGATGGTGATGGAAAATTAACTGTACTTGACATTGATTTCTTAATTTGTCACGGGACTGGATAAAAGAAAGCATTTCTGATTTTCGAAGACCTTCAGGCGAAAAAGGAGAATTCGATCCCCTAAGGAAAGTTTATCGAAAAGAAGGAGAGCCTTGCCCTCGCTGTGGCACTAAAATTCAAAGAGAAAAAATTGGTGGTCGCTCGGCTCATTTTTGCCCTCATTGCCAACCCTTTTAATACTCTTTATTGAAAGTCTTTCGAAAATCATCTAAAATTTACCCAGTAGTAAACCCCGTTAGAAAATTTTTTATAACGGGGCGGGACTTTGGACCCAATCCCGTTAGAAACTTCCCTTCTAACAGGGCTCATCCCAACCGCCCCAATGGTTCGAAAAACTCACCATCCTGAGTTTATCGAAGGAGAGGTGAAGCTTTCTAACGGGGTAAACTCCAGTTTTTCTGCTGGATTTATTTGATGAAAAAGAAGCAAAAAATCACTATCATAGTTTTCTCTGTCCTTTGTTTTTTAGGAATTAGTTTTTTTGGCGTTTTAATGTTAAAGACAGGGAAAAACCTCTCTATTAAAGGAGAAAAAGAGCATCTCCTTAAACTTCAAGAAGGCGAAAAAAGCCCTTTTTCAGGTCTGCCATGCGGGGATCCAGATGCTCGGGCTTTTTCTATTGCCCTGGCTCAATATCCAGAAACAGTGCCTTTATCAGGAACTTCCCAGGCAGATATTGTCATCGAAGGACCAGTAGCTAATCCTGGCGGGGTAACTCGCCTTTTGGCTCTCTACCAATGTCAATCTCCTCTTGAGATTGGTTCAATAAGATCGGTAAGACCTTATATGGTTGATTTAGCATTGGGATTTGATACAATTTTTGCTTCTTGGGGAGGTGCTCAGTCGGCAATTGATAGGATAAAAAATCTTGGACTTGATTGGTTAGATGCTAGAGTTAATCCCGCTGGTGCTTTTTTTCGGAAAAAAAACATTCCCGCTCCCCACAATGGCTTCACTTCTCTGGAAAGATTAAAAATAGCGATGAAAAATTCAGGAATGAGAGAAACCAATCAATTCGAAGGCTACCAGTTTTTAAAAGAAGAGGAGATAACTTTTAGTAAAGAAGACCAAGAAATTAAACTTAATTATACCTATCCTGTGAAATATGTTTATGAGCCAAGGACTGGCGACTACTTCCGGTTTTGGAATGGCAAAGAGATGATTGATAGAAACACTGCAAAGCAAGTTAAGGCTAAAAATGTGGTAATAGTAAAGA
>Ga0210018_1000667_pt1 | contig 17691 bp, 19 predicted proteins | sample CryGeyCG2014_010_2_FD_183967 | JGI IMG/M metagenome (GOLD analysis project Ga0210018, IMG submission 183967) | Groundwater microbial communities from aquifer - Crystal Geyser CG09_land_8/20/14_0.10 (SPAdes) (version 2) | ecosystem: Environmental > Aquatic > Deep subsurface > Groundwater | place...
AAGATAATATCTCCTCCACCGAGCATTGCGACATTGATTTTTATTTTCTTTTTTTCAATCTCTTTTTTTGTTATTTTCTTTTGTTTTAATTTTTCTCTCATTAATTTTATTTTTTCTTTTGTTCTCTTATCAACGTGCGGGATAAAAAATCCAGCAAAAATATTCAGTTTATTCATCTGATACTTCGCCATTTTTTGCATTATCCCTGACTTCCAGACAGCCCAAGCATCATAAATAGAGATTAAAATTAGTAGAAGAATTATTGTATAGATATTAAGAATTGGAACAAAAACAGCAGCAATTCCAGGGTAAATAAAAAGTTCTGTTATATTATGAACAAAAAAATTTCTTTTGAATATTTTGAAAAATGCAAAAGGCAGGGCAATTGCTGTTGCGAGAACTGGAATTCCAAATAAATTTTTTTCAATCCCGATTTTCGTTGTAAAAATAGAAACAGAAATTCCCAGAGCAATTATCACGACGACAAAAAACCACAATTTGATAATCTTCTGCCACTCAAATTTTGTAAAGAAAAATAATAAAAAGATTGCAATTATAAATGCAATTACAATCCATAAAAATATCCCATAATATTCTGTTTCAGTTTCAACTTCTGGTGTTTCCATTCCAAAAGGAAGTGCAGGTGCAGAAACATTTTGAATTTCTCCGTCGACAATTCTGACAGGAGAATAATAATTTACAACATAGAGCCCTATAAACTGCGTCAGCAAAAACATTGACAAAAGGATAATTGTAATTTTTGGTTTGTGTTTCATTTTCACCTCAATAAAAAACAAGACAAAAGAAGTTTTTAAAGTTTTAAAGAATGAGATAAGAAAAGTCCTAGCGAGTTTTTATTTTTCTTTCAGGGTGGGGAGGAGGATGGTTCCGACGACCAATTAATTTTGAGAGATTGCCCGCTTCTTTACTTCTTTCTTTCTAAGAAAGAAGGTGAAATAATCTTGGGGTGGGAAAATTGTTTTTTTGAGAAAGATTTATAAAGGGTTTATCTTTTAGTAAAATATGTTTAGGAAAAGAAGAGAAAAGAAAAGCCGTATTGAAACCGTTAAGGAACTCGAAAGAAAAGCATATAATTTAGAAGTTGAACAAAGCAAGAATCAAACTTATAATTTAGAACCAGTTAGAATGTATGAAGAAGCAGCTGGTGAATGGAAATCATTGGGAAATGAAAACCAAGCAAGAAAAAATTACATGCATGCTTTGCACGCTGCTGATAAGGTATATAGGAGACATCCTACTGAGGAGAGTAGAAGAATAATAGAAGAATTAGATAAATATGTTCCAAGGATAGTGGGCCCTGCATGGATTATCCTCACAATCGCAGGACTTGGAGCAGGCATATTTTTTTTGTCAAGTAACATAACGGGAAATGCCATTGCAGATATGACAACTAAAACAATTTCCTTTCTTGGAGCAGGTTTAGTGATTGTTGGATCGGTTGCAGGTTTTTTTTGGATAAAGAGTAGAAATAAAAAACCTGTTGTTAAAAAGAAAAAATAAAAAACAATTTTAGGGAAGATTATTTCTAATTAAATAGAAAAATTTGGGAGAGCGATAGCGAACCCTTTAAGTATTCAGCCTGTCCCATAATACCAAACATTTAAATATTCCAACAGCGTCGATATAATAATTAAATATCGTCGGTAAAATACTGACAAAAAGAGGTAAAATGGCTTACATAAGTTCTTGTAAAAACCAAAACTGGCTTCTGCCTGTTTCAATTAAATCAATGATTCCTGAAAATCATATTTGTTTTTTCGTCGAGGAAGTTACTTCTTCAAAAATGGAAGACAAGTTGTAACTTTTTATAACAAACATTTGAAAAAGAAAAAAGATGTGCCCTTTGAATTTAGAAGTCGTTTGAGAATGCGGGATAAAATGGAAACCGACGAGGGAAGAGAAATTTATCGTTGGAGAAAAATAACTGTCGAGCCTGTGATTGGGCAGATAAAAGAAAATCTTGGATTTAGGCAGTTTTGTCTTCGAGGATTGGAAGGTGCAAACGATTTCGTGGTAGCGACTAATTTATCAAAATCAATAACGCGTGCGAGATCGGGAGTAGAGGATTGAGATAAATATTGTTTCAATAGTTCATAATTTGAAGAAGATTTGGAAACATCGAGGAGAAAAATGTGTAGAAAATGAATTTGTCGACGGAATTTTAATAATTTTTAGATTTGAGATGAGAATTGTGGGACAGCGTCCCCTGTTCTATTCGTCGAAGCGAAGCGGAGACCGAGCCAAAGTGCAACGGTTTTTGCGAAGCAAAAATTGGCGAAGAGTTCAGGAGCCCGAAAGATTTTTATAGATTAGTTATTTACTATTATTAGAGGATTCAAAATGGAACTTGAAAAAATCTCACAAAATACATTCGAAGCAATGAAAGAAAGAGCAGTTAATGACCCAATAGAACGAACAGGAGGTGGAAGCTATAAATTCTATCACCTTGTTAGAAGAGATAATAGAGAAATAGTGCGTGTTAATGAATATATTTCCGAAGCTGACGGATTTCCATATGATACTGTCGAATATGTATCTGAGTAAGGGCTCCTGAATTGAATATAACATCGCGATTAAGGAAAGTTTTTTCTTCCTCGTGGAGCGAAGCGGAACAGAGCTGAAGAAAAAATTTGGGTGGAGAAGTCTGCAAGACTTCGGAACTCTTTAATCGCTGTTAGTTTCGTCCGAATACTTGGAGGACTTGATTTTTAGTGCAACGATGCCGAAGGCAAAAAATCAAAGTCGTGAGCCATATTAATTTAAAGAGGACACTTTAGGACGGCGGGACGCTGTCCATTTTATAATAGAAATTGTTGTTTATTTTCGTTTTGTGAGCCGCCGCTTTTTTTGCTTCTTTTTTCCTAAAAAAGAAGATAATATTCACTTGGCAGTTACTACATATAGAAAAACTTATAAATCTAAAGATAACTTTATATATATGAAAAATGATTTAGAAAATATGGTCAATACTATCAAAAGACCGAAAGGAAAGAGATTAATCACAGCTGCGCTTCCATACATAAATAATGTTCCTCATTTGGGTCATATTGTCGGTTCTCATCTTCCAGCAGATATCTTTGCTAGATTTTGCCGTTCAAAAGGTTATGAAACATTATTTGTTGGGGGTACAGATGAAAATGGTTCTACTTCGGAAATTGCAGCAGAAAAAGTTGGAGTAAATATTAATGAATTTTCAGATAGACTACATTTAGAGCACAAAAAAGTTTATGATTGGTTCAATATTTCTTATGATAACTTTTCAAGAACAAGTACACCTCTGCATTATAAAACTGCACAAGATTTTTTTAAACAGATTGACGCAAAAGGACATATAATTGAAGGTTCAATGAAGGTGTTCTATTCACCCAAAGATGAAAGATTTCTTCCTGACAGATATGTAGTGGGAGAATGTCCTAATTGTGGTTATGAAGAGGCAAATGGTGACCAATGTGAAAAATGTACCTCTCTTATCGATTCCTCGGAGCTAAAAAATCCTCATTCAAGCCTCTCTGGGGGCAAAATTGAAATAAGAGATTCTTCCCAATTATTTTTTGCGATGGATAAATTATCTCCTCAGTTAAAAAAATGGGTTGACCAACAAACACAATGGAGAATCCCTGTAAGAAATTTAGCTCTTGGATGGATAAAAGAAGGATTAAAACCCCGGTCAATAACAAGAGATTTAAAACATGGTGTGCCTGTACCAAAAAAAGGTTATGAAGATAAAGTTCTTTATGTTTGGTTTGACGCACCAATAGGATATATTACTTCAACAAAAGAAGCTTCTGAAAAATGGAGAGATTTTTGGTCGGGTGATGCAGAAATATTTAATTTTCTTGGAAAAGACAATATCCCCTTTCACACAATTCTTTGGCCAGAGATGATAATGAGTCAAGGAAAATTTAACCTTCCTTCAAATGTTGTAGGTTTACAATATCTTAACTATGAAGGGCAGAAATTTTCAAAAAGTAAGCAGATAGGTGTTTTTTGTGAGAAACTTCCTGAATTAGGATTAGAGCCTGACATATGGCGTTCATACCTAACAAAGGTAATTCCAGAAGTTAATGACACTGAATTTCGCTGGAGGGATTTTCAAGAAAAAACAAATTCTGATTTAATTGGGAATTATGGAAACTATGTAAACAGGATTGTTAAATTTGTTGATGATCGGCTGGAAGGTAAAATAGAAAAACCAGCAGAAAATAGATTAACAGAAAGGGATCGAGAAATGCTTGAAAGAATTAAAATTTCAAAAGAAAAAGTAGAGGGATTAATGGAAGCCGCTGAAATTAGAAAAGCCTATGAGGAGATTTTGGGGCTTTGTAGTGAAGGAAATAAATATATCCATGACACTGAACCTTGGAAAGAAATTAAAAGTAATCCTCAAAGAGCTAAAGACATATTTTATAATGGTGCAAGATTATTAAAAGCAGTAACAACTTTTATTGCACCTTATCTTCCTCAAACTTCCGAGAAAGTATGGAAACAACTTAATCTTTCAGGTTCGCCATTAGATTCTGGTTCATGGGATACTGCAACAGAAGGATTTGGAAGAGAACATACCTTTGGAATTTCTGAGATATTATTTAATAAAATGAAAGATGAAGATGTTAAAAAATATAAAGATGCAAGTTCAAAAGCAACAAATTTAAAAGGTTTTTTTAACCAATAGATTAATGGAGAAAAAAGAAAAAGACTATTCTAAATTTTTTATTAATAAAAGAGATGAAGAAGAAATTCTCAAGTTGTATAATGAGGTTATTAAAATTGGGATTGATTTTAAACTAAGTAAAAATAGAAAAGAAGTTGTTGATTATAAAAATCAAGAAGATATAATGAATAATTTCTTAAAAGAAATTCCTAAGAAAGGGAAACCACTTCGGGAAGTTCTTAAAGAATTTAAGGAAAAAATACTCGATGGCTCTATAAATTTTAGTAGCCCTCATTTTTTAGCTTTTCCCGATTGTGGCAATTCTATTGCGGCGGTTGCTGGACATATTCTCTTGGGAATGATGAATCAAAATTTAATTAACTCAATCCATACTTCTCCTACAGCAACTTTTGTAGAAATGGAATGTATAAATTGGTTAAGAGAAGTAGTTGGATATTCAACAATAAATAATCCAAAGACAATACTGGATGTCGGAGGAATAAGTGTAACTGGTGGTACAATGGCCAATACAATAGGGCTTTTATTAGCAAGAGAGAATAAATTTCCCAACTCAATTAATATGGGATTGGAATGTGAAAGTTCAAAATTAAAAGTATTCATTCCCAAAGGCATAGGGCACTATTCTATCAAAGCAGGAGTAGGATGGTTAGGGCTTGGTACAAAAAATGTTGTTGAAGTGGAAACTACAAAATATTTTACATTAAACCAAAAGGATTTAGTTAAGAAAATAGAAGAACAAAAGAAAAAAGGAAATATTCCTATCTGCATTGTTGCCTATACAGGGGACTCAAGAACTATGGCAATAGATGATTTTCCTTCTTTGTTTAAGATTGCAAAAAAGAACAAAATGTGGTTCCATATTGATGCATGTCATGGATTATCTTTATGTTTTAGTGAAAAAATGAAACAAAAAGTCAAAGGGATTGAACTTGCAGATTCTGTAACAATAGATCCTCATAAAGTATTATTTACTCCATACACATTAAGTTTTGTCCTCGTGAAAAATCCTAAAAAATTTAAACTTATAGCAGGGGTCAGTGATTTAATAACTAAGGAAAATTTTTCATTTGGGCAGATAACCCCTTTCCTTGGGAGTAGAGCATTTAATAGCCTAAAATTATGGTTTTTAATTAAGCATCTTGGAAAAGAAAATATAGGCAGATTAATGGAATTAAGATATGATATGGTAAAGAAATTTTCAAGAATGATAGAAAAAGAAGAAGAATTTGCATTGTTAAATGAACCGACAATAAATAGTTCTGTGTATATTTATCTCCCCATTAAGTTAAAAGAAAAATTAGAATTTAAAAATAAAGAACCCACTAAAAAAACAATAGATACATTAAACAAGCTGAATAAAAATATTCAGTTTAGAATATTTAAGGAAGGAAATTTTTATGTACATACTTTCCTATTAAATGATTTTAAAAATGTACTTGGGACTGGAACAGAAACAAAAATTCAGATGCAAAGATTAATTCTGGGAAATCCATTAACAACTGAAAAAGACCTTAAAGAATTAATTGAATATACAAAAAAGATTGGAGAAAATGAGTGGGAGAAGATAAGAAATGAATAAAAAAATAGATATGGCGGTCAACTTAAACCCCTTAGGAATGCCAAAAAGATTGTCTAAAAAATTAAAAAAAGGTATAAATCTTCTGGAAGCCTATTCAGACCAACATAATGAATCAATTATTAAAGAGCTAAGTAAATTTGCGAATATAAAAAAAGAAAATATAATATTTGGAAATGGTTCAACAGAAATATTTTTTATGTTGCCACATATTTTTAAAATAAAAAAATGTCTAGTTGTGGGTCCAACTTTTTGGGAATATGAATATACAAATAAAATAAGTAAGGCAAAAGTGGATTATTTTATGACTAATGAAAAAGAAAACTTTAAAATTGATTTTAAAAAATTAGAAAAAACAATCGTAGATTATCCCTTTGTATATATTTGCAATACCAATAATCCAACATCAGTGAATTATGGAAAAAAAGATATTTTAAGATTAATTGAAAAAAATAAAAAAACTTTTTTTATTATAGATGAAACTTATTTACTTTTTCACAATGAATATAATAAAAGAACTTTAAACAAAGAGGCAGTAAAAAACAAAAACCTTATGGTTATTACTTCATTGTCTAAATTTTTCTCTGTCCCAGGATTAAGGATGGGATTCGGATGTTCAAATAAAAATGTTATAGAAAAATTTGTTAAATTTCAAATTCCCTTCACAACTTGCTCATTAACTCAACTTTCAGTAAAGTATTTGCTCCATGATAATGAATACATTAAAAAAACTAGAAAATTCGTACATCAACAAAAAAACAAATTATATGAGTTATACTCTCATTTAAGTATCATAAAACCCTTCAAACCAGAAGCAAATTTTATTTTGTGCAAAATAAAAGACGAATCCTTAAATGCAAGACAATTAACAAAATTTATTAAAAAAAGAGGGTTTTTTATAAGAGATTGTACCCCATTTAAGGGTTTGGGAAATAAATATGTAAGATTTACTTTTGGAACTAAAAAGAATAGTTTAAAGTTGTATAAACAATTTAAAGAACTAGAGAAAAATGGGACAAAAAGATAAATTGAAAAGGATGGTGGCTGAGCTAAAGAGATTCTTAGATGAAACATTTAAGGATAATACTTTTTTTGCGATAATCTATGGTTCTTATGCTGAAGGTGTAGAAAATGAGAGTTCAGATTTGGACATAATGATATTATGTAAATATAAAAACAAAAAGCTCATTCAGAAATGTATAGATTTTGTTATTAGATTGCACAAAAAGAATTCATTGAAACTCGATAATGAAGTTAAATATGAAAACAAATTGGTCATAAGTTTTTCATTCCTAGAAAGAAGCATACTTGGAGAAGGGTTTAAGATTATCAATAATAAATTTCATATACCTCCAATTGTAAAAACGAGAAAATATTTAGATTCAAAAGAACTCTTACTAAGATTCATACATAGCGTTATGGTGCATAATCACATCTTTATAACCGGTAATAAAAAAATTTACAACCTTTTTAGAAATGCAGCCATAAAATCTTTAATGGCTGTAATAATCTCAAATAAGAACAAATTAAAATTTACAAAAGATGAATTAGTAAACTCATATATCTGGAATGGGAAATCAACAGGCGATTTCTTTTTAGGTTATTCTGATAGAGAATGTGATTACAATTATCTCTCAAAAATAGTAGATAAATTATTAGGATTATTAAGAAAGGAGAGATTAGTGACTTATTCAAAGAATTATTATCAGTTCAGTAAAAAAATGTTAAATCCAGATATTGTTAAAGATTTTTGTAGAATTAATTAAAAATAACTCTTATTAGAATTTTTGATTAAATCTCTTGACGAAGTCAAGACAAAATGTGCGAAGCACCAAGGCGGCTCACTTTTTATTTACAACAATTTCTACAATTTAGGGGCGGGTGGTCGGGGGTTTTAAAGTGTCCTCTTTACTAACTTTTTTACTTCTTATCTTTGGCTCACGATTGAATTGAACGTATGCGATTAAGGAAAGTTTTTTCTTCCTCGTGGAGCGAAGCGGAACAGAGCTGAAGAAAAAATTTGGGTGGAGAAGTCTGCAAGACTTCGGAACTCTTTAATCGCTGTTTAACTCTCCCGAAAACTTGCAGGGATTGATTTTTAGTGCAACGATGCCGAAGGCAAAAAATCAAAGTTTTTGAGAATGCCGTTTGTATTAATCTGAAATAATATTTTTTGGGTGGGCTATGTATTAGAGAGACGCGCGCTTTTTTTGTTTCTTTTTTTCCTAAAAAAAGAAAATTTTATAGAACTTTTTTATATATCAAAAAAATGTCCTTCATTAGCATTAGCAATACAATTAGCTTTAGAATAATGCTGAGGATTTACTCCTTCTTGAACTAAAACATCATCAGTTGGAAAATACTTTTCACAAATACTTGGGTCTCTTTTGTCTATTGCAATTATGCTATAACAGTGATATCGAGATTCATTGTTCTCTATATACTTGCATATTTCAGGATTTCCATTTTTTCTTTCTCCACGAGCAATATTGGAGTAGCACATATCTCTAATATCTCTATCAACACTAAGAGTTTCACATATTGAAAGGTCTCCTGTATTCTCTCCAATATACCTAATACAATCCCCTTGTCTTTGTTTGTTGTTTGTTATTTGGTAACAAAGACTTGTATCACTTAAATCTCTCGCGACATTGAGAATACATCTATTTTTTAGAGAATTTGCTACATCTACATAAGAGTCTTTTATTTGTTTGCATTGAGCAACATTTGAATTATCTAAAGCAACTCTAAAAATGCAAGAATCTTGCATGCCTTTAACAAAGAAAAAAGAATTGCTTTTCATTTCAATATGCATTGAACAAAATCCAGGCGAACCTGTTAATCTTGCCATACTTGAAACAGCAGAACTATAAAACAATAACGCTAAGAGAACAACTAAAATTATTGATAAAATTTTATTCGGTTTATTCTCAATATTTTGAGTTTTATTTATTACAACCAATATAATATCAATCACTAAAGATAGTCCAGCAAAGATTAGCATAGCAAATAAGGAGAACATAAACACAAGTCCTTTTTCTCCTACTCCTATGTTGCCTAACCCATAAAAAAGCATAATTGCAGAATAAAGGATTAAAATAATTAGCACAACACTAAAGATTCTTGATGTTAAAGAATTTTTTAGTTTTTTAACATCATTTACAACAAATATCGAAGTAACCAAGGTAAATAGTCCTGTTCCAATCAACAAGAAAAATCCAAAACTATCTGAAAAAGTTAAGAGAATTACTAAAAGCAAAAATGCATAAATTCCTAAAAGTATTTTTAATGTTTTACTTAGCATAATATTCTTATTAAAATTAGGATATTTATAAAAATATCGAAAGATTTTCAATAAAATTCAAAAACGAAGTTTTTGCTATCTAGTTTTCTTGAAAAGAAAACTGCGCGCGTCTCTCCTATTGGGTGGGAGAAAAAATATTATTTCCTATTTCTTTTTTTAACTCTAACTTGTAGGCATTCTCAAAAATTGAAATGAACATATGACATTAAAAGACCTGAAAGGCACGAGGCGAAGCACTCGTGAGTTTTTTACGAAGTAAAAAATTTCCCCTGAATGAAATGAAGGGCGTAGCGGAGTGCAACCGAGCTTAACCTCTTAATCGCTGTTAGTTGCCCACGAATACTTGGAGCAACGAGGAATAACTGCAAGTGGTTTTTGCGAAGTAAAAAATTCCGAAGAGTAAGTGTAGATTTGTGGATGGTGGGAACGCCAGTAAATCCCAATGAATAAAGAGGGTTTGCCGTCTTTTTGCTTCTTTTTTCTAAAAAGAAGATGGGGCACTCTCGTTAATTTATGGTAATTTTCTTAGTATTTTTGAGGAGTCTTTTGATAAAGTGCATTGCTTGCATAATAACACTCTTCTGCATGTTCCAACGCTAAATTTGCTTCTTTATTTGTAAATAACTTATCTGAACCAATCTTCAATTTTTCTAATCCATATTTAGCAGTGATATAAAAATACGACCAAAATTCAGATAATAAAAAAATTCTCGGATAATTATAAATATTTTTTAAATCATTAGGAATTTTTTCTAACAATTTTTTAAATTCTCCTTCTTTAATTCTATGTTCTTTGACAAATTCTATTTCTGTAATAGAAAAAATAGCTTTTATGGAAAGTTCAATACACTCTTGTGAAGCTGATACACTCTCAGAATAATTAAATTTTTTTGATTGACTCCTTGCTTCATCTAATTTATTATTGGCTCTTTGTAGCCAGCTTTGTGCTTGTCCTAATTTTGTCATTCTATTTATTCCCAAACATTTTTTTAATTTTAAATCCAATTAATCTCCATATTTCTTTATCTCTCTCAACAGATTTATTAAAATGACTATCTCCTAATATATGTGTAAAAAACGAGATTGCACCCACTATAATTACAAGTGTTGAATTTACTAAAATATATAAAATTATGCATGCAATCACACCAAAGGTAAAAGTATGTGGAAATCTGCGGTGCAAATAACTATCTTCTGCGTATTTTATATGAACAATAAAAATTCCTACCGCAAGAGCAATTTTTAATAAATCAATTGGATTAAAAGTTTTGTAAAAACTATATACAGAAGAACCAACTAAATATATCAAAAATAGATATAATATTCTACTTACATGGGATGCTGGATGGTCTATGTCTGGAAGAATACTAAAGATATAGAATGTTATTAGCAATGGAAAAATAAGTTCAGTTTGAAAAATATTTACACTAAAGACTTTATACAAGATAAATAGGAATATTCCATTTACAATTCCACTGAATACTAAATGTTCTTTATAGTGCATAATAACCCCACTTATTTAATAATTATAAATCTTGCTTAGAGAGAATAATTTTATCTTTTATTTTTTAGTAGGTAGTCTATATGCGAGTATTTTTTATTTCTTTTTAGTAAACATGTTGGATAATCTTCAACCCAATCAAAAACACTAACTACTTCCCAACATCTTCCCCCCAATTCATCAAGTTCTTTCTCCCACTCACCAAACCTTGAATGCCTTGCGTTCTTTTTATCTTCTGCTAAGACAGGTGCTATTCGAGGCAATTGTATAATTTTGTATTCCCACTTATCCGTTATTGTTTCGGCATTTTTTACCATTTTATTAACTACCTTTTTTTAGATTATTTAAGAATCCTTCCCTCATCTCTTCTGTATTTTTGAAATATTTCTCTATTTCGTCTTTTATCTTCTTCTCATTTTTTCTGTCTTTTTTACTTATTTCTTCAAGTTCTTCTATATCTTTAATGCCCTCCTTTAAATTATATTTTCTAATCATTTGTCTAACAAATTTCTCATCCGACAAATCTAACAATCTCTGCAAAGATTTCGCAGTATCTACTTTTTCTTCTTTCTTTTTAGAATGACTTTCAATCCAACCATTGATGAAACATATCACCCCTAACAAAAATAAAGTATAAACAAAAGGAGAAAATGCTGACCATCGCATACAAGATACATCCCCTGCCAAATAACCTGATTCTAAGCAAAATAACTGTGCTTGAGAACTCATGTACATAAGAATAAAACTTATTATCCATAATCCTACCCCGAAAATAGACCATTGACTACTTCTCATTTTTATCTCCTACAATAAAAGTATGCTTCTATGTTTTAAAACTTTTGTTTTCCGTTTCCCGCAAGAGTGCTCAAATAAAAAACAAGAAAAATATTTGGGTGTAACGAAGTGAAACCTTTTATCATTTGTTAGACGAAATTTTAATTTCGTTGGGGTTTTTTTGGTTCGATAAAAGAAGTATTTTTATGTTTTTACCTCGCTAAAAGCGACTAATTATCCGAAGGACGCAGGCTTTTCTCTCGTATCCTGGGTGGGAAAAGAAAGAAAAATTAAAATTTGGGCGAAGCCAAGCAACATCGGAATTTAACGAAGTTGCCGAAGGCGATTTGGGTGGAGAAACCTGCAAGGTTTCGGAACCGTTAAATTCCTGTTCTATTCTCCCGATAGGACTTGATTTTTAGTGCAACGATGCTCGAAGAGCAAAAAATCAAAGTAATTTCAGGGGCGTGTTCAATCAAGCGAACACAGAGAGCCATCAAGGATAAGTATTAAGGGGCAATTTCTATTTTTTCAATCTAACATCTGCTGCATGTTTGTGTCCTTTAAGACCTTCTAAGTCTGCAATCCTAGATGCAATTTTTCCTAAATCAATGCAACTTTTCTTATCCATTTCTTGATAAGTTAAAATTTTAATAAAATCTTTGACAGATAATCCTCCAGTATAATTTGGGGCGCCATTAGTTGGGAGTGTATGATTTGTTCCACTGCAATAATCCCCAAATACTTCTGCTGAATAATTTCCTATAAACAAAGATCCATAATTAGTTAATTTAGAAATTAGTTGTTTTTTGTCTTTAACTTGTATTTCTAAATGTTCTGGTGCTCTTCTGTTAGATATATTAACAGCCTCAGTTAAATCTTTTACAACTACAATTCTTCCATTATTTAAAGCAATTTTTGCAATTTCTTTAGTTGGTAAATTATCTAATTGAATTTTCAACTCTTTATCTACTTTTTTTGCTAGTCCTTTAGACATAGTAAGTAAATCACATCTTGCATTTGAATCATGTTCTGCTTGCGCAAGTAAATCTGCTGCAATGAATTCAGGGTTTCCTGTTTCATCTGCAATAATTAATACTTCGCTAGGACCTGCAATAAAATCAATACCTACAACACCATAAACTTCCTTTTTTGCAGCAGCTACAAATTTATTTCCAGGTCCAACAATAGTATTTACTTTAGGTACTGTTTTTGTTCCATAAGCCATGGCACCTATTGCTTGGATCCCGCCAATATTGAAAATCTTGTTAGCACCAGCAATATCTGCTGCAACAATAGTTAAAGGATGAATTTTGGGAGAACAAACTATAATCTCTTTTACACCTGCGACTTTTGCCGGAATTACATTCATTAAAGCAGAAGAAGGCAATGGGTATCTTCCTCCCGGAACATAACAACCAACTTTTTCAATAGGAACTATTTTTTGCCCAAGGATTACTCCATTTTTCTTGATTTCAAAATCTTTAAATGTTTTAAACTGTTCTCTTGCAAAAAACTTAATATTGATTGCAGCTTTTTTTAAACTTTGAATATCTTTAGGGTTAACTTTCTTATATGCCTCTTCAACTTGTTTTCTTGTAATTAATGTATTTTCTAAATTTAAATTATCAAACTTCTTTGTGTATTTTTTTACTGCCTTGTCTCCATCATTCTTAACTTCATTTAATATTTGACTTACAACTTCAATTTTTTCTAGTTCTAAGTAATCATAATATTTTTCTGTTAATTTATTGGCGTTAATTATCTTCATAGTATTGAACATATAAATACATTTTAATAAATCTTTGCTTTTTAAATAGAAATTGCCCCTTTCGTTAGCCCCTGAAATTATTGAATAGAACATCGGGGATAAGGGAAGTTTTTTCTTCCTCGTGGAGTGAGTGAAACGAACGGAACAGAGCTGAAGAAAAAATATGGGTGGAAAAACCTGCAAGGTTTTGGAACCGTTAAATTCCTGTTAGTTGCGTCACGAAGTGACCGAGGGATAGTGCAACGATTTTTCACGAAGTAAAAAAATCCCGAAGAGTTTTCGTAGGGCGCACGTTATTATCTATAAATATACAATAACACATCTTGAAATTTATCTTCGGCATTAATCGGAATACATCTTGTATCAATTTGGTACTCGAAACCATTATTTTCAAAAATCTGAAGAAATTTACTTAACTGTGATTTATGACCGCTAATTTTGTGGTGATATTCTATGCTAAACTTTGAAATATTCTTTAGTTGATTGTTCTTATCCAAGTCCTGAATTACCTCGTTTTCTGAACCCTCAATATCCATTTTTACATAATCAATTTTTGAAAGATTTTTGTCCTCAATTAAAGAGGATAGTGAGAGACATTCCACTGTTATTTTGTCCTTTGGCATTCTTTCTTGTTTTGTACTCATAACTAAAGAACCTGGACTTTTTGAATCAACGAAAAAATCAATTTTTCCATTTTTATCAGAAATGGCGCTATTGAATAAATGCACATTTTTTAATTTATTTTGTGATACGTTTTTCTTTAAAATTTCAAAGGTTTTTTTATCTGGCTCAAAAGCATAAATCTCACTTTCAGGATACAACCATTTAAAGAAAATTGTTGCAAAACCTATATTTGCGCCACAATCAAAAATTATTGGTTTTTTATTTTTTGAATTAAATAGATATTCATTTCTATAAAAAATTTCTTCAAATAAAAATCTAATAGTACCATAATCAAAAGCATTAATTTTATATCCAAAAATTCTTTCTCTTTTTAGTTTAAATAATTTCGAAAGAAAAAGAAACTTAAAATTAATTCTTGTCCACGTAAGCAATATTCTTAATTTATTTTTAAAAGAATGCTTGCTTTTTACAAGATATGCAAAATTGTTTAAACCACCATAAATAATTCCGATTAATGCCATAATATTATATTAAATTTCAAGATATTTAAAAGGTTTTCTAAAAGCGCGCCCGAAGAAAATTGCAACTAACATCGGGCTTAAACAACCCGAAGGGCTCGAGTGGAATAAAATGACCTCGAGAGTTTTTTCTGAAAGAAAAAATTTGGGAAAATCCTGCAAGGATTTTCTGTTTAAGCCCTGTTCAGTGACCTGAAGAAAATCTTTGATTTTCTGAAAGACTGCAAGGCGTGGTGCGAGCGAAACGAAGCAAGTTTCTAATTCTCCATTATTATATTCCTAAAATCTCTCTTAGTTCAGGTGGGCGTTTTAGCCATCCTATTAAATTTGAGGTGCGTGCCCTTCTTTGCTTCTTTCTTTTTAAGAAAGGAGATGAAATAATCTTTTTTTGTTGGGAAGGGTTATTTTTTAAATCCAAGTTCTTTTGCTCTTTCTAAGTCTACTTTAAGAAGAAGTTTATTTTCAATCAGTTTATCTGCGACTTTTTGTTCTATTTGATTTAACTCTCCATAGACTAAAACTTTTTTAGTTTTATCAATTAAATCATACTGAAGTTTATTAATAATAAAAGTTTTCAAATTTAACTTAACAATTCCTCCGAATTCTTCTTTTCTATACCTTAAATAAGGACTTTTAAAAATTACAAAATTATTTTTCATCTTTCATTAAAGGGTCTATTGAATTTATTTTTCCAAAATATCCTAAAGCTGAAGCCCTACATCCTCCTCGACAAACAGAAACCAAATGACATTTCCAACAACTTTCTGGAACAAATTTCATAGTTCTTGCATTAATTAAAAATTCATTTTCATTCCAAATTTTTTTAAAATCATCTTTTAAGATATTTCCTAAAGGTTCTCCAAGACAAACGCAAGGACGCAAATTTCCTTCGGGATCTATTGTAAGTTGATTCAAACCTACATCGCAATAATTTCCTATCATTTCTATTGTATCTTTATTTAATTCTGGCAATAAACATAATGGAAAGCCTCCTGAAAATCCAACTTTAATCCCAAAGTCTTTTCTTGCTTTTATCAATTGATTATAAACTTCTAGAAACATTTTTTTATTTATAACTAAATTTTTGTCCTTCTCCATTTCTCCTGATGCAGAGGGAGTTCCTACACTAAAACATCTAACACCCATTGAATGTAAAAATTTTGCCATTTCATAAACTTCCTTATGTGTTTTTGGAAGTGCAACCATGTTGATATTTATCGCCTCAGTTCCAAAAACCTTAATTACATTTTTTATTCCTTCAATGCTTTTGTTAAAAGATCCTTTAACTTTGGTAAGCTCGTCATTTTTTTCAGGATTATAATGATGAATAGAAATTTGCATATCGTCCAATCCTGCCTCTTTAAGTGATTTTGCTCTCTCAAAAGTCATTAATTGTGCGTTTGTGATTAAAGTTGTGTACATCCTTATATCTTTACATTTTTTTATTAAATCCTCTAACCAATCTACTAAAAGGGGCTCCCCTCCGGAAAAAATAATGTCGAAAATTTCATTTTTAATTATTTTATCTATTACTTGAAGTTGTTTTTCCTTAGACATCTTAATCGCTTTCTTTTCAGAACAAAGCCCTTTCCAAACATTATAACAAAAAATACACCTCTGGTTACAACCAGAGGTTAATTCGAATTGAACTGCTAAAGGAGATTTGATTTTAAGATATTTGCAATTAGGGATTTTTGTATTACTGTAAGCTTTTTTGAATTCTTCAAATTCAAGTAATTTTGTGGTATCTGTTTCCATCTTTAATTAATTCCTCAAAAGACTTTTTATAGATTTCCTTAAAAACTAAATCGATATTTTTGCCTTCCTTTAATTCTTTAATAAATTGTAAAATATTTTTTTCTCCATAGACTAATATTAAAAATTCTGCAAATAAGGTAAAAACCTGATAACTATCTTCTGACATTTCTTCAAAAGATTGATTTAAAATTTTTTTTGTTATTTTTAGTTGCTTTTTGTAGGTATGCTTCTTCTTTTTATGTTGCATAAAAGTAGCCAATCCCTCAGATAGCCAAAGAGGATCATACTCATCATCCCTTAATTCTTGATAAAATAAGTGGCTTATTTCATGAATAAGTGCTTCCTCAAATTTTTCCTTAGACCACTTTGTTTCTTTTTCGAAAACCCCATAAGAAAAAATCAGGATATTATCATCCTTAGCGAATGCAGAAACATAATCTGGAGTTTTAGAACCCCAAATATTCTCAAATTCATTTCGTGAAGTAACTATTTTTATTTCAAACTTAGGGATTTCGATTTTTGCAAAATTCTTATTAAAATTATATGCTTTAATTATAAGTTCTTTTTCATAATCTATATTAGAATCATCTGAAGAAAAGATTAAACTGCAAAAACCTAAATCTGTTGTTTTTTCCATTGTATCTTTCCTCATTTAAGTAAAAAGATACTTGATTAAGCAGCTAAAAGTTTTTCTAAAACGCCTTCAGCATCTGCCTTACAAAAAACTTCTGTTCCTTCAGGAGCTTTTCCTCCAAGGCATAACCTGCAATTACATTGACAACTTTTACAAGCAGAAAGTTCGCTTCCACGATAAACTTTTGCATTTGTATCCATAGTCATGTTTGCACTGAAGACATCATATACTGCAGTTTTTGTATTGTATGTTTTCATACAATTTCAGTATTATTTGAACTTTTTAAAGATTTCTATACTGGATTTTTCGGGCTGTGGAAAAAAGATTATTTCTAAATAAATTTGAAACGAAGTTTCACAAATTGTCCCGAAGGACAGGCGCGCACCTCTTAACTTAGGGGTGGGCGAGCAACTTCGTGGTAGGCAGTAACTAAAACAAAAATTAGCCGTGCGAGGTTGTGAGTTGGTCAGGGGGTGGCTGAGAGAGATTTTTGTTATTTTTTTACTTCTAGATTTTAGGAGAATTAGAAATTTCGTTG
>Ga0210018_1000669_pt1 | contig 17675 bp, 20 predicted proteins | sample CryGeyCG2014_010_2_FD_183967 | JGI IMG/M metagenome (GOLD analysis project Ga0210018, IMG submission 183967) | Groundwater microbial communities from aquifer - Crystal Geyser CG09_land_8/20/14_0.10 (SPAdes) (version 2) | ecosystem: Environmental > Aquatic > Deep subsurface > Groundwater | place...
AGGGCCGACTGGTCTGCCGCCCCCAAATTATCAACAAAAGAAATGGCCGCGTCTTCAGCAGAATCTATTTTGCTTTGGGTAGCCGCACTAAAAACTGACGGGTGGTGCGGGGATAAATCTTTACCGTCGCACCAAGTTTGACTCACATTATAATCAATGTGTTTAACCCACTTGTTAGTTCCCGGCGGATCAACCCATTCTAACTGCCACCAGCTGCACTGACTTGGCGCTTGACCTTCAGCCATACTGCCGGAAACATCCATAATTAAAACAACATCAACATCAACCTGACATAAATTATCTTGCTGTGGACTGGCTTGCACTTCTTGGACAACAAAAAAAGCGCTTGTCATAAAACTGCTGAATACCAACATAAAAGCGCTTAAATAAGAAACAAATTTAAATAATTTTTTTGGCCTTCTCATATTTTTACCCATTAATTATGCTAATAATTACAAAAAGAATTAATAGCATAAAGATTAATAATAAAAATGTGCAGAGATAGGCGCATAGGTATCATATCTCTACCCAGGTTTTTAAATTTTAAAATTTAATGTCTCTTAAATTTTTTATCCTATTAAAATACTGATTTCTTATTCTTCTTTAAAGCCATAGTGATGATGGCTGCAACAACTAAAATAATTGCTAAAGCAAATATCCACCAATTAACACGCCAATTAATATCACTGACGCCTTTAACAAGTCCTGCTAGACCACCTTGTAAAACAGAAAATCTAAACTGTTCATGGGTGACCACTTGGCCATTGTGTAAAAATTCTACTTCAACCAAGTAGGTATCTGGTTTTAAGTTACTGGTGGGTATTTCCACAGCTGGAATTTCATACTGTGCTGAAGGTCTAACTCCAGGCTCATTTTCAGGATAAGGAAATATGGCATTGTAGACTACCTGATCATCTTTTTTAATTTTAAAGTCAATTTGAGGCCTAACGGTCACATTGCCCTTGTTGTTATAAATAAATCTAACACTTAAAGATTCATTTTTTTTAACACCGTAAGTGAGCGGAATTACTGAAACATTAAAAACTACATTTTCCTCATCTGTGACTTTAATAGAAACCTGGCGTGATAGTCGTTGAGTAACAGACACCCTAGTGCCCTCTTCTTCACTTTCAACTGGAGCTAAAACTGTAGTTAGCTTGCCTTGATAATCACCGTTGGGCACGTCATCAGGAATAGTTATAAAAACAACCATGTCATAATATACTTGAGGTGGGGCTAAAACTTGAGTTATTTGGGTATCCAAATCATCCTTTTTATAAAAGCTTATCCAGTCTGCAATTTCACCCTCACCCTTTAATTCATAAATCCTTTCGGTTTCTTCAGAATTGAATATGGAAAAAAGTTCTTCAATTACCTCGCCGCGCAAAGCATTATCAATTTCAATTGGATCACTAATAATTGCAATTGCAAAAACATTCTGGCTAAACAAAAAACTTAAACAAAAAATAATTAGCACAGGAAAGAAAAATGATCTTTTTTTAAGCATATGTTTTCGAGTAGTTAGTTAAATTTAATTTTATTTTAAAACTTATTTTGAATATGTCAACCTAATTTTTATGTAAAAGCTGTGGAAAAGTTTAAAGCCAAAATTAAAATTCAAAACTTTAGCTTTAAACTTCTCCAAGGGGACTGATATAACACCAAGCCCCCTTGAATTTCAATCAATTTATTGATGTCCACATTGTCTGAATTCTGCTTTTTCAGCATCTAAATCCATAACACCAGTGTAATTGGTTGCTATTGACGGAAACTTGGTTACTAAGATAGAAAAATCCATTTCTTCTAGCTGCGACAGATCAAGGATATCTTCTAATTCTGCAAAGGTTGTACTTGAGGGAGAATACTTTTTCCAGTCCGCCTCATTAGCACCTACACGAGCATCATATTCAACATTCCACTGGCCACTGCTCTGACCCAAGCCCATATCATTCTGCTTAACCAACATATTTAAACGAACATTGCCAATATTTCTAACAGATGCCGGGTTATCATTAGTACCAGCAGCGCCAGCCATAGTATCCCAAGTTAAGTCACCGGCAATTTTTTTGTGCTCATCGCCAGGATTACTTAAAGCCACTGTACCATAATCAACAGCATCAAAATCAACCTGAAAACCCAATGTTTCTCGATAAGTAAAATGATTGTAATCTGGAGAAGTGGTATAGCTAAAATTACCAGAACTGTCAATGGCAAAAACTTCTACTTTATAATTACCAGCTGGATCTTCCCATTTCAAAGTCTTGTCATCACAATAAACTTTCGCAGTCTGCTTGACTAACTGTCCTTCATTTGTACCGTCACCACAAATGTCATTGTAATTATAGCCACCATAAAAAGTCGGCAAGTTATTGTTGCTACCATTGATATGGTTACAGAATAAATCATAACCATCTGACATACTTAACGGCTTAAGTGTGTTTTCTTCAATAAACGCACCACAACCTGATTTACCATAATCAGGTCCAGGATCTGTTGGGGTTAATGGGCCACCATTTATTTTGTCATTATATGGTGTGTTAGATTCTGGATGAAAAGCCACACTGGCTGGATAATAGATATCAGCATAAACACCATTAATAGTACCCACGCCGTTTGGATCAGTTACGATCGCGCACACAGTGTAATTCATTACATCATCCCAGACACCAGGTGCATTAAACTGAGCATATTCATCTCCAAGAGCATCCTCGCCTTCACCAACGGTTGAACAATTGTTCCATGTGCTACCGCTAAAACAAGGACCTTTCATTTCCCATTTAGCTTTAATGATTGGTCGACTTGCGCCAGCGCCTGCATCATCTCTGGTTAAACTGGTGCCAATACTTGCATTCGCAGAAGGAGGGGTAAATCCAGCGAATGTGCCAGATATTCCAAACACTAAAGCAAAGACCAATGTCAATATAATAACTTTTTTCATATTTTTTAGACCTTTGTTAAACTAGTTGTTTTCCTCATTTATGGAGCATTTTACCGAAGCATACTTGCGATCAAGAAATTATTGGGGAACTTCTTGACGTTAAAATACTTGACAAAAAGCTCCAAAATAGAGGAAAACAATGGCTAGCTTAACTTAAATAAATTTATAAATAATTTTGTAATTTACTTGCTCGCGAGATAGCCGGCTAAGTAAATTACTTTTTGTTTTTCGACCTTTGTTTCTTTAATTTCCCCTGATAAAGACCGGGGAATTTTAAAGTGAGCATGGCAGAGTCATTCTGGAGCAGGGACATACGGCATGGGATAAGTGAAAATTCTGGAATTTAAAATAACGCCCTTAGTAAAATCAACCATCTTTCAGCCGCTAAAAGCAGTTAAAAAATGATTATTTTTACTAAAGGCGTTGCTGTCCGTAAATGGACAATGATACCTGTAAAAAATATTTAATTTTAAAAATCTTCCCTGACCTCGCAATTATACGCTGTGCTTATCTCATCTGTATAGCCATTGACATTGGGATCATAGAATTTGCAGTTGATGGTAATCTCTTTACTGGTTAAAGTAAGGGTATTTAAAGACTTGCACTTGGGACATTTTTTCTGTTCTTTTAAGATGCCTTCCACCTGGGAGATATTGGCAAAGTGGTAAAAACACTTAGCGCAGCGCCACATATAGAAGTAGTTTTCTTTTTGCATAGGGATCTCGTATTTTGGCAACTTGGCGTGAAATTATCTGTAATTAGATGATTTTGCGTCAAGCGTCAAAAATGTTTTTTTAGAAAATAGAAAAAAGGACTATTGCCTAGTCCCCTCCTTTGTCTCCCTGTTATGAATTTATTAATGTCTAGTTATAAGTATATCAGGTTGCTGGTCAGAGCGCAAATAAAATGTCAAGTATGTTTTACGGCTAAAACAAAGGGTCGGACTAACTGGCTGTGGATAAATATTTTTATTCTTTTGGAAATTTACAGCTATCTATGATAAGGTATTGGTAGAAACCAAAACAAACCTTAACCCCAACGAGAATGGAGGCTATTATGCAACACCCTTTTAGGTTTTGTGGGAAAATTGGCGCTGCCGTGGCGATATTGGCAGTCGCGGTAGTGGTAATATGGTTCAATAACCAAAAATCACAGGGGCCAAAAATTGCCAAAGAGGTTGCCGTATTGACCGACTCGGTAAATGTTCTAACCACCAAGATCAATAGCGTTGAAGCCAGAATTCCGGCTTTGGCTGATTCTTTGGCCTATTGGTTGGTGGCTACACCGAGCAAAAAAACAGCGGCCATTGCGGCGAGAATTAAACGGGAACTAGAAACTCTTGAAGCGGAGCGGCAATCTTTGCCCAGGAGGAGAGCCGAGCTGGATAGCTTAATAATGCGGAGAAAAAACTCTTTCGCGTATAAAATAAGGTGATGAGTGAACTGTTGGAAGGAGGTTTAACTTCCTTTCGGCAGTTTTTTTATTTAAGTTGCCCTCACCCTGCCCTCTCCCGCAAAGCGGGAGAGGGGAACGGGGAGAGGGAAAAAATACAGAATTTATTTATAGCCTTTTTTTAATACCTTGCTAATAGCCTTATACAGCCTTTTTATTTCAGCCTGGGATAATTCCTTAATGCCTTTTTCCGGGGCTACCCGCGCTTCAAGGCAAATCTTAGCCTGATAATCACTGCCAATGCCGGAGAGATATTGGTCATTAATTAAAAAATTCTGGAGGCTTGTCCTTTTGTTCCTTAAAAGCTGAACAAACGCGGCATAAGTAAATGTTTTGGCAGTGGCGTCACTGCCCAAGGTGACTAACAGCCTCTTTCTTTGCTGGTCATCCAGGATTTTAAAGTAGCCATAACCTCTGGCATCATTGAATAATATCTTTGAGCCATTTTCAAATTCTATGATTATTCTGGTGGATTTGGCTAACGGGCTGGTTGGCCCAGCCGCCGGAGTTTCATAAATCAGCTGTCCGGTGGTGCTCAAATAAATAAAGAGATAATAGCCTGAAGCCAGTTTTACCAGCAAATACCGGCCGAGACGATCAAGCCATTTAATGTAACTGCCTTGGGTGGCGGTTAAAAATAATGCCTGATCGCCGCGCGCGGCCGCTGGATCAAGCACTTTAAAACAGGCTATTTTTTTATTAATAACTTGATGGCTTAAATCTCTTCTCAATTTTTCCACTTCGGGCAATTCGGGCATAGAATAGACATTGGTAAAATTAATTATAACATAATAAAAAGCCCATTCAAACCTGCTGAACGGGCTTTCAAATACATTTGGATTTCAAATAAAATCTGTTATTTCTCTGTACTGATGTTTGCGCATAGTGTATATTATTCTTTCATTGTCTGCCTGTGTTACCACAAGCATACCCCGAAATTTATTTGGTGAAGGCAGACGCCGTAAAAAGGCAATATCAAAAAAATTATGGCCTTCTTCCTCACAAAAAATACTATAGTAAGGAAAAACTGACATCAGGACACCATTCTTGGTATGCGGACGGCTAATTGAAACTTCGAAAACCTTAAGGGATTTATCCATATTTTCCTTGTTTTTAGCAAATTTTACAAAAGATAACCAATGTATCCATTCACCAATCTTTTCACCATTGGCGAGGATAAATCCAATTGGCGGTAAGTCTTTTGCCTGATTCTGTAATTCGGACAAATATAGCACCCTAGCCGGTCCGCCTGGCTTACTGTGATGAAGAAACCTATCGGCATTGTCGATAAAAATAAGGCTTTCGTCAAAATTTTCTCGATATCCTTCCTTGCCAAGAAATGTGGTAAATCTCCAAAAATCTTCCTCCTTGCGACAAACAACTTCCGCAAGGGGGAAATATAATGGTTTGCCATGTTGAATAATGTAATTTAAATTAATGGCATTACTTCTTTTAAGGTCTGCGTAATCAGGCAGTATAAAATGGTAAATTCCCAAAGGTGTAGCAATGTATATTACCTGCGTAATATAGTTCAAGATAACGGAAAAAATTATTCTACCTTTCCTAAAACATGTTATGGCCATAGTAGCGCCGGTAATATTCGCGGGTTTTTCGGCTGACTGAAATGTTTCTTCTTCCCATAACTTTACCCAATTTTGTTTTTGCCGTAATTGACCAACTTGGAACATATTATTTTCTGCTGAAATTTTTTGTAAAAATTGTATAAGTTGTGCAGAACGGTCAACTGGATCACAAAAAAACATGAGCGGCTGTAGGATTGGATCAGAAACCTTGGGCCAATTTTTTCTGGTTACCTCATCAATTTCTTCAGTAATGAAAATTGAATTTTGGTCATACCTTTGCGTTAATCTTTCTTTGATGATAATTTCCGGCAGGGCGTCCAGTTCAAACGTATCGCCTTTACCATATTTCGCCTTTGATAAAAGCGAGAGGGCTGGTGATTCCATGAGTGATCTAGACGCAGCAATGAGAGCACTGATAACTACATCACAATAATCTTCTTCTAATCCTGTCATTTTTAACATTGTAGGCCTCCTTCTAAAAATATATTATTTTTTTTAATTCTTTATTTGTATTTTTCTTTTTCCCCTAATTAATCTACCTTACTCCAAAATAAAAAAATGTCAAAATGAGCATAAATTTGACAATTTTTTGTTTATATTTTTGTTTTCTTTAAAGTATCTTGACCGCGCCAGAGGCAATGCTTTCCATAAAGTGAGGCTGGACAAGCAGGGCTAACAGACCGATAAAAATAACGGCCAGGGCGTGAATAATAATCGGCTTGTGCTGTATTCTGATGCGGATAAAAATAGTCAGCAGGAGATTAATGCCAATAAAGATAAGCAGAATTAAAAAGAATTTTTGGGCGTAAAAAACGATTGTGCCAGTTAAACTTTTGTGGTCAGCCTCTTTAAAAAGAACTTCAATGGCTTTGCCGGTTGAGACTTGGGTGGTGCCGGCAACTTTTGGGGCTAATTCGCCAGACGGGCGGACAAATTCAACCGGGCTGGGAGCGATGAAACTTTTACCAAAATGCTGGACGACTAAAGTGGTGGTTTGGCCGTCAATTTCGCCGACCACCACCGCCACGCCAATCTCATCATAATTATTGTTCATAATATTGGCTTGATGAGAGGGGCTGTCAAGCCAGGCATTAACCGCTTCTTCAGCTTCAGAAAAATTCATCGCCAAATTTTCGCCGGCAAAAGTGTAGTTGTAACCAGCGGCTTTGAACCATTCCCAAGGCTTGGCGCCATCAACAGGAGAATCATGGGCAAAATAATTTTTGGCCAGCATATCTTGGGCTTTCATCATGGCTGATTGGTCCAAAACGCTGGAACGGACGAGCACTGGCAAACTTTGCTCAACGCGAGCGTTATTAGTCAGTTCAATAATCCGGCTGGAAGTAACGGTGGAAAACTGGGCAACGGTGGGAAAGGTAATAAAGAGAAAGGCTAAAACAAAAATTTTGACGGCGATTAAAGCGCCGCTGTAAAAATGCAGGGCTGGGTGGCGGATAAAATGGGGTTTATATCCATTATGAACTGAAGGGATAAAATAGTGATGAAACCGCCTTTTGGTTTTTTGGATAAAATTAATACTCATAGGAATCACGGTCAATAATTATATTATACCACATTTTTATCTTGTTTGATTGAATTCAAATCCTATTTCTCCTCCCCTCAGATGAGGGGAGGTGGCGAGCGATTAGCGAGCCAGAGGGGTGTTGAATTTTTAACACCTCCTCCCCTTAATCCGTTTAAAAGATAATCAATCTTTTAAACTCAACTGAGGAGGGGAGGATACACAAAATGACAGTTTCGTAATTCAAAAAAATTAGAAATTAAAAAGTTTTTATGATTAAAAGAATCGCGCTTGCTTTATTAGCAGTCAGTTTTTTAGCGCCAGCCGCTGTTTTGGCTGATGGCATGATTGTGCCCAGGCCGGAGAGATATGCCTGGGAGACAGAGCAGCAGGCGGTGATTTTTTATGAAAATAATCAGGAGACGTTGGTTTTATCCGTCAGTTTTCAGGGCAATGCCGAGGATTTTGCCTGGATTGTACCCACGCCGTCAAGGCCTGAAGTGAGCAAGTCATCGGATGAGTTGTTTACCTCCTTGCAAGAGCTGACCACGCCGCTTTATGATTATCCACAGCCGCTGCCTTTGATGGGCGTCAGCCCCGTGGGTTATGACGAAAAGGGAGTTTATGTTTTAGAAACCAAGCAAATTGATTATTATCAAATCGCGGTGCTGGAGGCCAATGATGCTGATGCCTTGAGCCAGTGGCTGAAAGACAATGGTTATGAGTATCCGGAGTCGAGCAAATATATTTTAGATAGTTATATCCAAAGCGGCTGGTATTTTACCGCCATCAAAATTGTTGATGATTATCCGTCGGCTAATGTTGAATATCAGCTGAATAGCGGGCATGCGATTCCGCTCAAACTTGAGTTTGCCGCGAACAAAATTGTTTACCCCTTAAAGATTTCAGCTGTTGAGCATCAAAACAATGTCCGTTCAGACAGATATTATCAAAATCAGCCGCTGGGAATTTTGCTTTATGTGATCACTGATAACAAACAGGAGTTGCCGCAGTTTGCCACGCAATATGCCGGCTGGCTTAAAAAGAATAGCCTGGAAAATTTAGCTTATGACGACAACGGCAATGCCTGGTTGCGACCAGCGAAAGATAAATATTTTTTAACCAAACTGTATCGCTTAATGACGCGGGCGGAAATGAGTAGCGATTTGTATTTACGGCAGGCGGGAGACAATACGACTATTAACGCGCCAGAGAGTGCAGAATCAAAAGGGTTTACTGGCTTTATAGTGATTATGTTGGTTGGCGGATTAATGATGATCGGCTTGTTGGTGATTTTATTAGTGAGTGGCATGAGGAAGGAAAAGAATAGTTTTAATAATAATTAATAATTAATAATTAATTAAAAATATATGCCTAATGTTTTAGCGACGCAAATTGCTTCACCAGCAGATAAGCCAAAGCATAAGATATCTGTTTTAGGAGTAATATTAACTATTATTTTGGCAGTCGTGGTAATTATTTTATTTGAGCGAGTGATGTTTGATTTGAATCGGCTGGCTAACCCAGTGATTGAGCAAACTGTTAGCCAGGATGGCAATCAGGGATATTATGGCGCTGGGCCATATTATGTCACGGAAAAATCAAGTTTATCAAGCACAAGAATTTATTATCCCAGAGAAAGAACCGAAGATTACCAATTGTATAGACTGCTGCTTCATGCGGCGTTTGTCCTGCCCATATTTTTATTAATGTTTTTACTGTATTATTGGGTGAATTTAAAAAAGAGAAATCAAAATTGGCATGTGGTGACCTGGGCTTATATGGCTGGTGCCAGCTGGGTACTGCTTCACTTAATTGGCCAGACTGGCAGCTATGTAGTGGCTGCCTATAAAAATGCGGCGATTTATATCATCTTAGTTTTTCTGGCTGTTATCTTGACTGCCTTATCCGTATTTTTGCAAAAGAAAAAAGTTGAGAACCAGTAATTAAATGGAGATAAAAATAGAAAATTTTGAAGGGCCGCTTGATTTACTTTTGCAGTTGATTGAGCAGGAAGAGCTTGACATAACCCAAGTGTCTCTTTCAGCAGTGGCCGAGCAGTTCATCAGTTATCTGGAAACGATTGAGAAAAAAGAGCCGGAGATGTTGGCCGATTTTTTATTAATTGCCGCCAAACTTTTATATATCAAATCAAGAGCCCTTTTGCCTGAATTGGAGATGGAGCTGGAAGAAGATTCAATTGATTTGGCCAGACAATTGAAAATGTATCAGAAATTTGTTGAGGCAAGCAAACTGGTGGCTGAAAAATTTTTAAGTGATGATTTTGCTTATAGCCGGCCGCTGGCTGTTTACCAGAAACTAGTCAAGTTTGAACCAGGGCGGACTTTAAGCGCGGTTAAATTGAGAGAAGTATTTGTCGGGATTATTAAAGGGCTTGACAATATTGCCAGATTGCCCAAAAAATCTCTGGAGCGGATTATTTCAATTAAAGAGAAAATTAAACAAATTCAAAACCTTTTAAAAGAAAAGAGGAGTTTTAATTTTAGTGAGCTGACGGGTAATATTAATAATAGGACTGAAATAATAGTTTCTTTTTTGGGACTGCTTGAGTTGGCCAAACAAAGAGAAATTATTCTGGAGCAGGTAAGTGTTTTTGGCGAAATAGAAGTTAGAAAATTTTAACCCCCAATTATTAATAATGGGGTAAACTGTTAATTTTTATGTTGAAATCCCAAATAGAATCAATCTTATTTGTAGCCAGTAAGCCGCTGGCGCTTAAAGATTTGGCGCGGCTTTGTGATTCAGGCAAGGCTGAAGTTGAAGTGGTTTTGGAAGATTTGAAAAATAAATATAATAGTGGCGAGAGCGGCATAAATATTGTAGTCGCTGGCAGTGAAGTGCAACTGGTCAGCAATCCCAAAAATAAAAGTGTGGTTGAGGGATTAGCCAAAGAAGAGATCTATAGCGAGTTGACCCAGCCGCAGTTGGAAGCTTTAACAATTATTGCTTACCGCGGGCCGATAACCAAATTGGAATTGGAAACAATCAGAGGTATTAATTGCAGTTTGATTTTAAGGAATTTGTTGATTAAGGATTTGATTTCAGTTGAAGAGGATAAAGTGATTGATAATAACAGATATCAGGTGACTTTGAAGTTATTGAAGCATTTGGGGATAAACGAAGTTGAGCAGTTGCCAGATTATGATAAACTGTCTAAATCGGAGAGCCTGACAGAAGTGTTGGCGGAAACCAGTCATTAGAATTATGTTTAATTTATTAATATCCTTAATGATAGCCAGTCAGTTAGCCTTCCCTCTAAGCGGGATTGTTTTAGGCGCCAGTACTTTAAATGATGATTACCCTAAGAGAAAAATAACTGGCAGTTTTGAGCCGGTATTGGAAGCAGAGGCGGCGTTTGTTTTAGACATGAAAACTGGCAAAGTATTGTTTCAGAAAAATGGCTATCAGCCAAGGCCGATTGCCAGTATCACTAAACTTTTGACAGCTATTGTTTTTATCGCGCAGGGGCCTAATTGGAATGAGAATGCGACCATTGCTCAAGATGATAAAGCCAATGGAGGAGTAATTGTTCTGAAACCGGGCGAGGCGGTGAATCTGCGGGATTTATTTAAATTATCATTAATTGCTTCTGCGAACAACGCGGCTGATGCTTTAGCCAGGTCAACGGTTTTAAGTTATGATGAATTTATAGCCCAGATGAATAAAAAGGTCAAAGAGCTAGGCATGGAAGCCAGCGTTTTTTTTGAGCCGACAGGAGTTGATGCCAGGAATTCGGCGACAGCGGAAGATGTGGCGCGTCTCTTGCGGGCGGCTTTAAACGATTCTCTGATTCGGGAAACGCTTTTAAGTGAAAGTTATGAATTTAAAACAATAGCTGGTCAGAGCCATAAAGTAAAAAATACCAATAAATTATTACAAAGTTATCTTAATATAGAGGGAGGCAAAACTGGCTATATTGATGAAGCCGGGTTTTGCCTGGCCAATTTAGTCACAAGCGAATTTGCGCCAGCTGGTATTGTGGTGGTGATATTGGGGGCGAAAACAAAAGAGCAGAGATTCCAGGAAAATAAATTTTTGAGCCAGTGGGTCTTTGATAATTGGGAATGGCAGTGAGAATTTCAGGTATATGCAATTTTTTCACTTCAAAACTCGTCCCGCGTCCGCGGGACTCAAACAGTTGAAGCAAAAAAATTGCATATACCTGAAATTCTAAAAAACTTTATGCCTTTATTTCAAAATTTACCACCGGAAATAGCCACAATGATTTGGGCGGTTTTGCCAGTAGCAGAGATTAGAGCTTCTATTCCGGTAGCTTTAGAAGTTTATCAAATGTCTGTGGCTTCGGCCATATTTTGGTCGCTAGTAGGCAATTTGGCAACGACAGCGCTTCTGGTAATTTTAATTGGGCCAATATCAAAGTATTTGAGTGAAAAGTCAAAGTTTTTTAAGCTCATTTTTGACTGGGTCTTTGAAAGGACCAGAAAAAAATTCTATAATAAATATAGCCGATACGGAGACGTGGCTCTGGTTTTGTTTGTGGCTGTGCCATTACCGACAACCGGTTGCTGGGCTGGGGTGGCGGCCGCTTGGCTGTTTGGAATAAAACCTAAAAAGGCATTTGTGTTGATAAGTATAGGGGTTTTAATTTCAGCCATGATAGTAACTTTGATAACCTTAGGAATTTTAAAAATTGTTTAAAAATATATGCTTAATAAAACCAAAAAATTAGTTATCGCTAATTGGAAGATGAAGCTGAATCATCAGCAGAGTATTGATCTGGCTAAGCAGTTGGTCAGGCAATATAAGAGTAATGATAATTTGGAAGTTGTTATTTGCCCGAATTTTGCGTCTCTTCAGGCAGTGGGAGAAATTATTAAAAATTCTAATTTTAAGCTTGGCGCGCAGGATGTTTTTTACCATGACATCGGTTCATATACCGGCGAGATTTCACCGGCAGTGCTGGCGGAATTAGGCTGCGGATATGTCTTGGTCGGACATAGCGAGCGCAGGAAATTGGGTGAGAGCGACGATGACATTAATCGCAAAGTGCAGGCAATTGTTAAGAACGATATGGTGCCGGTGATTTGTGTCGGTGAAACTTTTGAGGAGTTTCAAGAGCATAAGACCGATGTGGTAATTATCCAGCAGGTGACTAAGGCGCTGGAAGACATTAAGCTTAGGCCCGGACAAAAATTAGTTTTAGCTTATGAGCCAGTCTGGGTGGTGGGCAGCGGCCAGGCAGTGGAGCATAATGTCGTGGAGCATATTGTGCAGATTATTTTATATACGGCCATTGATTTGGATCCACAGTTGGCTGATAAGTTTACTGTTATTTACGGCGGGAGCGTGGATGCTGCCAATGTTAATGATTTTATTATCGGCAATTTGTCCACGGGCGTGATTGTCGGCACGGAGAGCCTGAAGGTAAAAAGTTTTATTGATATTTTAGAAAAAATTCAGTAATTATGTGGTATATTATCTTAACGTCAATAATCATAATATCTCTGGCTGTGATTTTTTTGATATTTAAGCAAAATATTGGCAAGCTGCGTAAAATTAATATCAAGGAAACGGTAGTGGAGAAACAGCAGGAAGTGAAAAAGAAATTACTGGAATTGCGGCTGGAAAAAAGACTCATTCATTTTTTTGAGGCCGGGTTAATTGCGCTGAAAAATTTATTTAATAAATTTAAAATACCCAGGCGAAAATTAGAGCACAGGCTAGGCAGGGGCGTTAAAAAATTAAGCTTATTAAGCAGAATAAAAAAAGATAAAGAAGTTGAGGTTGATGATGGGAAGAAGTTGAATGATGATCTCTTTGAAGCAGAAACGTGTTTGAAAAAAAGGCAGCTTGATCAGGCTGAAGATAAGTTTATCGCAATTTTACAAAGTGACCCGAAAAATATTACCGCTTATATGGGGTTGGGTAAAATATATGTGATAAGAAAGGAATGGGCAATAGCCGAAGAGGCCTACCGCTATATTGTCAGGATTAATAAAAATTTTTTTGACGGTTACCGGGAGCTAATTAATGTCTATCAGCTGGTAAAAAAATGGGATGAGTTAAAGAAGCTGGGACAAGAGGTTCTTGATTTGGGGCATAGGCAGGCTTGGGTCTATGAGAAATTGGGGGTGGCCTACAGGCGGACAGGCTATCCGGAGAAGGCGGAAGAGTATTTTGAACTGGCTGTTGAAATTGAGCCGCAAAATGAAAAGTTACTTGACCAACTTTTAGAAGTGGCTATAATAAATAAAAATAAGCCATTGGCCCAAAAAGCGTTTAATACCCTTGCCGGCATTTCAAGAGATGAAATGAAAATTCAGGGATATCGGGATAAGATAGATATATTATAAAAATTTCCAATTTCCAATTTCCAATTTCTAATCCAGCTGGATTAGGCCGTCTTAGCTCAATCGGTAGAGCGTCGCCATGGTAAGGCGAAGGTACCGAGTTCAAACCTCGGAGACGGCTCCAGTTTTAAGGAATTAATTAAGATGTTTTATAAATATAATTTTTTGCCCCGCCCTTTGAGCGGTTTTTTTATTTGTAGATATTATGGAAAAACAAAATTTATTTTTCATTCCAGATTTTTTTAACAGCGCTGACCAACTCGGGATAATTGAAGTAAGCCAGCAGCTGTTTGTCCCAATCAGGATCATTGATGTTAATAGTCGGATCAACGCCCCGGCTTTCAATCGGCTGATTGTCCTCACGGAGCGTCAGGCTATGAGCTAGAAACATAGAATATTTTTGGGCCGGGTCAATCTGGTTGTCCAGGGGGAAGATTTTTTCAATTGTGCCCCAGCCTTTGGTTTTACCGCCAATTAACACTCCGACATTGTATTTTTTCAGGGCGGCGGCCATGACTTCAGCTGAAGATTGGACCTGCGCGTCAATTAAGATGACAACTTTTTTATAACGCACCAAGCTGGCCAGCCAGCCGAATTGGGTTTTGAACGGCTGATATTCTTCCTGGTGAAAAAATTCATAAGCCAAATTCCCCGGGCCGATAAAGGGGCCTAAAAACCATTGCATTAAATCAACCGAACCGCCGATGTTGCCTCGCAAATCAAGAATCAGGGTGTTCAGACTGGCTGGCTGGTCTGCCATGGCATCGGCCGCGCGTTGGAATTCGTCAAAGGAGGTGGGGGACATTTTTTTGAGATGAATGTAAAAGATGCCGGGCGAGATTAATTTAGAAATGACGCTGGTTTCAATGCCGGCTTGATTATAAGTTTGGCGGTTAACCTGGTCTTTAAGGGTGGTATAGGCCCGGTCAAGCAGAGTTAATTCTTCTTGGGCGGCTTGTTTTTCTTCCGCGGTTTTGTTTTCATCAACGGCGATATTCTTTAGGGGCTGGCTTTTTTGCTGGTAATTTTCAGTGATTTGTTGTTCAGTCGCCTCTCGGCCGATGCCCAGCACTTGATAGAGGTCAACAGCCGGATCAATATTCTGGACGGTATTTTCCAGCTCCTGGGTTTGTTTTTCGCTGAATAATCCGCCCCGGCCAAAAGGTTCAAGATTAGTCAGCACAAGAGTGGCCAGATTGAGACCGAATTCTTTTTTCTGGCTGTCATCCATCTCGGCCATAATTTTTTTTAAGAGGGCGTCAAGGCCGGTTTGATTATTTAAAAGCAGGGTTTGCGGCTGGTTAGTTATTTTTTCCAGAGCCAGACGATAGAGGTTGGTCAGTTCGGCGTCAGTGATTTTTTTCCAGTAATTGGTTTTTATTTTGCCGTAGATTTCATCCAAAAAAGTTAAATAGATATCTTTTTCAGTCGGGAGAGAAATGTTTTGGGCGGTTTTGTCCCCGTTTTTTTGATTATCAGCCGATTGTTTAGAGTTGTTTAAAAAAATAACGGCGGCCAAGATAATAATAACAAGAAAAATAAACAAGCCAAGCAACTTGAATAAAAAGAAACGGCGAGCGCCGCAGCATAATTTTTTTTCTTCTTGAGACATAAGAGAGGTAAGTTTATTTAATATATTGGTATTATACAGTAAGATGAACAAATTGGGAACAGATTGATATTTTTTGGAAAAATTGCTAAAATAAAAGCTGATGACATTAACAATTAAATTAAAAAATATGGCGTACAAAAAACAGTTCACGGTTGAGGAGGCAAAATTGATCGGGGAGCAATTGGGGATTGATTGGTCAAAATTTGATGTAGAACAATTCCGGCGAGGCATGGGGGTGGAATTGGAGCATGGCACGCGTGATGCCAAAACCAATGTGACTAATGATGACAGCCTAATGACTGGCAAGATTACCCTGGCGCATTTGAATGAGTATCCTGATTATTACGACCGTTTGGATAAGCTGGAAAAAGAAGCCGAGGCATATTGGCAGAATCATTAATTTTGGCAAGATTTGACAAAATGTTGCGAATATGTTAAATTATGTTAATAAAAACAGAAACACTAATTATAGATATAGAAAATTTTTGGAGGAGAAATGAGGAGACTATTGATTCCCGGCTATTTAATCATTCTGTACGCCATTTTTGAAGAGGTGACAGAATGGTTTTCGCCCATAAATGAAATTCGGGTGAAATTTGTCGGTTTTTTAACCTACCCAGCGTCTTTCGGAGGGTGGGTTGTAACAGGAATATCAACCATTGTTATATTTGCAATAATTATAGCAATGGTTCGTTGGATGACTAAATGATTTGAAAGGCAAGGAGCCGTATAATAACTCCTTGCCTTTCTTTTTTTTTGACTAATTCTCCTTAAAATTCTATACTTAAATGTAAGAATCCCGAGCGTTGTTTACACTTTTAGCCCTTTCGGGATAAAGTGTAAGTAATATGACAATACATAAACGGGCTCGCCTGACACCCATTCAACGTCAGGAAATGTTTGATAAATATTTTAACAAAGGGGTAAGGATTTGCGATCTGCAAAGGCAATACAGTGTATCAAGACCAACAATATACCACGCACTTGAAAGAGGCAGACAAAAGGATTTTAGCGTTCATAAAAGCATCAACAAGAGGTATCGGTGCATAGAATACGGGCTGAAGCGGCTGGCAAAGGTGGAAGCAGAACTGGAAAAGAAGCTCAGGGCGCAGGCCAAACGATACAATAAGGATTATCCGGGTGAGATGGTGCATTCAGACCACACAAGGTTGCCTCTGCTTAAAGAAGAAACTCCATTCGCCAAGCCAGAATATTTGTTCGTAGCCATAGATGACTTCTCCAGAGAGCTTTATGCAGCCATTATGCCAGATAAAACCCAGTACTCGGCAGCCAATTTCTTGAAACAATTTCTTGAGGAATGCCCCTACACTATTGAAACATGGTATACTGACAATGGGACAGAATACAAAGGAAATCCGAAGGTGCATGTTTTTATGCAATTATGCCAGGAAAACAAGATTGAGCAAAGGTTTACAAGGGTTAAAACTCCCAGAACCAACGGCAAGGCAGAAAGAGTCATCAGAACCTTAATGGATATGTGGCACAGGAAAACGATTTTCAAAAGCAGCGTCCACAGAAAACAAGAGCTAATCAGATTCGTGAATTACTACAATACCGTCAAACCGCACAAGGGTATTAACAATATGACACCGATGGAAAAACTAATCAATTATTTTTATCCCAAAGAACTGTAAACAACGCGACTACTTCTTACAACTTAAAGTGTAATTTAGTTATTAATTAATGGAAATGCTCTGGAGCTTTTTAAGAAAAAGCCATGGCGTTTCCCAAGAGGTAATTTATGGAAAATTATTCAACAGGCGAAAAAAAATGTCGCGGCGGGCAGCATGGCTGGTTTAAGCTTTTGGCGCTTCTTTGCGTGACGGCGATTGTCATTGTTTCGGTAGTTATGGCGACCAAAAAGGACGAGATTAATAACCAGTTTTCAGTCTCGGCCACTGGCCGGGTTTTTGCCAAACCGGACATTGCTAATCTAATTGTGGGCGTTAAAACCGAAGCCAAGGCAACGGCGGCTCTGGCAGTCAAAGAAAATACGAGCAAAATGAATGAAATTATGCAAGCCTTAAAAGACATTGGTATTGAAGAAAAAGACATTCAGACCACTAATTATAATTTAAGCCCAGTTTACGATTGGACGGTTAATACCGGCCAACGGCTAAAAGGCTATGAAGTCAATCAGAATGTCAACATTAAAATACGCAATCTGGATAAAATTGGCGACGCGATTGCCAAGACAACTGAAAAAGGCGCTAAC
>Ga0210018_1000672_pt1 | contig 17636 bp, 18 predicted proteins | sample CryGeyCG2014_010_2_FD_183967 | JGI IMG/M metagenome (GOLD analysis project Ga0210018, IMG submission 183967) | Groundwater microbial communities from aquifer - Crystal Geyser CG09_land_8/20/14_0.10 (SPAdes) (version 2) | ecosystem: Environmental > Aquatic > Deep subsurface > Groundwater | place...
CAGGAAATTTTATTTAATTGGGAGCGGCGGGAAAAAGAGGATTCCGGCGCCAGAAAGGAAAAGCGTAAGGATAAAGACAGGACAATTAAAATTAGACCACTGCTGATCATCAGGGCTTTGGTTTTAGGATAAATTGACAGCAGTAATGAGGGGACGGTAATTAATAAGAAAGCGAGCCAGGCGGAGAGGGAAAAGGTGAGAAAGAGGGTGATTATTCCGAAAATAAGAGACAAAAACAAGAAAATCTTCCAATAAGGTCTGTCCTTGAAGGTCTTCAAGGACAGACCTTGAAGGATAAAAACGAGACCTATTACTAAAAATCCGGCTAGGACGTTGGGGTGGGGAAAGGTACCCAGCGGCGGAATTTTTAAGGAACCGTCCAGCCAGGTAATTTTATCAACACCCGGAGTAGCCGGGTTATACGGTTGTTCGCCGAAAAACCAGTAGCCAAACAACGAACTTTGGCGGAGCCATTGGCCGATAGCTAACAGCGACTGGAAGACTACAGCCAAACTTACACTTTTAACCACGATCGTAGGTGAAAGTGTATGTTTATAGTGGTATATCCATAAGGCCAATAAAACCATTTCTGTGATTTTTAGATATTTATAAACAGCCGGAATAATCGAGTTGGCAAAAATGACTGACGGCAATAAGCATAAAAGAAAAATAATTATTGCTTTGGGGATTTTTTTGATCGGCTTAATAACCAGCAGCAGAATTATGAGAAGATCGGTTAAATAAACTGCGGGGATCAGATAATCAACCAAGATGCCGGAGACATAAGAAGAAGCCAAAGGGAAATGCTTGGCGAGGTTAGCGGGCAGGAGAAAGAGGAGAAGGTAAAAAAGATTGAGCATAAATCCGGGCGGCAGGAATACTATAGCACATTATGGTATAGTACAGATAATTTTACCTGCCGGATTTATGACAAAGAAAGAATGGCAGCAGTATAGTTATTTACCGCCGGTCCATCTAGATATTGGTATTGCCAAACCACCTACAAGACGACGATCGCGTCGAACCAAGCCTGATACGACCGCAGTCTTTGATTTTAAGAGGCAGAAAAGAGCAGTGATTTATAATGACGGGCAAGAGCCGGATTGGCAAAGGTTAACTGATCATCAGCGAAAAATTTATCGGGGCGTTCAATACGGAGAAGAAAAAGAAGCGGCGGAATGGAAAAAGCAAGATCAAGCGGAGAGGCTGGGTTTAACTGAGGAAACATTTTATTTAGATCAAGAGATTCAGTTAGAAGAACGCTGTGGTTGTGGCAGAAATTTTGTCAGGCAGACAAATAATGTAAAGTCCGGAAGAGGGAAACGCGCCGGTCTAACCCGGTTATTGGTTAATGAGTATTGTCCCAGTTGCGGTTTTACGAAAACAGGGCGGGAATATTATTTTTGGGTATCCAACAGCCAGATAATTAAGCCGTCTTCGTGACCTGGCCGATTCTTTGCCGTTTCATTTTACGGCTGCGTCTAAGGGCATTGAGAACTTCTCGTTGAAGACCGGGATTAAGCAGATTAAAATCAAACACGTTTATTTCCATTGCTTCAAGATTAACCTGAGGAGCGGGAATAGCGGTTATTTTGCCTTCGGCAGTTTGGACGATAAAAGCTTGACCTCGGATTTTTCCCGCAATATCCGGGCCGGCCTGAACTGATTTGCCATCGACTTTACCTAGTAGGGTTACTTCGGAATTATTGAAGCCAGATTGATCAAAACCTAACGGGCCTTCAGGAAGTCTCGACATTTATTTCATGATATACTTTGGGTAATGCAATTGCAACAGAAAACCAGCAAGTTTTCAAACGGGCTGACATTGTTAACTATTCCCATGCCGACCGAGTCGGTGACAGCGCTGCTGCTCGTTCGGGTCGGCAGCCGTGATGAAAGCAAAGAGATTAATGGCCTGTCCCATTTTGTGGAACACATGGTGTTTAAGGGAACGGAAAAATGGCCGACAACGCAAGCAGTAAACCGGGTAATTGATAGTGTCGGCGGGGTATTCAATGCTTTTACCGGCCAGGAATATACCGGCTTTTGGGTGAAGGTGGCCAAAAAACATTTACCTTTAGGCTTGGAGTTTTTAAAGCAAATTATTTTTAAATGCAGGTTGCCAAAAGAAGAATTGGAGCGGGAACGGGGAGTAATTTTGGAAGAAATCAAGATGCGGGATGATGAGCCGATGACGTTAGTGGCCGATAAGTTTGTATCACAAGTATATAGTGCGACACAGTTAGGACGTGATGTTATCGGGACAAGTGAGAATATTAAAAGAATACAGAGAATAGAGTTTGTGAAGCATTTGAAGAAATGGTATCAGCCGAGTAATATGGTTTTGGCGGTGGCTGGGCCAGCCTCCGCTAAAGCTACGGCGGCCGAAGTTGAAAAAATATTTAGCCAAAAAGCTAATAATGTCATTAATCAGCCGGAGAAGTTAAAGTTTAAACAGGATAAGCCGCAAACTCAGGTGATTAATAAAAAGATTGAGCAGGCGCATTTTTGTTTGGGAGTGCGGACTTTTGGCCGGGTCCATCCGGACAGGTATGTTTTAGCGGTGTTAACCACAATTTTAGGCGGCAATACCAGCTCCAGATTGTGGAATGAGATCAGGGAAATCCGGGGACTGGCTTATTATGTCAGGAGTTCGACCGACAGTTTTAGGGAGACCGGTTATTTAACCACTCAGGCCGGCTGTGCGACGGATAAGTTGGCAGAAACGATTAAATTAACGGTGAAAGAATATGAAAAAATTTCCCAGGAGCCGGTTAAAGACAAAGAGTTAAAATTAGCCAAAGAATATTTAAAAGGTCGGTTGGCTTTGGCATTTGAAGACAGCCAAACCGTGGCCGGGGAGTATGGCGAGAGTTTATTATTGGAAGGTAAGGTGAGAACTTTAGCAGAAATTTATGACCAGTTGGACCAGGTCCAGGTTGACAGGGTGCAACAACTGGCCGGAAAGATCTTTCAGGCCAGCCAGTTAAACTTAACCATCGTCGGGCCCTTTAAAAATCAGGAAAAGTTTGCTAGACTATTATTATGAAACTACAACAGTCAGTGGTTTTGGTAAAGCCGGACGCTTTACAGCGGGGTTTATTAGGAGAGATTATTCATCGGTTTGAAAGAAAAGGGATGAAATTGGTGGCTTTGAAAATGATGCGGCTAACTGACGGGATTTTGGATGAGTGGTACAGCCATCATAAAGATAAGGCTTTTTTTAACGATCTGAAAAGATTCATGCAGTCTTCGCCGATCGTCGCCATGCTCTGGGAGGGGATTGAGGCGATTGCGGTGGTCCGGAAAATCGTCGGCGCCACCTCCGGCCGGGAAGCCGAAGCCGGTTCTATCCGCGGCGATTTTTCCATCAGCCAGCAGTTGAACTTAATCCACGCTTCGGATAGCGAAGAATCAGCCAAAAAAGAGCAACATTTAGTGTTTGAAGATCAGGAAATTATTGACTGGCAGAGTGCGGAAGAGTGTTTGTTTTACTCACGGGAAGAGCTGGGGGAGTAAAATATAGGGAAGTCCTCATAGTTCAACGGATAGAACGGGGGTTTCCTAAACCCTAAATGGAAGTTCAATTCTTCCTGGGGACACAAAATAACCTCCACGGTTGTAACCGAGAGGTATTTGCTATATTATATATTTATGTACCCTACGCACCTAAAAGGAATCCTTGGAGAATTGGAGTTTACTACTCATTTAATTAGACAGGGCTTTACTGTTCTTAATCCAATAAATCCAAATTCCAGTTATGACCTTGTTATAGAAAAAAATGGTAAATTCACGAAAATTCAAATAAAATATTGTACTCCAAGAAAGACTGGAATACTTCGAGTCGAATTAGATAGACCAATGAGAAAAACTAAAAATTATTTAGAAAGAGAAGTAGATGCGATGGGAGTTTATGACAGCATTAACCACAATTTTTATCTAGTACCAGTAAATTCAATTAAAAGTAAGACTGAAATTTGGTTAAGAATTAAAGACACTAAAAATAAACAACTTAAGAAGATTAATTTAGCAAAAAAGTATAAAATATAAATTCTTACGGGGATTAGCGCAGCTGGTAGCGCGCATCGTTCGGGACGATGAGGCCGCCGGTTCGAATCCGGCATCCCCGACCAAAAAAGAGTAAGTAGCGTATCAACTAAAAATTCAGGTTGGGTTGGCGGTCAAGTGCTTGGATGTCTTTAACAAAGGACTGTCCTTTGTTAAAGCGGAAAGAGGCGGCAACACAAATCATGGCGGCGTTATCGGTAAAAAGTTTTTTGGAGTAGGGTAAATAGAGAGGCAGGGAGTGTTGTTTGGCAACCGAGCGGATTTGGCGGCGGAAATATAAGTTGGATAAGACGCCGCCGCCTAACAAAAGGCTTTTTGGCTGGTATTGCTCAAGCGCTTTTTGAAGCTTGACCGTTAAACTTTTAGCAATGGCTTGTTGGAAAGAAGCAGCCATATCTTGAGTATATTTTACAGTAAGAACCGAACCTACTGATTTCAGCTTGTACATGGCCGCGGTTTTTAAGCCGGAGAAAGAAAAATTTAGGTCTTTCGAATGTTGGAGGGGAACAGGTAGAGGGATAGAATTAGAATTTCCAAGTTTGGCTAGTTGTTCGATAATCGGGCCGCCGGGGTAGCCGAGTTTTAACATCTTGGCCAGTTTATCCAAAGCCTCGCCGGCGGCATCGTCTAAGGTTTCGCCCAAAAGCCGGTAGTCGCCGATGGTTTTGACTAAAACCAGTTGGGTATGGCCGCCGGAAACGAGTAGGCCGAGGCCGGGGAAAAAATGCGTAGGTTCGGTTCTTACCATATTGGCCAGCGAGGATAAGAGGTGGCCTTCCATGTGGTTAATGGCAATTAAAGGCTTTTTATATTTAAGCGCCAGTTTTTTGGCAAAGGCAATGCCCACTTCCAAGGCCGGAGCTAAGCCGGGGCCGACGGTAACGGCGACGGCGTCTAATAAGGTCGGACCTTGTTTACTGACAAGGTCCGACCTTGTCAATGCTTCGCGAACAACCCATTCTATTTTTTCCAGATGTGCCCGTTTGGCTAGATGAGGCACCACGCCGCCATAGGGGGCATGGAGATTAATTTGGGAAGAGATGACGTTTGACAAAATTTTCCGGCCGCAGGAGACGGCGGCGCAGGTTTCGTCGCAGGAAGTATCGATAGCTAAAATTTTCGGCTGCTTCATAATTATGATATTATACTTTAAGAATGACTGATTGTATTTTTTGTAAAATCATCGCCGGAGAAATTCCCTCATATAAAATTTATGAGGATGAGGATTTTTTGGCATTTTTGGATATTTTTCCGAAAACAGAAGGCCATTGTTTGGTTGTCCCCAAAAAACATGTTCAGTGGGTGTGGGACTATCCGGAGTTAGGGAAATACTTTGAAACAGTGGCTAAAATCGCCCGGAAATTCAGGGAAATAAGCAACGAAGAGATTATTCGGTCAGTAATTTGGGGCTGGGAAGTTCCCCACGCCCATGTTCATTTAATGCCGGGGAAAACCGATAATCTTACCGGCCAACAGTTATCAGGCGATGAGTTAGAGAAGATCCGACAGAAATTTTCACTGTAATAATTTTAGCTTGAGCTTTTTTGGCTAGTTCAAGTATTGGTTTATAGGTGCGGTCGGCCCATTCAATAGCCAGGACGTTTTTAGGTTTTAAATAAGAGAGAAGATTTAACTGGTCTAATTCTTCAATAGTTTGCAGGCGCCAAGTGTCCAGGTGAATAAATTTCCCTTTAATTTGATGGCGGTCATAGTCATATTCTTTAACAATAGTGTAAGTAGGTGAGTTGATATTGGCTGTTAATTTTAAGAATTTACCGATGCCTTTGGCAAACTGGGTTTTTCCGCTGCCTAAATCGCCGATTAACAAAAAGAGCAGGGGCTGTTTTTGTAAATTATTCCAATGTTTTAACATCAGGGTTTGGGCCAGCTGGCTGGTTTCTTGAGGGGAGTGAGTTACCACCCCGGGGTGGTAACTTCTTTCACCCCGGGGTGGGAGAAGTTTACCCTGGCGGAGGATGAGGGGATCGTCCAAGGTGGTGTCGACAATGGTGGAGGCAGGGCGTTTGGGCAAGGTGCCGGCGTCAATAAATAAATCAATTAAAGTTTGTTGTTTTTGAGAGGTGTATTTTAGGAGCTGTTTAATGGAATACGGTCGGGGTTTATAGGAAACATTGGCGGAAGTGGCCGTGATCGGCTTACCAAAAGATTTTAAGATTTTAAGAATTAGAGAATAGTTAGGAATGCGGATGCCAAGGGTGCCGGTGGAAGATTCCACGCCGGGAGCGACTTTATGTTTGCCGGCAGAAATAACGGTTAAGGGCCCGGGCAGGAATTTCTGATAAAGATTTTTGGCAGTGGGATTTAGCTTGACATACTTGGCAGCCATTTTTATATCGGCAACGGCAATGGACATGGGTTTCCCCTGGCGGAAGGTTTTGTAAGCGAGAATTTTGTTAACAGCAACCGGATTAGTGGCATCGACCCCGGCGCCGTAGCAGGTCTCGGTCGGGTAAATTACCAACCCGCCGGCTTTTAATATTTTGACTGCTTGAGAGATGATATTTTTTTGAGTGGATTTAAGGATACGCATAATCTAAGAATACCTTAGAGTATAATACATCCGCCTATGGAAAAAGATAAAGGAAAGGGTTTAAGTCGACGGGATTTTCTAAACGTTTGCGGAGTTGGTGCTGGTGGTGGTTTGGCTGTTTGGTTGGGGTGGGGCGGATTAGATTGGTTGATTGATCAACTAAGTGGAATTGGATATGAAGGTGGTGAGTTTGAGCCAATTCCTGAAGGTTGCGAAGTTATCGGGAAACATGACCATGTTTGGGTTTGGACTCATGCTTATTATGGATTAATTCACGATACTACTTATTTGCACGAGTCGGGTTTTCCTGAATATTTGGTTTCACTGCAAAGACTAAAAAAGGCATTAGACCAAACAGATGAATTAGCTGTTGATTGGGAGGAAAAATCACTTTTCCGACAAGGAGAATATTTTTCTAATTATAGCCTGCCGGAATGCTCATTAAGAGTAGGGACTCGACCGACTTCGGGAGATATGGCTGATTTTGTCAGGATGCCAGAAGGAGTATTAAGACAAGAGCAAGCAACGATTTTTAATATTTTAAAAACAGCCGGGGTTAAGGAAGGGTGGTTTCTCGGTAGTGAGCCAGGCGGTTGCGTCAGTAATGCCGCAGAATATTTTGTTAAACATGATATCGCTATAAGAGGCGTAAAAGGTCTTCTTTTTCCGCCGGATGATCAACGGAATTTGGCACAGGATTTATATTCCAATCAGATTGATCCGGCCGTGGTGCTGGCAGGAGTTTATTAATTACTGAATAAACAAGGTTCGTAACCTTGTTTACTTTAAGTTGATCGAGTAGAGGTTGGGAGGGAGAGCGGAGCCGCCGTTGAGGGAGGCGAGAATAATTAAGCGGGAGCCGTTGGGCCAGGGAAAGATAAAGTTTTGGCTAAATGGGCCGGCATAAACAGTGTGGCGGTTGGTGGCATCGTACTCGGCGATGATAATTTTGGTGTTCTCGACCATAATGACATGATTGGAATCCGGGTACCAAATAACGGGAGCGTTTTGGTTAAAGGGACTAATTAAAAAGTTTTTGTCTTCTTCCAGGTCGTAAATATAATAGTGGTTGGGTTCGATTGTTCTGGTTTCTTTTTGCGTGGATGACGCCGGCAAGGGCGGGATTAAATTAGAGGCAAGTTGGGCGGAGGCAGTGGCCACATAAAGCATTTTTTTCTCATCCGGAGAAAAAGTGACCATTTTGGCCGAAGCAGTGGCGATCAACTGCATTGGTTCAGGCAGGGTTTTCAGTTGTTCATGGAGTTTTTTAGCTTGAAGGTCCTGCCATTCTTTGAAGATCACCGGCAGGCGGGCAGTGACGTCTTTAAAATCAGCGATGTCCGTAAAGCTGGTGGGGGAAAGCAAGAGATTAATTTCGTTAGTTTCACCTGGATTGAGGGTGGCTAAGATTTGGCCGGAATCCGGCGACCAGATTAATTGGGCTTTGGCCAGATCATATTTGGCGGAAGTGCGGCTGATTTGGCGCGGGTCAGAGTTTAAAGAAAAGGGCCGGTCTAATAGATCTAAAACATAGAGGCCGTTTTTCGTGTCGGTGGTGGCGTTGTTGACGCTGAAGACGATTTTTTCTCCGTCCGGAGAGGGAAGAGGATTGGTCGCCCCGGAAAAGGTTAAGGGTTTTAAATTAGGGACAGAGGGGAAAAGGCGGGCATTGGTTTGGGTCACCAGCTCGGGCTCCAGTTTTAAGGTTTTTTCCCAAGGGATGTAGCCGTCTTTGGCAATTTTGACCGGATACTCTCCCGGCGGCAGATTAAGGGTGTCGTCGGTGGCTGTGGTTAATTTGTCGTTAATAAAAACAGTGGCGCCTTTAGGATAGGAGTTGGCGGCCAGCAGACCGGTGCCTTCCAGGGCCCGATTTTTAAAAGAAGGCCGGTAGCCTTTGGCATATTTGATGGTAAAGGTAATACCCAAGATTAAAGCAATTAAAAAGACGGTAACAATGAATAGTCGTGGCGTGCGGCGCATAGAATGTATTATACTATAGTAAAGTGTTAAAAATCATTGGTATAGTCTGTTTAAGTTTAATCATTGTTACCGGGATAGCGGTATCGATTTTGGAGAAAAAAGAGCCAGAACCGGTAAAAGTAGAGATTAAGAATGTATTGGATAATATCGGCGCCAATCAGTTGGGGTGGGTGTTTTTTGAAGACAGCAATGCGAATGGCGAGTTTGATTATAACGAGCCAGTTTTTAAAAGCGTGTCTGTGGCTGTCAGACGGCCGGGAGATACGACTGCGTTTATCACTGTGCCGGCAGAAGTTAATGGTTTGGTCAAGATTGATGGTTTAGAACCAGGGACTTATGAAGCGCAGTATTTAAACTATGAGTTGGAACAGCCTTACGAAATCGGGGAGTGGGCTTTGAGAAGGTATTATCAGATTATTGAAGAGGGTAAAAGCCGCTATTCGTTTTTACCGACCGAGTGGCAAAGAATTGAGTTAACCGGCAGTGGTTTTAAAGCCAAGGTAGGGTTAAGAGAGTATCAGCCGGTAGCAATATTAGCGATTAAAGAGGGAAAGCAACTGAAATTTTATGATCCGGCCAGGGCCAAGATTCTAGGCCAAAGCCAGTTTGAGGATGAAGCAGAGAGGCAGTTTTATTTAAAAGGCGGCCAAATTTATTATTGGCAGGATAAAAAATTAAAGCGGTTCAGTTTTAAAGACAGGTTGGTGACGGCTGTGGTTGAAGAACCGGTGGATAAGGACAAGGAAGAACTGCCGTGGTTTTACAGCAATGACTCAGGCAGTTATTTTTATGATTGGCAAACTGATAAAACAACCAAGTACACGGCTTTGGGGAGCGGGGTAAAAGCGGCGGTGTCGGAAGACGGTAAGTATATCGGGGTGAAGTTAAACAACAGCATCATGGTCGTGGATTATCCGGCGGTGATGGCCAGCGGGGTGGAAAAGCATTATTTATTACCCTTTAGCGGCCAGATAGTTTTTTCCAGAGATGAAGTGTTAATTAATCAGAGTAAGCCCTGCCAACCGGATGGCGACTGCGGGGAAATCATCAGAATCGCACTCAAAGGCAACGGGGTGTGGGAGATTAAAGACAGGATTGAGTTAAAAGACATTCAGGCGGATGAGATGCTGGGGGAGATTAGACTAGGTTTCGATTGACACGATTTGTTGCCGGGTGATATCATGAGAATCAATGAAAGAGTTAAGTTCTGCCCAGCTTAAATCACTTTCTGAATTTGCTTTTTATACTTGAAGGAGTCAAAAAATGATTGAATGGAATTTTGCCAATACTTATTATTTTGCCGCTATTGTTACCGGTTTGCTTTTAATAGTGATGTATTTTATTTTCAGAAGGAGAAGATAAATGATTAATCCATTGGCGATTATTGCTATTATAGTCGGGTTTATTGCTTTGTATTTTAGCTACACTTTCAGCCGGCGCTAGATTTTCGTCCGGGGGAAAATAGACTTAATTAATAATCAGCCTCAGCCAAAGGCTGATCGGCCTATGGCCGAAGTCGTTCAATTGATGATAACCCAGTTTAGATAACTATCTGAGTTTACGGGATAATTCACAAAGATTGTAAATTGATTTAGCTCCGGTTTTTTGGCAACCCAATATTTGGAGGCAGGGGTGTAATCGCTGTTAAAAGTGACGATAATTTGGGATTTATCGGTAAGTTGATTGGGGTGAATCACGACATTATTGGTGCCGCTAGAAATAGTGGCCGTGCCGCTGGCCGCCAGCTCCAACTGGGAGAGTTGGGCGGATTGGCCGGAAAAAGTAGCAATCGGCTGGTTGATGTCCGAATAAATATACATAGCTGACTGGGAGGCAATGGAGATGTCCAGAGTCTGATCGGGCGGCGGGGTAATTTGGGAGGCAATAATGGCGCCGGTGACGATTAGGTTGCCGTTGATAATCACCTGGCCGGTTTCATTGAGGGTCATCAATCCGGCGAGAAAGTCGATTTTTCCGTTTAAGGCGGAGACTGATCCAAGGGTTAGGGTGTTATTGATCTTAAGATCAGTCATGGTGGCTTGGCCGATGACTGCCAGGTAATCGGAGAAAAAGCCGGCGTTGGCATTGAGAGAGGTGATGTCGAGGTTAGCTGAGGCGGTGGCTGGAGTAGTGTCAGCCAGAATTTTCTCGATTAAAACAGTAGGTTCGGTTCTTACTGTTTTGGCGCTGGCGGTGGCTGTTTGAATAGTGTATTGATCAGCTAAAGCGGCGATTTTATCTCTAATACTATCGATAGTCGAGGACTTGATTTCGTTGGCAGTGAGGGTGCCGGAAATAGTAACGTCACCGCTGACAGTGATTTGGCCGTCAGCGGTTAAAGGCGAGATAAAGTTGGTGGTCAATTTTTCACTGTCCACAGTCGGAGTTAAAAAGCGCTGTTCAAGCCGGGTAACCCGGTCGTAAAGATCAAGGATGTACAGGACGTTTTCCTCGGTTTTTCTTAAGATTGCCAGCAGGGTTTGGCTGATATTTAAACCCTGGTTGGTAATTTCCTCAGCCGAAGGGATATCCGGCAGATGCTGATAGATATGAATGTAATCAGCCAAATCAACCGGAGATAAAAGAGGATAATTGGCTTCAAAAACATAGTCAGGGGGAATTAAAGTAGTGCCATTCACTATAACATCACCATTAACTTCCAGTTTGGCAGCGGGGGCAGTGGTGCCGATGCCGACATTGCCGCCATCCTTAATAAAAATGCCGTTGGAGTCGTTGTCATAAATATAAAGACCGTCATTATTGGTAGCGCTGAGAGTGTTATTGTCGAGCTTAAGATTGTCAATTTGGATAATATCATGGCCCTCGATTTTGTTGGCATTAATATTACCCTCTTTATTAAAACCATAAGTAGTGGTGCCGTTGACGCCTAAACCGCCGGAAAAGATAAGGTAGTTGTCAGTGGTATTGGTAAGATATTCACCATTCTGGGAAAAGGTTAAGGTGGCCGAGATGGTGGCATTGCCGGCCAGACTTAAAGATATACCAGCGGCGCCGGGGTCAATAAAGTAAGTTTCCGAGTCAGAGTCCAGCAGTTTGGGAACATAAAGATTGGCTAAGATTTTGGTGGGCTGGCTGACTAAAACCGGATAGGCGCTGGTATCATCAATGGTGAAAATTTCCTGGTCAGCCCCGCCTAAAACAGTATAGGGCAGGGTGATGGCAGAAGCCGAGGCCGAAGGCGAGTTCAGGACGGCAGAGCCGGAGGCGCTCTGATTTAAGACGGTCCAGTTAAGGCCATCAAAGTACATCAAATCGCCGCTTTCCTTATCAACATAGTGGCGGCCGATTTGGGCTTCCGGTTTGGCGCTAGGGAGCAGCTGGAGAAAACTGCTGAACACTCCGCCTTGGACCAGGGCGGCATTTTTAAGAAACAGGTTGCCTTTGTCATCTAAAAACGAGAGTTGGCCGGTATCACTGCCGATAGTAATCCGGCCGTTTAAAAAGTTAGCTACCTGAGGCAGAGCCGGGGCGGTTGGTGAGGACAGATCAAGCTGATTAATGGCTGGTTTAGCAATTAATGCCTGATTTTTAAGATAAAGCTGCCCCAGAACCAGCAAGCTGAGAATAATCGAGCCAATGACTGAATAGAGATAAGCCGGAGGGATGACAGGAGGCGGCTTGGAGACAGGAATAGGTTGGGGTTTTGGGGATTGCAGGGGTACATAGCCGGCTTTAATGTTTCTAAGTTTGTTTAAATCCTGCGGGGTAAAGCGGCGCTGGTTGCCCAGGGTTCTTTGGGGAATGAATTTACCGGCCTGTTCCCAGCGTCTGATGGTTTTCGGATGGATCCCTAGGGCTTGGGCAGCGTCTTTTATTGAATACACTTTTCCTCTGTTAATGTCCAAGTTTGTGATAATCGTAAATTGTTTTCACGCTTTCAGTATGACGCGAATTTCCGCCAGTGTCAACTGGCGGTATAATGGTTATAACAATTATAATTGTTATATTAAAGCCGATCATGATAAACTAGACTGATGAGGTCTTTAATTAGAAAAATCGGGATCGATTTAGGCACTGCCAATTCAGTTGTTTACGCGGAGACAAAAGGGATTGTCCTGCAGGAGCCGACGGTGGTGGCAGTAACGGTTGAGGATAATAAAGTGGTAGCGGTGGGCAGTGAAGCCAAGGAAATGCTGGGCCGGACCCCGGGTTCGATCATGGCTTCCAGGCCAATGCGCAACGGCGTGATTGCCGACTATGTGGTGACTGAAGCGATGCTGAGATATTTCATTCAAAAAGTTTGCGGGAGAAATTGGCTGTTCCGGCCGGAGGTGATGATCTGCGTGCCGGCCGGCTGCACTCAGGTAGAGAGGCGGGCGGTAGAGGAAGCGACGGAAGCGGCCGGGGCGAAAGAGGTCTATATTATCCAAGAGCCGTTCGCGGCGGCTTTAGGGGCAGGGGTAGCGGTGGGTGAAGCCTCGGGCAATATGATTGTGGATATGGGCGGCGGTTCAGCCGAAGCGGCAGTGATTTCTTTAGGCGGCGTTGTGGTCAGTAAAAGCCTGCGGATTTCCGGCAATGCTTTAGATGACGCGATTGCCGCATATCTCCGGAAAAAGCACAGTCTGATTGTGGGCGAACAAACAGCCGAAGAGATAAAAATATCGATCGGCAGAGCTTTAGCGACGGAAACTGATAATTTGAAGCCGATGCTGGTTAAAGGCAGGGACAGCATTCAGGGTTTGCCGAAAACAGTCGAAGTGTCAGCCGAAGAGATTGAGGAAGCAATACGGCCCAAATTAATGCAGATAGTCAACATGGTGAAGTCGGTGCTGGAAGAAGTTCCGCCGGAGCTGGCCAGTGATATTATTGATAAAGGAATCGTGATGAGCGGGGGTACGTCTTTACTAAAGAATTTAGATAAATTGCTGACTAAAGAGACCGGGGTGCCCTGTCATGTAGCCGAAGAGCCGATGTTGTGCGTGGCCAAAGGGACGGGAATTGCTTTAGACAATCTGGATTTATACAAGCGGGCGATTAGCAAAAGATAGAAAAAAGTGGTAAAATAGACAGATAGTGAGTAAATTAACTTCGATAAATCCAGCAAACAATGAAATTCTAGGTTCAGTGAAAATCGCCACAAAAGACGAGATTATGAAAACCGTGGCGCACGTGCGTCAAGGATTTCATATTTGGAAAGAGGTTTCTTTGGAAAAACGGGGTAAGATTTTATTAAAAGCAGCCGAGCTGATCAAAAAAAACGCCAAAGTTATAGCCAAACAAATCAGTCTGGAAATGGGAAAACCGTTAACAGAGGCAGAAGACGAGGTCAGCGGAACGGTGACGGATATTAAAAATACAGTCAAAATCGGCTTGAAAGTGCTTCAAGATGAAGTTTTAGTTCCCAGAACCAGCTGGCTTAAATATGAACCAGTTGGTGTGGTTGCTCTGATCAAGCCGTGGAATTTTCCCTTGAGTGTAGCCTTGAATGCTTTGGTGCCGGCGCTTTTGGCCGGCAACAGTGTGATTTTCAAGCCGTCGGAATATGTGCCCTTAGTGACAGATATGTGGGTAAAACTATTATGGCAGGCAGGCGTGCCTGCCGATGTGTTACAAGTGTTACATGGCCGGGCCTTGGTCGGCCAAATGCTGGTGGCTAGTCAGATTGACATGGTCAGTTTCACCGGTTCGACCGCAGTGGGGCAGGAAATTGCCGATAAATGCGCTTTGCGACTGATTAAATTTGTTTTGGAATTAGGCGGGAGCAGTCCGGCGATTGTCTGTGCTGACGCGGATCTGGAAAAAGCGGCGGAAGCGATTGTCCGGAGCCGGTTTTTAAACTGCGGCCAGGTTTGCTGTGCCATCAAGCGGGTGTTTGTCGAGAGAAAAGTGTCTGACAAATTAATAAAATTATTAAGCGAAAAAATTAAAAAACTGGAATTAGGGCCGCTGGTGTCCGCGTCCCAGTTGAAAAAGTTCGAACAGCAAATTACCCGGGGAATAATCCAGGGCGGCCGGATAATTGTGGGCGGACGGAGAATGCGGGATGAGAAACATATTCACGGTTTTTATCACGAACCAACCCTAATGATTCATGTGAATAATAAAATGGAAATTATGCGGCAGGAGACTTTCGGCCCGGTCCTGCCGGTGATGGAAGTGGAGAGCTTTGATCAGGCGCTGAAATTAGCCAATGACAGCGATTTTGGTTTGACGGCGGCAGTATTTACCAAAGATAAAACCAAAATTAGCCGGGCCGGAAAAGAACTGTTAGCCGGTTCGGTTTATATTAATACGACTTTTGCCTGTCCGGCAGGTTCTCCCTGGACGGGCTTGAAAAAATCCGGTTTTGGCACTGAAGGCGGCAAACACGGCATTTGGGAGTTTGTCCATAAAAAACACTGGTATGTTCAACGTTAAGATTTTGGGAGTAAGAGTCGATAAAATTAATTTGGCAGAAGCGGTAAAATTGGTTGAAGTTTGGGTAAAACAAGACAAAAAAAGATATATTGTGACGCCGAATCCTGAATTTATCATGCTGGCCCAAAAAGATGCAGAGTTTAGAAAAATTTTAAATAGTGCGGACTTGGCAATTCCGGACGGTGCTGGATTGCGTTTGGCTGACAGGCGGTTAAATAGAGTTACTGGCGTGGATTTAATGTTTTCTCTGATAAATAAAGGCTACAAAACCGTGTTAGCCGGCGGAAAACCGGGTGTTGCAGAGAAAGCAGCAATTACATTAAGGTCCAACCTCGTAGGTAGACCTACAAGGTTGGACCTTGTAGGAATGACAGAGCCAAGCGTGGAGAAGATCAATAACATTAGGCCGGACCTGCTGTTTGTGGCTTTAGGAATGGCTAAGCAGGAAAAGTGGATTGTTAAAAATCTGCCAAAATTAAACGTCAAAGTAGCGATGGGCGTGGGCGGGGCTTTGGACCAGATTGCCAAACCGTGGTTGCGGGCACCCTTACTTGTCCGCCGCGCAGGGCTGGAATGGCTTTACCGGCTTATTCTCCAGCCGTGGCGGCTAAAGCGCCAGTGGCAATTAGTGAGATTTTTGGCTAAAATATATTTATGATCCCGAAACATTTGCACAAATACTTTTGGGAAATTAATCCCCGGGAGCTTAGTTTAAGCGAGGATGCTGATTATATTGTGGCGCGTCTTTTGGATTACGGTAAAACCCAAGATATTGAATGGTTGTTGGAGCGGTTCGGCAAAGACAGGATTAAGACGGTTTTGAAAAAATACCGGGGAATTTCCCGGAAATCAGCCTATTTTTGGAGCAATATTTTACAAATAAATCCTAGAGAGGTGAAATGTTTACAGACACTTTATCACCGGATACCTTTCGGGGTATAAAATTCTTAGGCCAAGAGAAGTGCCTTCCCGATGCTTCTTATTTGGCAGGCGGGACGGCAATTGCTTTGCGGTTGGGCCACCGGCAGTCAATTGATCTGGATTTTTTTACCACCAAAAAATTCAACGAGCAGATTGTGGAAAGACGGTTGGAGCGGACAGGAAAATTTGTTAAAGATCAGCTGGATTGGCAGACGATCATGGGTGAGTTTTATGGGGTGAAATTCAGTCTGTTTTATTACTCTTACAAAATTTTGGATAAAGCCGATGATTTTTTCGGTATTAAAATCGCCGGATTAAAAGATTTGGCGGCGATGAAGCTCCATGCGGTTGAAGACCGGGGAACAAAGCGGGATTTTGTGGATTTGTTTTGGCTGTGCCGGCATATTGATTTGGAGGATATTTGCCGGCTTTATGAGCAAAAATACGGCAAATTCGAGGAGCGAAAATATATTATTTACAAGGCAATAAATTATTTTGAGGACGCGGAAAAGAAAGATAAGCGGGAATTAAAAATGCTAGAGCCGGTTGATTGGCAGGAAGTAAAACGATTTTTCCAAGGCGAGGCTAAAAATTTAGCCAAACAGTGGGGGATCGGGTAAAAAATGATATAATCTGATACATTATGGTTAAAGAAAGTCAAAATCTTGCCGCTTTATTTGGTCCTGAATATAAGGGTGTCTTTGATGGGGTGACTGGAGACATCTCCGAAGCCGCTCCGCCGGCGGAAATCGGAGGAAGGCTGGAGTGGGCAAAAAAGCCGAAAAACGACTGGAGCGTGTCGCTAGCAGAAGCAAAGCAATATTTAAGTGAATCGTGGAATAACTTCGTAGAAGCGGTAGATGAGTCAAAAGAAGTACAAAAAATTATGGCCGGCGGCAAGGATTTTCTAATAAATCCGCGAATATTTAATCCTAAAGACAGTAAAAAATTAAGAGGAATAAGGGATATATCAACTTTAATGTTGGCGGCGGCCAGCGATGTGGTTCCGGGTTTGGGATTATGGCTGGCTGGAGGCAATCTTCTTGTGTCTGCAGGAACGGGTATTGCCGGAGCGGTTGATAAAAGGAAGCAGATCAAAGAATTAAGAACCAAGGATTCTTTCAGCGGCGCCAATCAGGCAGTTTTGAAAAAGCTTGGTTTGACCGAGGAAGATATTTCCAATACCGATAACAGTATTAATGAGCTGTTGAAGTTGTCTTTAATTAATGATTCGGCGATCGGAAAGATTTTCGGACTGAATAAAAATATTAACTTGAAAACATCGGAAAAAATCATTGCCGGTGTATTCGGGGCTAGTGCTGCTGTGAGTACTTTATTGCTCTCAGAGCTGGTCCGGTTCAATATTCCAATGCCGGTGATAAAAACGCTCGCCAGCCGGATAATGACAAGATTTATTACCCAACAGTTAATTCCGCGGGTGGCAGTAGAAATAGCCGGATTAGGTATTGATAAGGCAAAATCAGGCGATTTTGTGGATTTAGCTTTATCGGCCATGTCGTTTACTTTTGTGACTTTAACAACGGGAATGATGGCGTATAAAGGGATTGCCGCGGCCGCGGCTAAGAGTCATGAGAATCAACCAGTGTCAACACCAGCTTCGCCGCCGACGGAAACGGCTATACCAACGTCAACTTCGGAAGAAGGTACTCTGGCGGCGAGTCTGACACCGACCCTAACAGCAACTCTTCAAGCGACGACTGCCACAGGTACA
>Ga0210018_1000673_pt1 | contig 17633 bp, 19 predicted proteins | sample CryGeyCG2014_010_2_FD_183967 | JGI IMG/M metagenome (GOLD analysis project Ga0210018, IMG submission 183967) | Groundwater microbial communities from aquifer - Crystal Geyser CG09_land_8/20/14_0.10 (SPAdes) (version 2) | ecosystem: Environmental > Aquatic > Deep subsurface > Groundwater | place...
CGGGTTATTTTTTAAATTTTTGCCATCCGGCACGCCTGAAACAGGTGCTCTGTTTAAACAGAGCACCTGTTTTTCTTGGCATAGGCTAATTCGTACGCCTGCCTGTGCAGGCAGGGAACCCAGCACCGCTCCGACTTTGGTCGGAGCGGTGCGCGGGTAAATCTTTCTGTTGGTAGGCGGAAATTTCGCTCGTTACGCGCGCTTCACCTCTTGAAATGCCGCAATAATTTTATCCATATTCCCCTGTAAAATATTTTCTATATTGCTCCATTTCTTCCCAATCCGATGGTCGGTAATGCGATCGTCAGGAAAATTATACGTCCGTATCTTCTCCGCCCGCTCTCCGCTCCCGATCTGGGATTTCCGAAGCTCCGAGACTGACCCCACTGATTGTTCCCGCTTGGCTTCGTAGAGCTTCGCGCGGAGAACTTCCATCGCCTTCTCACGGTTTGCGTGTTGCGAGCGCTCCTCGCGCGAACCCACCACCATGCCAGTCGGCTTGTGGGTGATGCGTACCGCGGTCTCCACTTTGTTCACATTCTGCCCGCCGGGACCGCCCGCGCGTGAGAACGTCACCTCCAAGTCGCTCTCCTTTACCTCCACCGCTTTTGCTTCCACCGCAGGCAACACCGCGACCGACGCGGTAGAGGTGTGTATCCTCCCCTGCCGCTCCGTAACCGGTACCCTCTGCACGCGGTGCACGCCCGATTCCTGTTTTAAAGCGTCGTACACTCCCATGCCAGACACCTCGGCAATAAGCGTTTTATATCCTTTCGCGCCTGATTCACTCGCGTCCAAAATAGAAAACGACCAACCGCGCTTCGCCGCGTATTTCTGGTACATCCGCGCGAGGTCGCCCGCGAAAAGCGATGCCTCATCGCCCCCCGCCCCGGCCCTTATCTCAAGGATTACTTTATTAACCTTGCTTACATCCATAGGTTAAAAATTATATGTCAAAGGGATGGGGCGAGGCTCGCCATAGCTTTCGCGGAGGCGGCCCGTCCCCGCGCGGACTTCCAGAATTATTTTATTGATTGAACCCAATTCCATATACACCATTAAAACCTACCGCGCCGCATAAATCAAACCGTGCGGTGAAATTCAACATGTAGTGAAATTCGACTGAATGAAGAATGAAGTTTCGTCCCGCAGAAGAAAACTTAATTCTAAAAATCACTTTTTCTACCGCCTCAATTTATACTCATATGAGTATAAATTGAGGCACACGGAAACGTACCAAAAATACATGGGGAAACATGTCCAAAAAAAACTCCGAATTCTACGCTTGAGGTAATTTGAAAATTCTTCTCAACTCTTCATCCCCTTCTATTATTTCCACCAGCATTACCTTGCAATATCCTTCCAAATCGTACTCCACAATCAACTTCCAAAATTCCTCGCTCATGTGACTCGGACACACATACACGCTTTTCTGAAGTTGGTGGAAACCAAACCTCTTGAGAAAATATCTTAATTGTTGGCGCTTTTCATCGGAACGCACCGGCACGTCAAAGCTCACCAAGCGCCATTTCCCGTCCCACTTCTTCGTGTGAACGGTGTTCCGCAACCGCTTGAGCAAATAAATAAATCCTTTTGGAGTAACTGAAAATTTTCCCTCTTTCCTTTGTACAATGCCGTTTGTAATAAAGCGGCGGAGTGATTGCCTTAAATATTTATTCTTCCGATGGCGCTTTATAAATTCCTCAACTACTGCATCTGCAACGACATGGGCATCGTGAAAAAATTCCGACCACTCTCTAATATGTCTCGCTGCGTCACGTGAAGTTTTAGCCATAGATACAAGTTAATGGTAAATAAAAGTGTTTTTACCCAACCTCAAAATGTACCCATATGCGTACAAATTGAGGCCATTAAAAAATTATAGCATACACGACGAAGTGCAAAAAAATGTCACACCCTTTATGCTATTTATAATTTACTGAAAAGCCGCAGCCGCCGCTCCACCACGCTCTCCATCGCCGCGAGCGCCTCGGGCATCAGTTTGTATGGCGCCACTTCCTCGGGGTGCGCTTTGAGTGAGTGTTCTAAACCGATGCGCCACGCCACGCGGAGTTCTGTAGAAATGTGGATGACCGAAATGCCCGCGTCAATCGCCTCAAAGAAGTCGGAATCCGAAATACCGGAACCGCCGTGGAGCACGAGAGGAACCCCCGCCGCCTTGCGAATTTCCCTGATGCGCGCGATGTCCAAAGGCGGATTTCCCACGCCCTTCACCATCCCGTGGATGTTCCCTACCGCGGGCGCCAAAAGGTCCACGCCGGTTTCTCTCACGAACCGCACGGCATCCTCCGGCCTCGTCAGTTCCTCGGGCCGCACTGCCGCTCCCTTGGGAACGGTTTCTAAAATCTCCGAGGAGCCGCCGATATACCCCAATTCCCCCTCCACAAGAATGGTGGGGTTTATGGATTTTACCAGTTTCACCGCCACGCGCGTCTGCGCTATGTGATCATCGAAGGAAAGTTCTCTGCCCTTACCCCGAGCCTCGCCGAGGGGGTCAAAAAGAACGGCGTGAAATCCCACGCGCGCCGCTTCTTTTACATGCTCAAGCGAATGGGTATGGTCGGCGTTTATGAAAAGGCGGAATCCGTGGGGGCTGGCATGTTCGGTGTTATAGCTCGCCACAAGATCGCGGAAGTGGTGAAGACCGAGATAGGCGCGCTCGCCCTCCGAAACCCCCACGATGACGGGCACTTGGAGCCGCATCCCCGCGTGCGCCACCGCCTTCAACTGCTCCAGATTAGCAACATTGAAATGGCCGATGGCAATTTTTTTCTTTTCTGCTTCTTGAATTGCCTGTTTTAGGGTTTTCATAAATTTAAAATTTAATGCCGCCGACAAACAAAATAATGAATCCGACGACTATAATTATTAAAATTGCCCAACCAACAAATTTTAAAATTTTCTTTGGTATTAACGCTATGAGAGAAGCAAGAATATAAAACAAAATAATTGCGACTACTAATTTAACCCAATTTAAACCAAGCCTGCTACAAATTAATCTGCCATCACCCTCCATCCCAATTGTGGCAGAAAGTATAGGGGAACAAAAATAATTATAAAAGCTGAATTGCGGCTGTCCAAAACTAATAAAATTATCAATAAGCAAGAAAAAAAACGTTGTTAAAATTTTCCAAATTGTCGGTTTTAAAAATTTCTTCATACGTAAAGTTTACAGAACTTTTAACACGTCGGCTATGGTTTGCTGTCTCACATACACTTTTGCAATTTCTTCTCTGAGGGAGAGCAGGAAACACAAGTTCACCCGCCACTTGGGGTCAAGGAGGAACATGTCAATCAAATTCAGAGCTCGTTCAAGTGAGGCGGTAAATTTCCCGAGATCGCTCTGCCACTCTCGCGCCCGCAAGAGTTCAGAAACGACATTGAGAACCTGCTGGTATTGAGAGAGTTTAAAAATGGCATCGGGTACCATGTTAAAAGAGTAACGTATGAATAATCTCCTCAAGACGTTTTCTCACCACTAGATCGGTGATATCCATAGAACGACTGAACGGCGGCTTTATATTCACGAGCGAGATAAAATCGATTCGGCCATCTGTTGGGTAAAAATTAGCTCCCCACAAATCCTTCGGCTGTGACCCATCCTCTAACAGCTTCTCATAGCAATCAATATGGAGAAAACATCCGAGTGATAGCGTTCCCCTTGCAACATCCACAACGAGTTTAACCATTGCAGACGATTCTTCTCTAATCTTTTTCAGTACTTCTTCCGAAATTTTTTCTTTTATAAGTAAGGTGTCCATTTCTATATTGTATAATCTTCTCATTCCCACCGTCTGAATCTCAAAACGCGATTGCACCTCTATCAAAATTCTCAATCAAAAGTTTCTCCATCTCCCCCTCCCCGCCCATGTATTCCATGAATAGTTTTGTCCAGAGCGCTTCCCGCTGGTGATAGTTGAACGATTCGTTTTTCCCTTCCATGAAGGAGACGAGAGACATTGCGTTATCCTCCAGGTCAAAACTCACCACCTCTCCCCTATCACCGTCAAAAACACCGCCAACCCAATCCAAGTCGTTCCAAAGATCCAAGGCGGGAGTAAAAGTGGCACCGGTGAAATTTGCGAGGTCGCGCTCACCGCGGCTCCAGTGGAGCGATTCGGGATTCACGTGCGGCATCGCGAGGCGCGGGTCGGAGGGATCATCCTTCGCCAGATACCGCTGGATGATGAGCCACGCGCCGTCGCGCGCCGCGTCCGCCGCCGGTATGTCTCCGCGGAGGAGCGCCTTCAGACGCTCGGCAAAATCGCTCCGGTCCGCATAGCGGAGGAAGAGCTTCGCGTAGAAACGTATCTCGTGGCAGTAGTGGAGGAGAAGCGCAAAATCGCGGAGGAATTTCCCCGGAACGTGCTCACGGACGGGATTGAGAAAAATAACGCCCAGTTCCTTGAGGTGACTCACATTGTGGTGCTTGTGCGCCACAAATTGCTTTGCGGCCCCACGCCATGCGGGACCCAAAACCCGTATCTCTATCTCCCGCTCCTCAAAGTCGGACGTGGTGAGCGCCGCATACGCCTTCGCGAACGTTTCGTGCATCCACTCGTCCGATTCCATGAAGCGGAGCGCCGCGAACACTTCCGTCACATCGTGCCGCGCGAGGAGCGCCTCCACGGAACCAAGCTTTAAATATTCGAGCACATGCCCGGGCGGGCGCGTCAAGAGAATGGTGGATGCTCTCTCTCTCTTAAGGAACCATCCGCGACGCTCCGGCACGATCTTGCGCGCCAGCGTTGCCGCGCGCTCGAACTCGTCGGCTCCGGAAGCCGTCTCAAGAAATCTCATGAACTGCTCCTCGTGCGCAAGAATGGTCTTCCGGAGGATGCTCCGCACGTGCGGTGCGGAACGGAGATTTGAGTTGAGAAGGTTGAGCGTCGTTTCTATGCGCTCCTCGTTCTCCTGCGCCACCGCCCCGAGGACGCCGGCGGGCCTCCCTGCGCGCACCATCGCTGTATCCAATCGTTCCAGCACACCGGGGTCGGTTCTTAAAATCTTTCCCAACTTTTCTGTGGCGGTCATAATGTAAATCAAAAATCAAAATTCAAAACTCAAAATTGAGATTAAAATTCAAAATTTTTGAATTTTACATTTTCATTTTTCATTTTGAGATTTACATTTTGCATTTATAATGGCTCCACCCCCAAATCCACGTACCGCCAGCGCTTGCCGCCGAAATCCTTCTGCCGCAGTATCCCCGCTTCCGCCCCCACCCGCTCCACCACCGAGGCCGCGTTCGCCGCGGCGAGGCGGAGCGCGTAGTGCACGTCGTGCTTCCGCATGAGCCCAGCCACGAACCCTGACCCGAACGCGTCCCCCGCGCCGGTGCGGTCAACAAGCTTTTTCTCCTTGAAAATGCCAGCGCTGTAGAGGTACCTGCCGTCGGAGGCAAAGGCGCCGCGCGGTCCGTCGGTCATGACGGCGATCCCCGGCACGAGGTCATCAAACTTCTTGAAAATGCCCCGCACGTTCCGGTACTCCACCCCCGTGAGGAGCGAGGCCTCCTCGCGGTTCACCACCACCACGTCGAGCAGGGCGAGGAGCGGCTTCAATCGCACGGCTCCCATCGCCGCGTAGGCGCCCGAGGGGTTCATCGCCACCTGTATCCCCCGCACCTTTGCCTGGCGTACCACCTTTTGCATGAGGTTTAAAGGGACGTTCCCGGGAGCGATGTAGAGCCACCGCGCCTGGAGCTTCCGCGGAGGGATATCCCGCTCGCGCCATCCTTCGGAGGCGCCGCGGTACACGAGCACTGTGCGCTCACCGGCACCGGTGAGGAGAATGGTGGAATATGCGGTGTGCTTCTGCGCATCCTTCACCGCGAGTACCTTCACTCGCTCGGCGCCGAGGTGCCGGATAACCGCCTCACCCGCCTCATCATCCCCCACGCGGACGAGCGCCGCGGTTTTCCATCCCTGCCGCGCGAAGGTTACCGCCACATTCGCGGCGCCGCCGCCAACGGTGAAAATCGGTTCGCCCACCTCCAACTTCGCCCCGAGCGCGAAGCATTCCGCCTCGCCTTCAATAAAACCGATTTCCTTCAAATGCTCGGGGTCCTTGAGCACTTTGATAGCCGCCCCGGTCAAAAACACGTCCCGGGTCGCCGTCCCGATGGTGATGATATCAAACATGCCAATCTCGTTGAAATTTGAACATGGGTAAATGTTACCACAAAATCGGGTGCCCCGCACCAATTTCATCGGCCGCGGAAACTTCGGAATTGTTATTCTTATTCGTCGAGGGCGCTATACCATAGTATAGTGTCGTTTCTTTTGCGCGCCGAAAAAAATAATGAGGGGCGCGAGGTATAATCATCTACTCCGGGCGCTATACCATGGTATAGCGCCTCCTATGGCGGCAACCGCCAGGTTATTGCGTCGCATTATAAATCGCGGAAATCTCGGCGGCGGAGACACCGTTAGATAGCTCGCGTATCTAACGGGGCATGGGGCGCGGATTTGGATTATGGACTTGCAACGTCCATAATTTTAGATATGATGTTACGCTGCAGCATAACACTATGACGCGTCATAGCGCTATGCTATAGCATAGCAGGCATAACGCTATTAGAAAATTATTGAGGTTCAACCTAAGTAGTACAACTCTTTCTTAAATCTAATATGTCACGTAAAAAAAGCCATGGCTTTTTTTACGTGACATCTCTACGGAGGACACGATAGGAGGACACGATATTAGATATCAAGTTCTACGGGGTCTGACCCCGGAATGTTTCGTGTTTCAAGTTTTAAGATTTCGAGATTAAAGATTTAGGATTTGCGCTTTTTAGCACACCTCACCGCGTCCTTCACCGCACCGACCCCCATGCCGTACTTCTCAATGAGCGCGGCGGGGGTACCCGATTCGCCGAACGTGTCCTGCATCCCCACAAACTCCATGGGGAGCGGCAGGCGCGCGGCAAGGAGTTCCGCGACCGCGCCGCCCAACCCGCCTGCTATCTGGTGCTCCTCTACCGTGACCGCCGCACCTGCACGTTCCGCGTACTCCAAAATCGCTTTTTCATCCAACGGCTTTATGGTATGCACGTTCAATACCATAACGCCTACTTTTTCTTTTTCCAATTCCGCCGCGGCGCGAAGCGATTGATAAACCATAATGCCGCACGCGATGATGAGAACCTGCGGCCGCTTGGATTCCCACAGCACTATTGCTTTCCCCGGCACGAAAGGGGTTTCCTCTGTCGTGATGATCGGGGTCTTCTCGCGCGCGAAGCGGAGGTATACCGGTCCCCAGATCTTCGCGGCAGCGAGCGTGGCTTTCTTCGCCTCAATCGCATCGCACGGCACGAACACCTTCATGTTCGGGAGCGCGCGCATCATAGCGATATCCTCCGTCGCCTGGTGCGTCGCGCCATCTGGCCCCACGGAGATGCCCGCGTGGTGGCCCGCAATTTTCACGTTGGAGTCGTTGTAGGCGATCGTCGTCCTAATTTGTTCCCAGTTCCTCCCCGGCGAGAAGGTGGCGTAGGAGGAGATGAAGGGGATTTTCCCGCTGATGCCGAGGCCCGCGGCGATGGTCGCCATCCCCTGCTCCGCCACACCACACTCAAAGAACCGCTCGGGGAATTTTTTTGCGAACGCCTCCACGCGCGTGGACTCCGCGACATCAGCGGTCAAAACCACCACATTCGGGTTCTCCGCCCCTGCAATCAAGAGGCCATCGCCATACCCGTCGCGGATGGGTTTCTGCTCGACGTCGGCGTCAAACAACTTTGAATTCAACTTTAAGTCTGGATTTAACATGTATCGATGCGAATATACTAATAATACGAGTTATACGAATTTATGTCTCGCATCTGTTTCTATTTTCACTATGCGCACCGGTTTCAAATACCGATTTCTAAAATTGACGAGCAAACCCAATTTCAAATTTGCGGTTTGTAGATAACGCTGCACCTGATAAAAATCCTGCTTTTCTATTAGGCGTTTCGCTTTGATTTCAAGAACCACCTTGTTATCAACCACAAAATCAACGATATTGCCTGCCCTGTCTATTGGGTATTCTCTCCGGTAAGGCACCTTCTTTTCCTTCAATCGGAGTTCTATTTCATCTCCATATTGTTTCTCCCTCAAAAACCTTCCCTTTTCATTATGAACACCGAAGCAGATGCCTGTAATCGCGTATGACAGCTCAGGATAGATAATTTTTGTCATTCGAGTATTTTCCATCATTCGTATCATTAGTAAATTCGTATATTCGCATCGCTACTCATTCATGTTCACTTTGGATTCTTCTCCCCAGCGTCCTCAATTCGCTCAACGCCTTTTTCGCCTCATCCCGGTTCGGCGCCCTGCCGTGCCACTCATATTTCTGCTCCATAAAACTCACCCCTTTGCCGGGGATGGTGTGCGCGATGATGACAGTGGGTTTCTCGTAGATCGCCTTCGCCTCCGCAACCGCATCCACGAACTCCGTCATGTTGTGTCCGTCAATTTCCAACACATGCCACCGGAACGCCTCGTACTTCTCACGGAGCGGCTCCAATGGCATCACATCTTCGGTGTACCCACTGATCTGGATATTGTTCCGGTCCACGATGAGGGTGAGATTGGAGAGCCGATATTTTCCTGCGCACATCACTGCCTCCCAATGATTTCCTTCCTGATGTTCCGCGTCCGAGGCAATACAGTAGATATGGTGCTTTGCGTTATCCAACCGCGCGGCGAGTGCCATGCCAACCACCTGCCCTAAACCAGAGCCGAGCGGCCCCGAGGTGGTTTCCACGCCGGGGAGCGACTTTCGGTGCGGGTGCCCCTGCAAGCGCGAGTTTAGTTTGCGGAGCGTCTTCAGTTCCTCCAGCGGGAAGTAGCCCGCGTATGCCATCGTTACATACTGCACAGGGCAGATGTGGCCGTTGGAGAGCACGAGGCGGTCGCGCTTCGCCCAGTCCGGCGCCTTCGGGTTGTGATTTAACACATGGAAATAGAGCGCGGTGAAGATATCCGCCATCCCCAAGGGACCGGCGGAGTGTCCGCTCCCCGCGTGAAGGAGCATCTCAACGATGGTCTCGCGGATGCGGTTCGCGAGGGATTCCAAATATTGCAGTTTCTTTTCGTGTAATGGCTCCATTGGTAAATCAAGATTCTTCTCTCGCCCCATACAAAACCTGCTTTTGTGCGGGGTCGTGGAGCGGTTCCATCCCGTTAGAAGCAGATCGTTTCATAACGACCGTATATGCACCACGAGACCTTTGAACGGCACTTGACGATGTTCATTGCTTGAAGCTCCAACATCCCGTTTCGTTGCTTCTAACGGGATTCCATTCCTTTTATTGTACCCGGTAGTAGAACTTCGACCAAGTTGATATTTATCCGCTTCGCGAATCAGTCGAAGTTTCCATGCCTGCGCAGGCAGGACTACCGGATTATACCCAAAATTAGAAAAACATGCTCGCAAAAACAAAAGCGGCTTCATCTGGGAAGCCGCCTACTCCTTGGTATTTGTCTGTACTGTAGCCGCCTTTCTCACGCCACGGCTACAGACCTTGAAACAATCTCTTCGAAAAGAGATGCCTCCGGCGTGTTTTTTTCCCTCATACTGAAAAACGGATAGACATCCGACTCCCATTTGAGCAAAACGCGCCTGAAACCCTGAAGGTGGTCGGCAAATATGGAACACTCGGCAATAGTCCAACGCCTTTCGTCATCATACCGAGTAAAGCGACCAAAAATGAAGGACGATTCCGGCCACCCTACAGGTTTAATTCTCACCATTGCCTCAATCCACACGCCGAGATTTTTTACTACCCCCACGAGTTCCAAGTTCAACCCCTGGTCTGGCAAACCCCACCCCGGTAAGCGGCCCGCAAAGACGATGTTCAAACGCGTCATCAGACTGCACGCCGCATAGTCCAAAGCATGAATCTCTCTCTTTTCCATAAGAAATACTCCTTCCTAAGGCCTCGCGCCTCAAGGTTTAGTTTTAAACCTGCTACTATCACGGTAGCGTGAATTGCTGCCAAAACGGTAGCATGCCTAGCCCCAATCCGTAAAGCCCCTTAGATAGTTCCAGCGGCTCGGGAGTCGTTCTGCGTGCAAACCGATGTCTACAATGTTTATGATGATGTTTATTAATGATATTCATGGTTTATGACTTTGTCACCAGAACCTCACCATGGTATAATTCACGTGACATACCAAACAAGTATAGGCTAAGGGAGTGCGGAACGATTACGCGGAGGGACACGAGAACATGAAACTGCGCAAAAATTCCAGGGCATACAAAATACTGAAACGCCTCGCCATCGGCGGCGGCTTCATCGTTCTCTCAACCATTGCCCCACAGAGCGGCACGCTCATTGTGAGGAGTTTATTAAGGGACTACTTCCGGCGAAAAAGGTTCGAGAGATACCGATGGCTCAATGACCTCAAAAACCTCCAAAAGAGGGAACTCGTTGATTACCGTGAGCTCGGTGACGGAAGGATTAAAATTACCATTACCAGGCGCGGGAAGATGGAGGTCCTCACCTACCGCTTTGACCACCTCAAACTCCAAAGACCGGCGCGGTGGGATAGGAGGTGGCGGTTGGTCATGTTCGATATTCCCAGCGGCTGCAAGAAAGCCCGCGACGCGTTCCGGCAAAAGTTGAGGAGTCTGGAATTCTATCCCCTCCAAAAGAGCGTTTTCATAACGCCCTTCCCGTGCGAAAAGGAAATAGATTTTCTCGCCTCCATTTTTGACGTCCAAAAATATACCCTCCTCCTCTACGTGAGTGGTTTTGAGGGCGAAGAAAAACTAAGGCACCACTTCAAAATCTAACCGAACGAAACCATCAGCACCACAGCCATGTCACCGCAATTCAGCCATGGCGTAATTCACGTGACAATGCCCGACCAAACAAAACCATCGAAATCATAATCATAGCAATGTCACCGCAATTCAGCCATGGCGTAATTCACGTGACAATGCCAAAAGGACCGCGGAAGGGAAGGAAAGGAAAGGAAAGGAAGAAAGAGGGGGACAGGCCCGCAGAGATCTAGGTGTTTATCAAGAGAAATCTGGGTGCTCATAAAAGCTCCCGGTACGCTGCGTGCGGGTTCCTCGCATTAAAAATGTACGACCCCACGGCTACCATGTCGGCCCCCCGCCTCGCTCACCCGCCGCGCCACCGCCGGCGTGACGCCGCCGTCCACCTCAATGAAAAGGTCTGGGTTCCGGAGGCGGAGGTAAGAAACTTTCTCTATGATTCGCTCGTCAAACGTTTGCCCCGAAGGACCCACCGGCACCGCGAGACACTGCACCGCATACACCACGTTCAGATAGGGAACAATTTCAGCGACGGGCGTCCGGGGGGCGAGCGCCACCACCACCTCAGCGCCGTGCTCGGTACCCTGCTCGATCAACACGTTGATTTGCTTCCCCTCCGCACCATCCAACGTTTCCACGTGAACGATGAGCCGCCGCGCGCCGGCTTCAAACCACGCCTCCGCCACCGCGGCCGGGTTCTTCACCATGAGGTGCACCTCCACATCCGCCTCCGGATGCGCCGCAATGAGTTTCTTGAGTTCCGCGGGATTCCCCCACGTCGTAACCGGCGCAAATAAACCATCCGCAACGTCAATGTGGATCCACGGCGCTCCCCACTCCGCCGCGGCGGAAAACCGCTTCGCGGCGCACGCAAAATCGGGGCAATTGATGACGGGCGCTACCTCCATGCGATCGGCTTTCCCTGCCACTCGTCGCGCGGCACGCAGAGCTTCGTCTCCAAATCGGCTACCGCTTTCAAGCGCCGCGCATAGCGGGGTTCTCTTGAGAACGGCGTGGTGAGCCACGTGAGCACGATCTGCCGTGTCGCCGCGGCGTCCAAGTAGTTCGCCCCGAGGCAGAGGATGTTCGCATCGTCCTCGTTACGGCTGTCAAATGCCTGGTCGGGGGTTCCCGCGAGCGCCGCGCGCACATTCGCAAACTTGTTCGCCACCACATCCATCCCCACCCCCGAGCCGCAGATCAAAATGCCGCGGTTCCCCTCGTAGTCCACACTTATCTTCTCCGCCACCCGCGCCGCAATGGGGGGGTAGTCATCACTCTCGTCGTAGGCGGCGCTCCCCTCGTCCGCGACCGCATAGCCCTCCCCTTTGAGGAAGTTGATGAGGTACCGCTTGAGTTCAAACCCGCGATGATCAGCCCCAAGATAGATGACCATGGAATAACTAATGACGATGACTGATGACGATGACTGATGACGATGACTGATGACGATGACTAATGACTATGACTAATGACGATGACTAATGACTAATGACGATGACTGTTACTTGATGAGATTTGCGGCGGCGCGGATGACGTGCTTCACCAGCATCGCCGCATATCCGTACTCATTGTCATACCACGAAAGAATTTTCACGAGGTCGCCGCCCACCACTTTTGTGAACGAGAGGTCCACGATGGCACCATATGGCTCGCCGATGATGTCGGAGGAAACCACCTGGTCCTCCGTCACCGCAAGAATTCCCTTCCAGCGCGGGGATTTTGCCGCCCTCCGAAAAATATCGTTTATCTCTTCAACCGAGGTCTTCCGTTTCGCCACGAACGTAATGTCGGCGACGGAACCCGAGGCGACGGGCACCCGGAGCGCGATGCCGTCGAATTTCCCCTCAAGTTCCGGAATGGCGCGGGTAACCGCGATGGCGGCGCCGGTCGTTGAGGGCACGATGTTCACTCCCGCCGCGCGCCCGCGCCGCCAGTCCTTGCCGCGGGTGGGCCCGTCCACAAGGTTCTGCGTCGCGGTGTAGCCGTGCACGGTGTTCAAAATGGCTTTCACAATGCCGGGATCCTCGCTCATTATCTGGATGACGGGCGAGGCGGCATTAGTGGTGCAGGAACCGTTGGAGGTTATCGGACAAACGTCCATTTCGCTCTCGTTTACCCCCATGAGAATTGTCCGTCCTCCGCCAGCTGGCGGAGAGCCGTCGGCGCCTGCCCCGCACCGAACTGGTTCTGGTGCAAGGTCCTTCGCGGGAGCGGTGATGACCACCCGCTTCGCGCCCGCGGCGAGGTGCGCCTTTGCCTTTTCGTACGATTCAAAAATTCCGGTCGCCTCAACGACGATATCAATCCCGAGTTTTTTCCACGGGAGCTTCGCAGGGTCTTTTTCCTGAAGCAACACGATGGCCTTACCCTCCACGACAAGCGCGCCAGGTTTCGTTTTCACCTCCTTCCCGTAGCGGCCATAGACCGTGTCATATTTCAGGAGGTAGGCGAGATTCTCCGCATCCCCCAAATCATTCACCGCCGCGATGTCCAGCCCCTTCTCACCGAAAGCCCGGCGAAAAAACAAACGTCCTATTCTCCCGAAACCATTGATAGCGATTTTAGTCACGGTATTGTTCATAAACCGAAGTCCAACTTGCCCCGTACCAAAACTTGTTTTTGGTGCGGGGTACGTCCGAAACCGTTGATCGCAATACGAGCCATGTCGCTGTTATAAAAATTGAGTCCTCACTGCCCTGCACCAAACTTTGTTCTGGTGCAGGGTTCTCCCAAAGCCATTGATCCCAACACGTGCCATATCTTAATTATACCCTTTCTTGACAAGGGGGCGCACATAGACCGAATCGCCCGCCTCGGCGCGGAGGATACGCACCCGCCCCGCGGCGAGCTCAAGCACTTTATCCACCGGTGCCGGCGGCACGTAGAGCTTGAGCTTATCATCGGGCACTCCCGCCTCAACAGGCACCCACTCCTCAAACCCCGCCACGCTGTTCCCGCTGATCCACACAATATCAATGGGGAACGTCATCCCCTTCATCCAGAAGGGGTAGATGCCCGGCTCGTCAAAGCGGAAGAGCATTCCCTCGTTTATCCCGAGCGGCGCGTGTCCAGCGAGTCCGCGCGCCCGCGAGGCCTCGTCGGCCGCCGTGTCCGCGATAATGATCTGGTTCCTCACACGCACCTCCACCTTCCCCTCAAGCGAGGTAATGCGGTTGAGGTAGAGAACGCTCCCCACCCCCACACCTATTATCACACCCATCACGAGAACGGAAAGTTTGAATGAGGAAGACATATTGTTTTTTATTATACTATACCACACGCGCCGCCGCGCGGACCGGAGGAGGTGTGTATCCTACGCTAAAGCTATCCGTCGCTACTCTGTAGCTATGGAATAGCGCAAGATAGCTTCTGAATACCTTTCGCGCCAGTGTTTCTCGTCAATGTTTTATCAAAGCCATTCCGTAGCTATCCTGCGTTATTCCATAGCTGCGGAGTGAAGTTCCATGGTTGGATGATGCCCACAGCTTCTTTCCATTTGGGGTTCCGTGGAGCGCCCGCCGGCAGGCAGGGAACCCCACACAGTCAGCCTAAGGCGGATTGGTGCGTGGGTAGCGACGGATAGCACAGGCGAAGCGATTCCCGCTTTCGCTCATGTGTCGGACTTCGTCACGCCGAAGCCGAGCTACAGCGAGGCGAAGGCGGAGAAAATGGTACACTATGATACCGAACGCCACCGCCACGTTCATCGATTCTTTTCCCCGACCAGTGTGCCGCGGGTGGCCGGCATGGCGGACCAGGGCACCCCGCATGGGTATCTCCAAAATGCGGTCCGCGCGTTTCAAGAGCGCGCGCGGGAGCCCCCGCACCTCGTTCCCAAATACGAGCGCAATTTTCCCGCGCTGCGGCTTGAGAGAAAGGTACGAAATGGATTTCGCCGATTGCTCCACCGCGCAGATGAGATATCCCTCGCGCTTCAACCGCCCGAGGAGCCGCGCGGCCGAGGCCACCTGCTCCCACGCCACGTACCGCTCCGCTCCCAATGACACTTTCGCAAAATCGCTCCGGAAGCGCCGGAAGCGGTCAATGGGCGCGGGCGTGATGCCGCAGAGATATATTTTAGAAATGCCCGCGGCGTCCGCGGTGCGGAAGATGGAACCCACGTTGTGCACGCTCCGGATGTCGCAGAGCACCGCGATGATTTCTTTCACTCTATTATTTTAGCAAAAATAAAAAACTCCAGCGGAACATTGGGGAATGAGCCCTGTTCGCGCTGGAGTCGCTCGCACACGACAGGCGCTGTGTCGGATGGATACGTGGAAGATGGCGGCAATGTCAGTGTCAGGCCGGGAAATAGGGCCCGTCAATCCTGGCGTGCTTGGGTCGCTTTTTTTGCGGCCTGTGTGTGTGGCGCGGGGGTGGAGGTGGGAGTGGGGTAGGAACGCCCAAGGGTCTGCCCATCTCATCAAATTCCTGCTCGCACTCTCTACATTCATACGCACCGTCTTCCCCTTCAACCTCTCGCGTGCTCACTCTACAAAACGGACAAACAGGAGCTGCCATATTCTATTCTCCTTCGTCGGTTTGTGAAAAAAGCTTCAAAGCTTCTCCGAAACTTTAACCGGCATCAGTATAGCATACCGTCCGCATTTTGGCAAAATAAGTCGGGTGTTGCACCATTTAAATAAAAGCCCCCATCTCAAAATGCCGAGATGGGGGTGCGCCATGGCGCGCACAACGTTCATGAGATTCAGGCGCTCGCACGTCCGGACTCGCCAATTACAAAGCCCCCCGCCTCGCCGCCTGCCCATGAACGCCGAAATGCTACCGTTTCTTTCCCTTCCCCACTTCTCACCTGTTCATTCTCCCCGACACTATCCGCACTGGAACCACTCTCCTCTGAAACTGTGCGGCGGGAAACCACTTGTCGTGAGTTCTGAACTGCCCACCCTTCTTCACTTGGCCTCCATTGTTACCGTGGCTTGCCACACTAATTTTGTGCCCCTTCGGACAGAAAATACCGTCGGATCGCTACACACACAGGTACAAGCGAAATTCACGGTCGCAAGGCTGACACGCTACCTTTGGCATAGGGAACCTCCGAATAGGGTTATAGGTGATTTGGGTTGGGAAAGGAAATCCTAAAAGCGCTGGGAAAAAGCATACCAGAACGCCGGATATAGCGCAACCCCCGCAACCCCTCTCCCTGTAACCCACGGATGCTTGCCTCAAAATCTACACATATGCGTAGATTTTGAGGCAACACAAAATGATAGGTTCCCCCCTATCAGTTCTCCCAATTAGAAAAATTATGGAGGCCCAAATAATTTTCTATTCCCGTAATCCCAGTTTGAAGTACCAATCCGCGGTGGCGTCATGGTATGGCACGGTCGTCCTGCGGTAATCGGGATTGGGGCACTCGCCGTTTGCACCCATCCCCGCCTCCCCGCGCGTCAACCTGCCACCTGCTACACTGGATAACCCACCAGAAAACTCAATATCCTCAATTTACCCACATATGTGGGTAAATTGAGGAACGCACGCTACGTACCGATCTTGAAATGCTTCCGGAGTTTCTCATCACCCTCAAGGATATCCACAACCATCGCCTTGCAATACTTATCTAAATCGCTTTCGACAAGTGATTTCCAAAACTCGCCAGCGAGAGAATTGGGAGATACCCACACACTCTTGTGCAACTGATAGAAATCAAATTCTCTGAGGAGCGCGCGGATCTGATCCCGCGCCACATTATAACCCCCTGGCACATCGAACGAGATGAGACGCCATTTCCCATCCCACCGCAACGGCTTCTGGGATTGCGAAGTGTGCCGGTGAAAAAAGCGAAGACCCCGTTGCGTCGGTGAAAAATTCCCATCCCGTTCCCGCACAAAACCGCGTTCGATGAGGCGCTTCAAGCTCTGCCGGAGGTATTTCCGTTTGCGGTGTTGGAGGATGAAATGCTCCACTGCGTCCACCCCTGCGGCGTTCACGTCGCGGAAAAACGCACTCCACTCCCGGATGTGCCGCCGTGCGTCTACTGATGTCTTTCCCATGTCGTTTATCATACCACAGTGTCCTCAATTTCAATGCATATGCATTGAAATTGAGGACGCGCTCACATGGCTCTGAAACCTAACTTGAAATACCAATCCGGCGTGCCGGTAGGCAGTGGGACGGTGGTGCAACAGTAGGTAACGTCCGGACATTCACCGTGCGCCCCTATCCTCCACCCGGAGACGCGGGGAAAACCCCTTGAAGGTCAAAGAAGGCATCCTGGAGAATCGCGTCCGAGGAGAAACCCTCACCTGATTTCTGATACTGTCCTTCCATATACACGTTAGCGTCGGAACCAAGCATCTTCCGACCAAGCTGGTAGAAAAAGAGTACATAGTGGTTAACAGGATCGAAAACAACGGGAGTGGCGAAGTCAGAGGCAAGCCACGTATCGCCAACCCTTGAGGTACAGTTCTTTGGATTGAGCGAGGATACTTCTCTCATATACATATATCCCGGTCCGCGAAATGAGGTTGGTGGAGTGTTATATTCCATAATCCAAACGGAATACCAGCAAGGCCCCGGGGAACTTTCGTATTTGATCTGCAGGGAAGAGAGTGTGCCCGTGAGACCACTCCCGAGTGTTTGCGCGGGGTTGGATGGAACCTCTGCAGCCGTGGCGGTATCTATGGATTGGTGCAACCACGCCACTGGTTCTGGAGGCGGAGGTATTCCAATGGAAATCGAGGTAGTGGCAACGTTTGAAAGATTACCGAATTCATCCTTCGCGCGCACGCCAATGACGAACGCATCGCCCGGCGCTACCGTGCGCGGATAGTTGTAAGAGATAGGCGCGGAGCCGTTGAACTGTGCGCGCG